>Ga0136643_10001556_pt1 | contig 28275 bp, 22 predicted proteins | sample TergutLab28metaG_FD_96883 | JGI IMG/M metagenome (GOLD analysis project Ga0136643, IMG submission 96883) | Labiotermes labralis P1 segment gut microbial communities from Petit-Saut dam, French Guiana - Lab288 P1 (version 3) (version 3) | ecosystem: Host-associated > Arthropoda: Insects >... | reverse complement strand
GATCGACTCCTTCCACTCTTCAGGCAGTTTCTCCTTCTTCCAAATAGAAGTAATAAGTTTATGAATCTCCAAGCAAATTGTTCTACCCCCTGCTTTAATCAGTCCTGCCTGTATTTGACCAATACCTGGCGATTTGTGACTTTCTAGCTTGTCGATAGCCAGCTCAACCTCAGAGGCACTTGGCTCAGGTACTAGTGGTTCTGCTGTGTGTACGAGGCTTATTCAGAAAGTAGGTACCGTTTCGCTGTAAAAAAAATCGAGTATGGTTTCGTATAAAATTTTATTGTTATCAGATTCTACATTCTTCAAACTATTTTTCCATATATTCTCCGCCATTATTGAGGCACTTATCTAAGCGGGGCACAAGTTTTTTTATACCCTCCTCATAGAATGCGGCCGCCTGCGACCCAAATGCCTACAATGTCATAGAGTAGAGTCCTTGAAATCTGAGGAAAGTGCAGGGACAGATCAGAAATTGCGGAACGTCTGTCGTCACGCACTCTTACGTTGACCTTACGCACCAAATCATCTTTCATCAAAGACGGACGCTCACGCTCACTTCGTGCCTCATCGCGCACATTCTCTCGTCCTTCATTGAACATCCAAACACATTTCCTAACCATGCCATCACTCATCGCATTCTCACCATACACTTAACAGATCTGGTGATGAATCTCACTTGGTAGCACATTCCTAGCGTTTTAAAAACGAATTACAGACCTATTTCACAGTCGGCGGCCCCTTCAATTGTCTTAAACATGTTTAACGCACAGGAACAAACATAAACATAACACGAATTTCACGAAATGGCGTCTGTGGCTTCTCACTTCATAGAGGAAGTCACTGCACATGCGCAAAGTAACAGTCCCGAGGATGCGCGAGATATGCGCAGACGGTATTTGCTTTCCGAATAACCTACATATTTCTGCCTGCCCAACATCCTTAACCCCATGCACGTTGAATAGCTGGGAGAAATAGTTCCTCCACCTAGCCATTAATACTGTGCGAGTCTGCAACCAAGTCACCTTTCTCATCCTTTACTATATTACATCTAGGCTGGTATCCCTTCTTAAAGTCACTGATGCCCCTCTGCAAGTCCCTAATGTTTTGGATAAAAGCGACTAAATTAGAGCCTTCGGGCTTCAGTATCTGAAATGTAAATACGTCACGTGAGGTACCACTCTTGTCCGGGGGGTGGGGGTGGGAGGAACCCAGCGATTACAGAAATAATCAACGCTTAATCTAACGTTCTGAACTCAGTCATTAATACTACGCATAACTCTAACGCGTTCAATCGTACGTAATTTCTACGTGACTAATATATATGGCGAAATTTACGGACCATTTCGCTAAAATAATACTCTCATGTGTGTCAAAGAATGGAACTGCTGGTTTCTTCAAATGACGTGTCAGTCAATATCCTTCAGCAACCTGTGGCACTGAGCAACACAGACGTCATAGAAATTGCCGCTACTTAAGGCGTTCGTGGATGTAACTGTCGTTAACGTGCGTGAAAAACCGAGAGGATACATTTTTGTACTTCAGTCAAAACAACTGCATTCACATCCGTAATTTCTGCACGAGCCTTTCATTAACCAAATCAAACTAAGGCACGTGCAAACATTTCAAATGATTTGAGAGGTTACTTGCTTTTATGCTTCAAGGTCTTCACAGCCAGTTCGTCCATCTACATACATTATTCTTTAGCGGAAATTGAGTATAAACAAGAGGCAATGCACGTATAAACGTAACAATGAGGAGCGTTCGCGTAACCACTGCTGCCAGGAAGCAATAAGTATTACTTATTCTGAGTGTGTGTCTGTGGCCTTAGTTATGCATCATGCAACGCGCATGCGCCGTGTTATATTGTCATCTGTGGCCTGTCCGACTCTTACCATATTTTTCCACATTACCTCATAAACGGCACCGCGTTCAGGAAAAAGTTACTGAACATAAAACGTTTGTTTTGAATTTCCCTACACTTTATCTTAAACATCTTTCATTCGGAGACGAATGGAGATACTATCACAAATGTGCATTGGTCTTCATGTTAAGTACCAGTTACTCTTGACAGGTTTCAATGAAACCTGAACCGTCTCGACAGATTTGATAAAAATACTAAATACCAAATTTCATGACAATCAGTCCAATGGGAGCAAAGTTGTTTCATGCGGACGACCGACGGGCGGACGGACAGACAGACCTGACGAAGCTAACAGTCACTTCACAATTTTGTAAACACGCCTAAACCTGACGCACTCACAAACATAATAAAAAAAACCTACGGCTATAAAATTTAACTCTATTAGTAAATCATAGTTAATAACTACGATTCATTTCTGAGCTTAAAACGAAGGATCTTCAGGTTGCAGCTGACTGACGTTTTCAGACCTTGGTCACTATCACTCAACAAGCCAGGTTTCAGGTACAATTTGTTGCCGGCAACAAACCTGCAAGTGACTACTGCCAGACTCTAAACGTTCTGCAACGGACGTTGTTCCAGTGAATATGCACACTAACGTAACCGCACATACGGAAATAAAATTTTCCGAGAGCTGAAAAATTTAAAAACACACGGACAAACACTGGCGGTTACTCGCTCAACCGCCGGGAAGCTGGCAGCATTAGGTATCAAGACATTGTATAAATGTTTAATGTATTAAAATGCACGTATTTTAATCGATGTGGTGGTGGTGGTGGTGGGGGGATCCATAAGCGTCCGCGTTCACGTAACCCTACTTTCCGCAACGCGGCTTCGCGCAAAACTCCCCCGGATCCCCGCGCTGGCCAGGAATAATTGTATATTCTCAGCGGAAGTATGAAAGTGGACAGTATTCCCACGTAACGAAGTAAGGAAATATAAATAACTTAAACTGAGGTTTTCAAGGATCAAAGTAAAGTTGCGCTTAGCATGGCATTAAAGCATATGGTGGGGTAAAGATATAGCTCCACTCAGTTCTACCATCAGCACCAAAAGTATGATTGATTACGAGCAATGACCACGTGTACCTTGGCTAAAAACAGTACGATGCCAACACAATCCATGCGCCACTCGTTTCCCAGGCACCCCGAGCGTAAAATAAACACCTAGTAACTGTGAAAGACAAATGCAAAATCAACGAATTAATGAATACTTGAATGGATGGATGGATGGATGGATGGATGAATGAATGAAGGAATGAACGAACAGCAATTTCATTAAAACTCAAAGGGCATCTTTTGAAGTGTGTCACCCGACTGCACAAACAATAATACCGTACAATAATGCTGAAACATGGTAATTCAGACTGCAATTAAAATGTACAAAAATACACACAGCGGCCAAGACGCTAAAACATTAAAAACTATACCATTATCTTCTGACACAGTAAACAGTCTAAAATGGATCTTGCCAAAGACACTGTACAACAACTCTTGCTGAAAATTCAAGGAAGTGTTAAATCTTCAACCCAACCGCATAAATGAACCGGTATAATTAACATGGCAGAGTGAATCATATTTGTTAGACGCTATTAGAAAGGGGAAATCCCGGAATAAATTCTCCTTTACATATGATGTGAATGACACACCATGGGGAAAAGTATCTTCCAGTACTGTGGATGAATTTTTACAGCCAATGATCAGCTGTGGTATAATTGTGTTAAGTGTCTGCAGGAATGGTGCCAATGCCATACTGGGACATACGGAGTATGTGGAACACCACACAGCATGTGAAGTTCGCACATTACATGATTAACCTTGAATCTCTTGCGGCAATCTTAGACTGAAGCAAACAAAATTCTGGAAAACACAACAATGAATTTCTATTAAAGTTAACATTATTTCCAACCTCCTGCAATAAAACGGCCTCACAATATGACCCCTTTTTAAGCGCCGTCGCTAATTTTCGAAACGAGCTATTAGCTTCATGACCGTTCGTCTGTCCACATGGGACAACTCGGCTCACACCGGACGTTTTTTTCCGTGAAATTCTGTGTTGGTGACATTTATTAAAATCTGTAGCTAAAATTCAAATTTCGTTCGAACAGGCGGAACTACGAGCCTCTCGCATTATACATGAAGACGCAAATACACTTGTGACATCGTACTTAATTCAAGGAATGAAAAATTTCAGACAGAAATTGTACAGGAAAACAAAACACACGTTTCGTGTCCACTACATTGTTTCCGAACAACCCACCGTTTAAGAGATAATCACGAAAAACACGGCGCAGACACAACTACACCATCTGCATTGCAGGTAATTAAGACAAAAAAATACGCTTGGTTTGAATAATATTTAATACTCAATTATACCGAATGGGTGGAACTTTCGAGGTTAACACGCTCCCTCCGTGACAAAAAAAAACTGAGGCTAAAATACAAAGTCGTTATAATTAATTCCTATAAACTTTTTTCCTACAATTTCAGCAAACAAAAGCACACATTACATGATTCACAATAACATTTTTATTTTAAAAGATTAACGTAAAATTAAAAATTAAAATGTTATTGTGAATAGCATAACAGTTGTGTGCATTTGTTGGTTAATACTGTAGAAACTGGATTGTAATGCACGGAACGGAGATTATAAAATTGATACTTATTCCTTTACGCATTATAACTACATGATAATATGGTGCTACATACGGTAGACTGTAATTTGTTGCGTTGTGACGTAATAATCGTGGACGTAACCTTCGTGCTGTGTCACGTGCCTATGAAATCAGAAGTGTTTAAAAATAATCACTGCTTATATCAAAGAATATGAACTTTGGCAAGTGCAATGATTACGAATATACCTATAAACTGTGTAAAAAGTATCGATGCTAAGTCAAAAATTACAAGATACGTCACACAAGTTGGCACTTCAGACGTTATGTAGGGCCAATTAAATAAAAAAATGAACATAATTTGTAAGTTTTTCCAACAGATAAAAAAAGTCTCTAATAAGAGCATAACTATATATATACACACACACACACATTTGTACAGTTGTGAAAAACAAAATGTGTGACCGCCCGTGGATTAAATGGTCTGAACTTCTCCGAAGAGTCCAAGGTGCAAAGATCCCAATACGCCACAATGTTACGCTTTACATGTATTTCCTGTCATGTTACATGCGTAAGACAGACTGTCACGCCACGGTGTTCAAGGCACGAAACCAAAACCTTACCTTTCGTATCACAAGAAAACCTTAGCCCCAAAAATATGCGAAGACAACAGCCTTTGTTACCCGGTGATTCTGAAGAAATGCGTGGCTCGACTTCATATGCAAAAGGGGAAAAAATTGTAATATTTTAACAATGAGTGACAGGACTCCAGATTTCCTTTAAAAAAAAAAGACTATTTCTTTCTCTCTCTCTCTCTCTCTCTCTCTCTCTGGAAACATAAATACGAAACGGGGTGCTTGCAAAATTTGTCAGTCTCCAAAGCCTCCGACAGTAAACACGGACTGACTGATGCTGTCATAATAACCGGCCTTAAAAATGTGCACCGAAACGTTCGCACAAGGTTCCAGGACTTTCAAACACACACTGGCTGCATGCAGAATCCTTTTAGTTTACAGCAGGTAGCGATATCTTTCCCCTTTTGAGCACGAGAAACTGACAGAATTAACGAACACGCGAACTGAACTGCATATAAAAAAAAAAGTACTGTAAAGTATGCATGAATGAGTAACACCTAGACAAATCCGGGACGATTGCACTGCTCCTGCTTTTTGTTACAGTTCGCCTTAGTAAATCTACTTCCCCAAAAATGAAAGACATTAAAAAAGCAGAACCCAGTCACATCTGAATTTGAAACCGGGGTTCAAAACAGCAGTCTGGAGTATAAAACCCAGGATGGAAGTTCCATCTCACGCTCATCCATTACATTAACATTTCACAGATGCTTTGTAAGCACATGTGTTCACATTTAAGGAATACTCATGCTGTAGTACGATGGCTAATAAAGTTTACAAATTCTGAGACACGAACATAATCGATGTGTGTCAAATACAAATAACACACTGATGGGAGGGGGGGGGCGCTCCTAATACAACCTTATTCAATTCACCCAGCACCAACTTTCCCAACCCCCAACCCCAATTACCCAAAGTGACAATTCACCTCAAGGAAATACGATTTCAGAACGTCAAAGCCATCCAGAGACACATAACTGCCGAATTAAATGCCATTCCTTAGGATGCCATCATAGACGCCAGTTTTGTGCAGCTTTTAGACATACTAAAAAATGTGTTGCAGTAAGGAGGCATTACTCTGAAAAAAGAAGAACTTATGTTCTTATGTCACGTGTATAATCCCGGAACTTTCTCTCTCTCTCTCTCTCTCTATGTGTGTGTACGTATGTTTATGATGCATATCCATGACGAAGTTCACACGTCTAGCTCCAATGGTTCACTTGTCATTACCATCAAACCAGAAGTCTTTTTCTTTTTTCGCATGACCACCACCTTGTTATTAGGCACATTCGCGAAAAGATTATTAACTTCGTCACGGTCGTCCGCCCGCTCTCCCGCATTTATCAGCGCGGCCCCCACTAAATGGATTTCCGTGAAATTTGACATGGAGAGCTTTCACGTAAATCTGCCGAGAAAATTTAAATTTGGTTAAAATCGGACGAAAATATCTGGCCCTTTAAGCGAAGACCTAAGTAGGTTTTTACTCTTGCCGGCGACATACATTCGCCATAAAAGCACTGATGTGCAACCCTCAATACTTTTATACCGCTGACATCGACGTGCAGACGAATAACAGAGAAAGCCCTGTTGCGTTTCCACTGCAACAATGGTTACGCGAATGCGCTACAATGTTACGGTATTTAAACTCTGCCTACCTTGCTTACATTCTACAGTAGCATTGCCTTAACAAAAGTAGCATTCAGGAATTATTCACAGGCCTATCACCACAGACGTATCAGAAGCTCGTAGTAGCGCCAGTGGCTTGCCCTCCTGACAGGTTCGCGTATCAGCTATCCTGCTATTTATAATGTAAGAAATTACAATGCATTGAGCTGGAATGTCATCCAGTCGCATAACGTCCATACTAAGTTTCATCAAAATCTGTCAACTGTTCCAAGCTGAAATGGGACAGACAACACGGACAGAACGAACTCTTTATCTCTCAACCCCACTCCTTTCATTTGTTTGGATGGAAGTAGATTAAAACAGCTCGTGACCGCACTTGAGAAACTATCCAGTGGCCAAATTTAAAATAGCGGATGTGATCGCCCCTCTCTCATGAGTTTGGAATCTAATTTAGAACAAGTATGTCCCGTGTCTGTGTCTCTTAACACTTCTGTCCTTCCCATCGGCACGAAGTCAGCACAAAACAATCCTTCAGACCAACAATCAATCAATAATTCCATGTCCTTGATCCAGTTCTCTCCCTTTCCTTAAGCGATCACCACCCTAACAAATCACGGTCCACCACTTCTAGTTTAATCATTCCTACCAAAGTACGTACCTTCAAAACGAACATGAGAGGGCACACAGATAAAACTACGCATGCCTGATGTACGAAGCACAGTATCAGCTAACAGCAAATAATCGCAATCCCAATGCCGCAGTACTTACATAAAGCACGACGGATCAGTACCTTTGTGTTGTGGCAGTCTTGTACGGTCCAATTACTGAAACAGTAACTGGGTGCTCACGTTTGAAATGTTTCAACCAAGCAAGGAAGGATATTACCCCACAACACCGTATATAATCACAGTAAAATTCTGATTCAGGGTTCAGACTAAACAATGCCCAGTTCTTTGAAAACAAAAAGTTCTATGTAACATACATCTCTCACCCCTTTAAAGTTAAACCATTAATATCACATGCATTACGATAACTTTCAAATGCGTACATGCTGACATCTGTAAGTTACTGAAACAATAACAGACACTCAAGGCTGTAATTCATCATGAGCCAAAACCAATAACGAACTCGCACTGAACTTCCCACTTTAACCCTTCTGCTACACACACGATACCCTTACACGCAGGTCGTATGTGTGAAATCAATCAGTCGAGACACGTCTACTTGTGCTCCACACCAACTCAGTAAGGTTACACACACTCCCAAAGCCTCCTCACAATACAGAATACTTACCCTGTCAGAATGAAGACCCCCATTCGGTTAATAGCATATAAAAAGGGTCACCAATTTTATTCGTAATTGTTACATAAAATATGTTCGGGGCGATTCTGCGTACTGATGTGCAAGAAAAGATGGATAAATCCTAAATCAACAAAGGATTCAGGCCACAACCAATTCTGAGACAAAGACTAGTCACCCCTTTCACAAGCAGCAACAGAGAAGACAGACTGTTTTAATTTGTCAACAAATTCTGTGACGGACGTATATTTTCACATTACTCTCTCTACTTACAAACAAACCGTTAACCACTACTGCATTTCCTGGCAACCAATGAATGCACCCAGCTGTCACTATGTGGCATCGTGGCAGTAGAAAAACAGGGAACATATGAGTAGGACTGTTTAATTTTTAGAACCTGAATACAAAGTGGCACGTACGTCTATGCATGTGATAACGACAGAACTGTGTTGTGAAATGACACGAAATACACAGATGAACAATGGACAGTCTACTTTTACGTATAAGTCATGACTGCAATGCCAAAGCACTTCTTAAAGTGCAGCGCTTTCAGTGCAACAATTTACACAAAAGAAATTAAGTTTCATGTAACAGGGTCAGTGTCAGATACAAAGAAAGCAAACAAAGAGGGAAGATATGTACTAAACAACGAAGAACTTGGTAATTGTGTTTGATTATAAGAGAAAAAAACTGTTATATCCTATGGTTCTTCAACATGAAATGTCAAAAAATGCAGCCATGTTGTTGCAAAATTGTTAGTTACAACTCTGCAAAATGGTAGTTGTGCGTACAGACTGTGAAGCAGGAATACGTGTTTAATAACAGTCTTGACCAGGAACTTACGTATCACTCGGGTAGAGAGTTTTTTGCTTAGAGAAAACGGACGACTTGTTTATTGTCATTTACTCACAATGACATAAAAACGGAGTACTGCCTATAAACACACCTGTATACTCAGATGGGTTACGAAGTGTTGCCTGTAAACCAAAGCTGACTGCTCATTCTGAATACACAGAATGGGTTACTACTTAAAAATGGGAATATGCATAACGAATATGAAGGTAACGGCACAGAATGTTCTGTAGGACAAGATAAAACGTTCATTCCTCAACCTGCTCACCATTTATTGGCAACACAACACGAACATCAAGACGCGTGTACCGTTTTATCGCAGCCAAAGGCAATGTTTAAGCCATTAAAACTGCAAGGCTCATACCGTAAAAGACACTATAATGGCTTCAAATCACAGCATTCCTGCTGACATGAGGAGCTGCAATGAGTGCGACTCCTCAGCAGGAACAGTGGAAACCTCACTCTCTTGTGGAACACAAAAAAGGGTAACACGCCTCCACTGCCAAGAGCACAATGATGCAATTCCACCTAGCATGTCGGAGTTGTGAATAAAGAAGCACTGTTACACATTTTAGAAGCGTACTCTGATGGCAATTCCAATTGAAAATGCTTACATGTTACCTTCCCAGCACAATAATGCCCAGACATTTGAAATTGGAATTGCATTATACAGCACAATGGGATGCAAATTGAAGATGGCATTTATTTAAATAATAACCGTATCAGTCATTAAAGAATTTTTCGCGGTTTTACCAGTATGGAACAGCACTGATAACTGCAGTTCTGATAACAATACACTTCATAGAAGTAAAAGAGAGGAAACGGTATTCTCAATGATGCTACAAACATAATCCAATACAGCAGAAAAATCAGATATTTTCCGAGATGGAAGTCCCACTCAAGAATCAGATCGATGTTTTTTTCTTTTTGGTAACTACTGAAGATTTTAATAAATTTTCAATTATTTTGCAGTTCATCCAAAACTTGCAACTGGGTTATCTGGTACAGTGAAATAAAAATATCAGGGCAGAGTAATTAACAATACAAGGTTGGTGGTTCCAAGAAAAATGCTTTCATGCCATGAATTATATAGAGTTTTGGGAAAGATTTTTTGTTTCTCATCTTCTATTTGTATTTCTGGACACATTTCCTTTTTCAACTAACAGGTCAAATTTTCATCCAAGAAACAGGCCTACATTCCCACATTTAAAAACACAATCAGCCACCATGACATGTCTGAACACATGCGGCAACTGGGTTAAAAGTTGGCAGAAATGTGTATTTCATCACCTCACCCAAGATATTCACTCTGCATCATGACAAATTGCAGAGTTCTGTTAAAGTATTCAACACTGATCGATACTTAAAATCATCCTGTGGTGAATTAAATGCTGACAAAATATGTAAGGACCATGCCATGAGAATGTGTAAATGATGTGCAAATATACATCCGTGTAACCATTTCAGATCTCAGGTTCTCATGGCAGTGACTATGAAGACTACAATCTTCTAGGATATCATGCCAAGTAGTGTGATACACATGAACCAGTGTTTCAGAGAAACTTTCTGCCTCCCTCGGCGGGGTAGATCTACTCATGACATGTCGATTCCCTCGAAATGTTCACAAGCAGTAAGACCATACAGAGGCACAACCCCAACAACCCCAACCCTCACATCCACGTATCTTTAATCTTTAACCGTGGCATTCAAAACAAGATGGCCAGGCAAACACTGGTCGATACTTTCCCTCTTCAGAACAGTCTGAAAGGAGATAATTCACTACCATTATTTTAAACTTTATGCTTGAATATGCCATCAGGAAAAGCCAACTAAACCAGAAGGAACCACAAATGAATTGGGGACATCAGATTACGGTCTACACTGATAATGTTAATTTATAAATACTATAGAGGAAAACACACAAGATGTATTTACTCATGATAGGTACACTGATCCAGAAGACAGAGCTGAGGTAACTAAGTACACGTTCATGTCCCATGAACAGAATGCAGGATATCACAACATAACAGCAGCTAATAACTCATTTGGAAATGAGGTAAAGCTAAACTACTGCAAAATGACAACAAAAGCAGGTTAAATTCTTGCAATGTCTGCCACCATTTGGTCCTGCATGTTCCGCTTCCTGTTTGCTATCTAATGACATTAAAGTACACAAAACTATAAGTTTGCCTGTTGCTTTGCATAAGCGTGAAACTTGATCTCTCACATTAGGGGAAGAAAATAGGCTAAGGGCATTCAACAACAGGGTACCAAGGGAGATATTTGGGCCTAATGTGAAGACAGAGAAGACTAGAGAACACTGCATAATAAGGGACTTCAAAATTTGTACCACTCACCAAATAATCAACAGGGTGACTGAATCAAGGGGTATGGCATGGGTAAGGCATGTGGCATGTACAGGAAAGAAATGTATGCACGGTTTTTGTGAGGAATCTTGAAGGAAAAGCAATCACATGAAGACCTGGGCACACAATTGAGGATAACATTAGGAAACAGAATGGGAAAGCATGGATTGGATTCATATGACCCAGGACGGAGACAAGTGGAGGGCTCATGACCTCAGTAATGAACCTTTTAGTTCTACAAAATGCAGGGATTTTCTTGAGTATGTGAAGACCTATTAGCTTCTCAAGACGGTCTCTGCTCCATGTTGGTTGGTTAGATATGTTAGTTAGCTGGTAGGTCAGTTGGTCTGTCAGTCAATCAGTCATTAAATCAAGGTCAGTGTACAGCTACTTCTGTCAATCTTTAACTTGAAAAAATAGTTCTTCAAAAACTCATGGGAAATTAAGAGGTACCAAAAGCACTTCAGGCATGGTAATGATGAAACTCCCAACACTCCCATCATAATAAAACTGTCCGCCCTTTATACTATAACCTGACACTGTACTAGTTACCGTGGTTTTCTCAGAACCACCGCAACTCTACTGCCTTCACTAATATCCTCCCTTTCAATTACTCTAAAATGAATAGTTTAAAATCTTGGAGTACACTTCTTACATTGGGGATACTATATCACAGAGATAAACACAGAGGTTTATTACTCTAGTAACTCATTTAAATACTACTAAGAATATTAATATTTCAATGCAACCATACTCTGAACTGAATTTACTATTTGAAATAATTTATACATGCTATTATTTGATATATTCATTCACATATGTATTATATACCATTACTTTCTGATTGATAATTTATAAACAAATGAGTGTCAGTGCATGTTTCAATACACATAAGCTCATTTCACATTCTAACTTCATGTTACCCAAACAACATCTCAGACGTCCCATTGTGTTTTTACAAATTATATGTTAATTTGTAATATCCAAAAACGTTTACAAGGCCAAAAGTGATTAACACCTGCAGAAATGGCAGTGCAATGATAAAACAATCACCTTAACCCCTTGCATGAAGATGTAAATGGCTCTCTCCTTTCCAGGAGTGGCCATTTATTTAAATGCACCAAGCCTTTTCTGACCCTCATTATTTTTTTTGGAAATAAAAGTACTGAACACTAAGAAATAAAGCATCATAGCAAATCGATGCCTTACACTGGAAAAGTTCAGCAGAGCATAACACTTCTGATGCGCCTGCTATCCTATTCCTCCTGTATGTTAAATTTGTGAGTATTTTCCAGGAACACACCAGGTCTGATACGCCTGCTGTCCTATTCCTCCTGGATGTTAAATTTGTATTTTCCAGGAACACACCAAGTATTTTAACACATGCTAGATTTCTCTGTAACTTAGCAAAAGACTGGCAATCATCTGATATAAGTGGGATAATACATATTCAGTACCTCCTAAACAAAACTTGACATTTACAACAGACCATACTCAACAGTCAAACCATTTCTTCAGCATCTGCTACTACCTCACAGAGAACAGTCATCGCAATTACAAAAGCTGTTTCTTCAACCCCATAACATACTTTACAAAGAACATAGTCTGTCTCAATCATAAACACCAATCACAGCAAGAGAACAAGTGGGGGTGGCTGGGCCACACACTTCGCCGACCACCAGGTGACATAGCAAAAGCAGCCTTAGAGTGGAATCCTCAGGGAACCAGATCCTGTGGCAGACCCCGAACAACATGGCGCAGAACAATCTTTGAAGAGATTAGACACCAAGGCAAAATATAGAACGAAGTCAAAGTACTGGCCAGTAATCGTGTCAGATGGCGAAACTTTGTGAGGGCCTTATGTTCCCTTGAGGAATGAAGGGAAACTATATATACATATATATATATATAGCAAAAGAACATAAACATCCTAGGTCTTCATGCAAAGTGTCCACTGTTTTGTCCAGTTTTTACAACTCACATGTGCTGACACACTTCAGTCAAAATTCCACATATTACATATCACAAAAAAAGAACTATCTGCTCAATGTCATTACATTCTATGCAGAACCATAGACATGACAGAATTAGTAACTCTTTTTCTCCAGTTGTTCTGCATAAACTACTAAAGTACTATCTCCCTGTCATCTGTAAATGACAAGCATGAATAAAATGCCAGTGTTCACACAAAACTTACAGCTAACACACATTACTGCCAATGGGCCCCAGTACCTGTCACAAATACCACTCAACATTCCTGCACAGTGTGTTAAAATTATATAATAAAAACATTGACAAATTAATAATGATCCTTGGTGTTATATACATAATACAAATCTTCAAAATAGCATTATAAGATTACCCACAACCTGTTAGATGCAACATTCTTGTCACCTATAAAGGACATTCAACACAAGTGACAACCATTTACTAACTGTACCATAACTGTTATAATTTCAAAGCACCACAGAGCACTTCACCAAAATAATAATGCAACTAAAAAAAAAATGAGAATTCTGAGTACAGAAACAATGTTAAACATACACTACTTAAACACCATAGTAATCCTCTGATTGTTACTAGCAGCATATAATGTTAACATGCACCACATTTAATCAGGAGACAAAACATCATCATACCTACTACGCAACACACAAAATTCGCATAATGTCTCTTCTCCATCTTAACTGCCATATGATGTGACCAGGCTCAACTTTGTTACTGTACAAAAACTGACATTTTGCTCATATGGTACGAAAGTTGATATTCAAATGAATGGAAGCAAATGAAGTTCAATTTTTATTTCAAAGTAAAAAGCAGGTAAAATTTTATTATTTAAATTTCTTAGCTTAATACCTTTTCCAGTTATTTACATTGGGTTGTGTAGTCCAAACCAGACTACACAAACTTTATGAAGTTCTTCCACCATGGAATAATTAGCAGCATTATGATGGACAAGTAAAATAAATTACAGCACACTTCATAACTACAAAGGCACTGACAGAATTATTCACCAATGGTATATGGGCTGGTTCAAAAAGTTGGAGATTTTACCCCAATGCCCAATACCCACATTAAAGCAAAATCAAAATCATAACAAGAGGTCCTTATAAGAAAAAAATACCAACATTCCTTCAATATAATTTAACCTCTGTTCTCATGGTTCCCATGTTAGTACTGACTCCAAGGTAAATCAGCTTCTATACTTGGCCACCACGCCATGAAAACATATGGGGCTTTAAGTATCACATACTCTTAACCACAGCATCTGACAGTTTCACACACTGGTCATCAAAACCTAAAAGAATCAATTCGCTACTGCTCACTGCATAAGGGGCTGGGTGAAACCCAGAACCAATCTGAGCATAACAGTGGAAAGTCCCTGCCCAGCAGCAAACCCAGGTAATTCAGCAAAAGCCAGTTGCCTTGCTGAACTATCCTTGACTCATTATCATTATATTATGGAGAATAAACTGGGGTAGTGTCTAGTAGTACAATGTTTGTAACAAAGTTTCATGAAAATTTATCTGCTGTTCGAGAGTTCCTGGTGGGGACACACATATGAACATGTTCACGCCATTCACCTATCCTTCACCATAATATAAGACAAGTGGGCTACAAATGATACTACACTGAACGATGTTCTCCTCTCTGAAGCTGGTGACTTTAACATATGCAGGGGCACTGGAACACCCACTAATCACCATAACTTGACACTACACAGCAGATATTATTTTTGTTCCAGCCCACAAACACGGAAACCTCCATGCAGCCAACCCACTGTCGTCTATTGTTAATTTGTAAACAGCAGTTTAGGCAACAGACAGCCTTGGTTGTAAAATTACATATAAACATACTGCACACTGCATCATATCTATTAAAAAAAATATTGATATCTTGCTCCCCAAAACTTGCTCTAAGTCTGTTCCAAATACATTGAAATCTAAACAGTATCTTGAGCTCAAAAAAAGTCCTGCTGATCTCACTGAATTCTCCGAATCATTCAATGCTGCAGCATAGAACACTGGCAGAGGAACAGGACCACAGTCTTTGAACAAATTATTAAAGCCCTAATAACGCAAGCAGTAATAAAGGAAGTAACTACACAAGATGACAAATCACATACAGCATACCTGCCACATAACACATAATAAATTACACCAATGTTTGCAACTTACTCTCCTCCTTTGGAGGAAAACTGCACACATACTAGGTGTAGCTATGTATCTACGTTCCATTTTCAAATTTTGCCTCATCTATTCAATTGTCAACGAATCAGGTTTCAAAAGTTAAGAAATCATACACGCACCATACGCTCATTAACCCTTTGGTTCTGAACATTATACACGTGTTAACATGCTGTGTGATGCCAAAAACACTGAATGTCATATAAACATGCCTGCTCTTATGCAACCCTTTTCTACAGCCCCTGCATATCACTATGGACACTTAATTCCAATGCCACAAGATTATTACGTTCACTAACTGTATTTTCTTCTTTCCATTTACCGTCACAATTCAGCTATATATGCCGACACAACATTCAAGTGATAAAGCAAAAAACAGACATGTCTGGACCAGCTGACACATAATTACCTGGCTACCATACTTAATGGGAACAGTTATTTTATATATTCTCATACTTTTCATGGCAAGACCATGTAATGGTGGTATGAGAGCCCTATTATGTCCAAATTAGCATTAATATCAATGAACATCACATATACAAGTTTTGTCACTATGTCTACATTGACAACAACAAACCTAAATTTATAATAAAATTCATGTCTGAAAGGACATCATGTTTCACAACAGGTGAACAGCAGCATGTCTGTGTTTAAATAGTCATTTATGAAACAAAGTTACAAGCAATGTAAATGGAAAATTCTGTGATACAAATTTGCTACATACGATGAGCTAATTTGAAGAAAAATGTCAGTATATGCCATAACCAAATCAATGCTAAAATATGTGGGCCTTTGCAGCAGTGACATGTAAAATGCTGTTAATATGTATGGGAAAAGATGTAGAATTTACATTATACAGAATTAAACATATTTCACATGTCTGCTAACAATAACAAGACTATTTCATTTTATATTATTAGCATACTTTTCTTCCCTACAAGCAGCAAAGAAGGCCTATGACATCATCAAGAAGTGTGCAGCTGTGTCTGCCTGTGTAACACTCCACCCCCCTCCCCCCCATTTCAACTTCTCAACCAGTCTACTAATCATCAACAAACTTTACATCAGTCGTATAGCACAGGAACCCAAACCAATGCAAGACTTTTAATTTCCTACAATCTGTAACAACGTGGCGAGGATGAGCAAAATTGTAAAGTGGGAGGCAAAGGCACAAAACATACACTGTCTGTTCAGGGAAAACTTATTTGAATAAGCACCTTTCCTTGAAGACAGCAGAGAACAACGAGACACTTTTTATTCACCCTGAAGAAAATGCAACACTAAACTGTCAATCCACTGCTACAATACAGGGAAACAATGCTCAATAGCAGTGCCATTACTACACTACTGGGAACAAGCAAACCACTGCCCATAAACTTTTCTGCACAGGATATTATTTACATTAAAACAGCAGCCACCAAATGGATTACTAACTAAAATTTAAGGTGGAAAGGAATTAAATTCAATTAAATAGTACTGATAAAATTACAGTTACTCTTTATAAAACCCCCTACGTATAAATGAGTTACGCCTTAAATATCTTGTATTCTTACAAATAACATGAAGCTACAAACAAACTTTTAAGACAGTAAGTTCTATTTGTAATCAAATACCCACGTTGGTCATTACAGTCTTGTGCACAGTACTTTCAATTTGGAATATATCCCAAATTTCCTCTACCAAGAGCACAAAACTTCTAAACAAAACAGAGGTTAACACCTATTTTTTAAGCCAAGTCACACATGTATTAAGTCAGGGGTCCACAAATTCCAGGCACCATGTCACTCTAGCAACTAGATTTTGTACAGAGGTGCCTATTATTAATGCTTCATGTCACCCTTCTAGTACTTGGAATTTCAAGGTGACTCCTAGGTTTTTGGAAACATGCGCCCCATGCATTAATTCATGTGGACAACATCTATGGAATCTCATGGTCAGTGCCAGGTATCCCCAAAAACACCTCTGAAGGTGATACAGAGAATGAAAGCACAACCCTGTACTATGGTGCTGCTCTTCTCCCCCCCCCCACAAAAAACAGGAAGAATAAAAAAAAAAAATACAGTGAAAATACAACAGAACAGGCCAACATGTCAAAAACCAACTGCAGTACATATAATGTAGTTAATTAACCACAAAGATTTGTAACTATAAGTCCAGTAAACACCCCACATTCACAAGTGTGCACATTGAGGTTTCATTTATTTACAGAAAAACTATTGTGGTAACTGTGGTGCATTGTGGTGTAGGTCCGTCACTCAGTTGTGGCTGTTCTTGCACAAGCAAAATAAGCAACACACAAGAGGTCACATATGCCTGCCTGTTTCAGTCAGTAGTTACTTAGATATTGTGCAGCAAGGAATATACTTCCTACATTTCACAGCTTTTAGAACTATGTATTGCATTTGTGTTTTCATTATGTCTGGAAAGGATGCTGTATGTGCTCATGAACACCACAATGAAAAAAGACGAGGAATATGATGTTCCTGTTAAAGAAAGTGGAGATGATGGATGAGTTAGAGAAGGGAATGAGCATTATTGTGGTTAGACACCATTATGGCGTAAATGAACCAATGATTTATTTCATCAAGAAAAATTAAAAAAAAAAAGAGATCAGGGGAAGCATTAAGACCAGTGATCCATATGAAGGTGAAAATTTTGTGTGTAATTTGTTGTGATCCCATTCTTCAAAGATGTAGCGGGCCTTGTAGATATGGCTAAACGATGAGAAACACAAATGGTAGTCAGTTGGTGGTACTGTGGTGAGAAAGAAGGCCAGTATGTGAAGCTCACACAGATAAAGAAATCTGAGGACTCTGAGACACAGCAGCGAAAACAATGCAAAAAGGAAATCAACTGCATTTCAACTTTTCACTAGTTTCCTGGTGTAATCTTACCACAGTATATCATTCTGCATAAAAACAGTGTCTCATTTCTTTAAGCAGAAAATTTGTATCAACAACTGATCCCACCACAGAAACTGCAAACGACAAACGGATGTCACTTTTTCAACTGTATTGCGCGCTGATATCTGAAAGTTACTGCAGTTACCACAACAACATTATGGGCTCATTTACAAACACGAATCTCATAAGGACTGTCACATTTATAACCACCACAATTACCGTCTAACCTGAATTAGCTGGTGGCGCAAGAATATACTTTATCACTGTATAATGATGGCATACACTCACAAACACTTTCATAACCATTAATTAAAAAAGCACTTAACAAGACAGTTGACTGTATAAGTAACAATGCTTCTCACACACATTACTTAATGTCATACTCATATTAAAGACAAGAAAAACTTCAGCAACACAAACTAAACTAAAGATGGTCAAAAATGTATGAAATAGAGTAAAACAGAATAAGCCTAAAGAACTATGTTGCAGTAACCAATATGTTCCATTCAGTATCGATTTCAGGATTCTGCTGTGGTGTATAGAGGTCTTTGCTCTTCTGGGTTGCTAACACAGTGAATGTTGGAAGTTATTTACCAACATACCCAGCACAACAACCAAGAAAAGCAAAGACTTTCATTCCCTGCTGCTGTTAGTACACCAATGGGCTAACTGAAAACTTTGGACAAGAAGAACACTATGCACAACTTCACCACTCTATTATACAACAGAAGTTCTACTTGCTCTCTTCACCAGTCTATTATAACACAGAAGCTCTACTTGCTCTCTTTACCACTGCAAGGAGCTATTACAGCATTCAGAAAGTATGGTATGAAAGATGCAAACCTCAAAGATAAGTTCATTCTTCAAATGCTGATCTCAGTTTACTTTGAACAGCAAAAATCTGCAGCAATGTATTATGACACTCAGAACAGAAATGGAATTTTTGTGTTTCAGTGTACCAAGACACAAGATGCAGTCATAACAGTAACAAGAGAAGCCCACATTCTTTATAGCAGAAATCCCTGCGAAAATCATCAGTACCTTGGTAGTACATACAGTTTGTGAATGACGGCTGTCTGTACAAGATGAAAGGTCGGGTTGTCCGCTGACAAGTACTGATGTGAACAGATTCAAGAGCTGTCTGTCTCCAATTCCTGTAATCCATTCACCACAACAGTATGGAACTGGATTTACCCAGATCAACTGCATGGAAAATGGCAGACAGACACAAACATTGCAGGACCTGAAACCTACAAGGGCAATGTTTTGCACTCCAACACTTCCTGAAAGAGACAAAGATGAGATTCTACAGAAATTATTACATGATAAGGCAATGTTTTGCCTCGTCAGCCCGGTTAACTGCTATTAACATCGCAATGTGGGGAAGTGAGAAGCCAGAGTAATCATGTCAACACAGCAGACCAGTCAGAAGGTGAATATTGCTGCTGCTGCACTTTTGAAATGAACAGTTTAAAGATCTTCTTGCTATCTCTTTTGAGCACCACAAAAAGAGCAATTCAGGATTCAACTCAACAAGACACAACAGTGGTTAAAGCTCCAAGTGCAAGCAGATTTGGAAAACAATGTTCCCCAACGAGATGGACCCTTGCCATATAAGCATAATGCAGTGAGGTTATACCTGGGCAAAGACTTCTCAGAGCAACAAACTGGGAATGGATGACCTACATGCCACCGATCTCGACATTCTCTGACAAACCAGACAGGCCATGGAATCAATCTGACATTACACAGGCCAACGATGGTATTGGTATCAAACATGAGTAAAGTTTTAAATAATAAAAAAAATTATACCATCGAACACAAATTTACTAGTAAATGCTTACTCATGAAGTTGTGTAATTACTAATAAAGTTGTGTTTGATGGTATAAAGTTTTCTTTCGATTTAAAATAGGAAGCAGAACAGAATGCCATATACCAAAACTGAGTAAAATGTTTCAAATATTTGAGATGCTCTCACCCAAGTTCTTGCGTCCAGTTCATACCTTTCGCACTTTCAGAATTAACAACCCGTAACAGCAAAGAACATTTGTTGACACCCTGCAGAATGAAGAACCTAAAATGGCTCAGCTATTCAATCTTACAAGAGTTCAGTAACTTCAACAGATGCAAGCCTGCAGGTCTGAAATAATGAAGGTAAAACAGCTAATGATCCAGAGTTAATTTCACCTTTCAGGCTGCTTACGTATGCTATTTTTACAGGAAATTGAACAAATACAAATCAAATAATTGCTACAATGGAGACCACCTGAAAGAAAGGAAGAAAGAAACCAAGAATAGGCTCAACTTGTTTAATTATGATACACTCTGTTAACCTTCACACTGTTGTGTTTAGATTATGGTCTCAACATGACAAATGAGAAATTCAGAAAATGTTGTTACAGCCTAAATGCATTAGGAAGTTTAGCTACTACTTATGTCAAGTGGAGAAAAACATAATGAAGCTGAAAACAGTTCAAGAATATTGCATTATTCTGAAGAATAGAATGGTACTTCCAACAGCTACCATTACAATATTCGACCAGTTGCTCAGGTGGTTGACAGTGTGCAGTGAGTCATGTTTACAGTGATCAGACAACTGCCATAACTGTACAATTAATTTGCATGAATCATTATACTTACTTACTTACTCCATGGAGCAGAGTCCTTCCTGAGAAGCTAACCAGTTTTCAGCTAGTGAAGAAATTCCCTGCATTCTACGGAACCTAAAGGTTTATTACTGCGTTCAAAAGTGCCCGCCACCTGTCCCTATCCTCAGCCAACTTCATCCAGTCCATACCACCACATTCCACTTCCTGAATATCCATCTTAATATTATCCTCCCATCTACGCCTGGGTCTCCCAAGTGATCTCTTTCTCTCAGGTTTCCCCACCACAACCCTGTATATGCCTCTGCTCCCCCCATACACACTACATGCCCCGCCCATCTCATTCTTCTTGATTTTATCCCACACAATATTGGATGAGGAATACAGATTAAGCTCCTCATTATGTAGTTTTCTCCACTCCCTTGTTACCTCGTCCCTCTTAGGCCCAAATATTCTCAACACCCTATCCTAAAAAAACAACCTCAGCCTACATTCCTCCCTCAATGTGAGTGACCAAGTTACAAACCCATACAAAACAACATGCAAAATTATAGTTCTGTATATATCACTTCTTAAATTTTTGGATAGGAAACTGGAAGACAAAAGATTCTGCACCAAATGATAGCAGGCATTTCCTGACTTCAATCTGCCCTTAATTTCTTTCTGAATAAAATTGTGATATGTTAAGGTTGTTCCCAAATACTTGAAATCTTTCACCCTTTCAAAGGAACTACTAACCCTCTTTATACTGTGACTGCGTCCTGCATTCTGATCTCGAGACATGACCAAGCACTTAGTTTTATCAGCATTTACTTCTAGTACAATCTCCTTACTAGCCACTACCAAAGCTTCTGCATTTTCCTTCACAGTATGTACATTTCTTCCCAATATATTAACATCAGCATGAACCAGAAGATGTGTACCACTTAATTTCAAGCAATCCTGGTTTAACTGAACCCTCCTAATGATGTACTCTCACACAAAGTTGAAAGAAATGGTGACAGATCATCTCCTTGTTGCAAACCATTCCTAATAGGACACATGTCAGACAAATTCTTGCCTACCCAGACTCTGCTACATGTTTCAGACACATTTTTATTAGCCTTAACAGTTTCATGGGAACATCAAACTCAAAGAGAATATTATACAAGACCTTCCTCCTAACTGCATCATAAGCTTTCTTGAAGTCTATAAGGAGCTGATGCACTGCTTCACTGCACTCCCATTTTTTCTCAAGTATTTGACGAATGCAGATTATATGATCAGTAGTTACACTGTTTCGTCAAAATCCACATTTATGATCCCCAATAATTTCCTCTGCATATGAAGTTAACCTTGACAGCAGGATGTTGAATAACATTCTGTACATAGTTGGTAAAAGTGACATGCCCCTATAATTATTACAATATGTTTTAATGCCCTTATAGATGGGTACAATGATTTACTCCTTCCACTCCTCAGGCAATTCCCCCTTATTCCAAATAGAAATAATAAGTATATGGATCTCATAGCAAATTGTTCTACCCCCTGCCTTAATCAATTCTGCTAGGACACGATCAATACCTGGTGATTTCTGACTTTTTAGCTTTTCAATATCCAACTCAAACTCACAGGCACTTGGCTCAGGCAATAGTGGTTCTGCTGTGTGTATTTCTGTCTGCCCAACATCATTAACCCCACATATATTCAATAGCTGAGAGAAATGGTTCCTCCACCTTGCCAGAATACTGTGGAAGTCTGTAACCAAATCACCCTTCTCATCCTTTACTATATTAGCTCTAGGCTGGTAACCCTTCTTAAAGTCACTGAAGCCCCTATGCAAGTCCCTAATATTTGTTATCTTACTGTTACTTTCAAGTTCCTCAATTTTAGCTTTCAGATATTCCTTTTTTTTTTATGTCTACTAGCTTCACATTTTACATTATTTAGATTATCTACATTGCTTTGGCTTGGATTCTGTACCAAGTGCATTTTGGCCTACTTCCTTTGATCTAAAAAACCTACACATTCTTCATCAAACCATGGTTTATTCTGCTTCAATTCATGCAGACCTAGACCTCTTTAGCTGAGGTTTTGATAGTCTCTTTAATGTTCTCCCAAGCCCAATTTATGTCCTCACCATCACTTACGATCTCCAAAGCTGCAAACCTGTTTGTAATCTCGATCTGATACTCCTTCCTAACCTCCAGCTCATTTAGCTTCCTAAGATTAAATCTTTCCTCATCAAATTTCTATGCTGCTTGTTTACTTACTGTCAATCTTTCCCTAACTTCTGCAACCACCAGATATTGATCAATATCGTGGTCAGCTCTCCTGAAACCTTGTACATCCAGTATACTCAAATTCCATCTCCTATTTATCAATACACTATCAATCTGGTTGTCAGTCTTCCCATCAGGAGAGGTCCAGGTGTACTTATGAATGTTTTGATGCAGGAACATTATGCTCTTAACAACTAGATTTTCTGATGTGGCACAGTTTACTATTTTAACCCCATTATCATGCCTATTCTGATGAAGACTCCCATTTCCAATTGTAGGTTTGAAAATATTCTCTCCCCCCACTTTTGCATTAAAATCTCCTAATATAATTTTCAAATGGTACTTACGAAAATGATTTTAAAAACTTGATCTAATTCCTCATAAAAACTGTCTTTTGAATCATCACTTTTCTCCTCACTTGGTGCATGCACATTCAAAACAATGATTTTACACTAGCAACCTCTCAGAACTATATATGACACCCTATCACTAACAAACTCCACTCTCTTTACTGCTGATACTATTCTGTGGTGTACAAAAAATCCTGTTCCTAATTGATGATTTTCATTTCCTTTTCCATAGAAGAAATTATAATCCCCTGTGCTTACAGTGGCCCCTTCGTCCCACCTAACCTCCTGCAAACCCACTAAATCTAATTTATAAGTATCTTGCTATTTCCTTGTCTGCTGCTAAGTGAACCTGCCCTATACAGGCTCTTAACATTCCAAGTTCCAAATCTCACGTCCCTTTTTCATTGCTTTGGTCACACCAAAGTATCAGTCCAGGGCCAAGGCTTATTGTATGAACAATTTGTAACAAGATACATTTTTATGGTGAGCAGTAGTTAGCACCTCACCCAACCCCTAGGCTGGAAGATCACCCCTTGTCAGCTGTCAACGACTGCTTATTTGCAACTACCCTCCATACTGGAGGCCATTCCTCCATCCGCAACCTGAGGACGCGCCATGCCATGGTGACAGGGACCCACTTATCACTGTACACATGTTCTTATGATAGTTTCCTGTGTTTCATATATAACCATGATGATATATGTAACAGAACATGTGCTTCTTCCTGCGACTTTGGAGAATAACATCTAACAATAACTGAATTCATAAACTGTACAATATCCAGACACATCTTCGGCCAGAAACCCATGTTTCCAACTTGTACAAAATGTGTACTTAACTGGGTCTGTTTGCCAACAAGGGGAAAAATCAAGCAAAGCATGTGCTGATAACAGAAACTCTCCAACAGACTCCACAGCTGTAACATGATGCACCGGGCCATTCAAAAAATGTCCCTGTACTTGAAGAAAAGTATGCCATTATGAAGCTTCTCACTGTGCAGTTCTTACCGTGTTCCATCTCTCTCCAAACACTGCTCAGCACACCATTCAACACACCCTCAAACTATTATTTTTGTAGGCACAGAAACAGAGTTTCAAGCCCATATAAAAACAAGAGATCAAATTCATAATTCAGAATATTTTAATCCTTGTTAATTCCATTTAAACTAGTGATGTTTACAAGCTAATCTTTTCATGCCGGTGTCATGTGTGTGCAGAGATGGGAGGACAGTGAATTCAAAAGTAGCCACCATCCCCCAAATTTACTGCACTCTTCATTTATTTGTCTAAGTACATAATTTCAATCAGTTACTTTTGTTCCCAGATATCTGACAAATGCCACATTTCCACAGGATTGACTAGCTACCACTATACTTTGATTCTGTGTTACAGTACACATGCAGTCAAATTCGGTTATGACATCACGAAGGGAACGGAATATTGTCATTATAAACAAGTGCTGTACTAACCCAGAATTATAATATTATTATTAACAGTGAGGACATAACTGATACCACAGAATATCTGATGCTACAGACAAGGTGTCGCATAAACTGATGTTGTGACTGGGTTCGACTGCACTTTGTGCATTTACCTGTAGACCAACATCATTTCTACTGTCTCATAGCATTTCTTGTTGTTCATGGTATTTATGTTTTGGCCCAACAAACTAAAAAGAGAATGCCAGACTGAAGTCAAATAGTTGAAAGAGGAAAGACAAAACCTACAGAAACATTTAATACAAATTTCACATGAATGAAAATTTAAGTAGACATATTTAAAAAAACTGCTTTTCTAGTCCTACAACCACACAGATTACATACCAGGGTATCATTATGAAACAACAGTGAACACTGCAAAATAGTACCAAATTTTGTGGAACCATATACTGAATCCAACACCCATGTAACGTGTGTTTCTGGCACAAACAACAGACCCACTTAATGTAGAAACATACCCTTTTCTTCCAGTTACGTTACAAAACAGAGACATCATTATTACAGGTCAGAAATTGAGATCATGTTCAAAGTATCTCTGGTAAGCTACAGAAACCACTGAAGAAATGTGCACACAACTGTTATTAACTTCATTACATAAATTACTCAATAAATGTGCAGCAATACAAAACTATGCCTTCTGAAAACTACAGCACATACTACATTACAGTCATACTTTCATTTAATCTACAGTTAATACTCTCATACCCTTCTCCGCAGCGTGCGGATGGTAAGTCTTGCATTTACCGTTTAATGCATTACTCGTCTTTTAACAAACTCAATTTTTTATTTACCATGGAAATGTTAAGTTTACATTTAGTTTTCCTTCTGAATGTATTCATACTGAAGTAAATGCATCTAATGGTGAACACACTGCCAAACTACGTGCACCGAAAATTATTTGCACTTCACACTCTGTTGAACAATGCTGTCAAAAATTCAGACCATATACCATCAAATTACAGACTGATTAGTAAATGACAACTGAAAACAACATGAAATGAATTACTCATGACATAATTAATCTGAGGTACATTTCCAGAATTTGTGGACTAACAGAGGATGGCGACAAACATTAGGCAGAATATCCAATATCTGGGTTGATTTAAATCCAGGACCACGTGAATAAGACACAGAAGTGCCAACCACTGGACCAGACTGGTTCAACACTTGCAGAATGACATCAGACATATGACATAATTAGCTACTATGTGTAGATGACACAACAAATGATGATCCCCGTGGTGAGTGGGTGTGTCTCGTACACTGCCAGGGGCAGAGGGTGCTGACTGTAGTGGACAATGGAGGGCTGCTACTGGTGGGAGTGATAGGCAGTTCTACTACCGCACACAGAGTGCAAACATCACACACATTGAGTACCGTGCAGTAAGCAAGTGCAATGCCTTCAGGATGGGTAGTAACAATTTGTCATTTACCATATCTTGCACATGTGCATCTAACACACACCTAGCACGAATCATTTCCTACCCTTACTATATGAAGCAACACTACACAACCACCAGTCTAGGTATACATTATTCTTATACCTTAGAGAGGTTCTATGAATGCAATACTGCAACGGTAATTTTTAAGTCTGTTGCTTGTCAGGTTTCCCTCAACAGCCCTCTGAGATCTGAGGTAGTGAACACCACTTACACAAGTTAAAAGTAAATCGGATGAACTCAGCTGCAAAAAATTTTTATGACGAGACCTTCTGTTATGTACAAAGTCAAATCATATTGAATACGATGACAAAGTATTTGGACCCCCCCCCCAAAAAAAAAAGAAAGGAAGAAAGAAAATGTGACATGAAAAAAGACGAAAACAACAAACTTTAGTAAACATAGTGACCAAATATGGTGACTAATGGTTAGCATTCCTGTTGCATATCTGGGTAGTCTGAGTTCAAATCTCAGCCCAGGGACAAGCCTTTTTGTACGTTATTTGTGGTTTTTCTCAGTCCTTCCAAGGAAATGCCAACAGTACCTAAAAGTAAGCAACAACCACTTCCTTCCACATTTGCTATTCATACATCATACAATTATTCCATGCTGTACAGCCTGAGGCAATTAACAAAGAACAGACAAACAAATAAATAAAAACAACTTACTTACTTACATACTCCATGGTGCAGAGTCCTTCTTGAAAAGCTAACTGGTTTGCAGCTAGTCAAGAAATTCCTCGCATTTCACGGAACCCGAAGGTTCAATACCGCACTCACAAACGTCCTCTGCCTGTCTCTATCTTGGGCCAGCCCAATCCAGTCCATATATCCACATCCCACCTCCTGGAGATCCATCCTAATATTATCCACCCATCTATGCCTAGATCTCCCCAGTGGTCTCTTGCCCTCCGGTTTCCTCACCAAGAACCTATACACCCCCCTCTCCTCACCCATAAGCGCCACATGCCCAGCCCATCTCATTCTTCTCGATTTTATCACCCGCACAATATTGGGTTATACTTACTTACTTACTCCATGGTGCAGAGTCCGTCTTGTGAAGCTAACTGGTTTGCAGCTAGTCAAGAAATTCCCCGCATTTTACAGAACCCGAGGGTTCATTACTGCACTCATAAGAGTCTGCCACCTATCTCTATCCTGAGCCAGCCCAATCCAGTCCATATACCCACATCCCACCTCCTGGAGATCCATCCTAATATTATCCACCCATCTGCGCCTAGACCTCCCCAGTGGTCTCTTTCCCTCCGGTTTCCCCACCAAGACCCTATACACCCCCCTCTCCTCACCCATACGCCCCACATGCCCTGCCCATCTCATTCTTCTTGATTTTATCACCCGCACAATATTGGGTGAGGAGTACAAACATTTAGCTCCTCGTTATGCAATCTCCTCCATTCCCCCGTTACCTCGTCCCTCCTAGGTCCAAATATTCTCCTCAACACCATGCCCTCAAACACCCTCAGCTTCCTTTCCTCCCGCAATGTCAGCAACCAAGCTTCACACCCATACAAAACAACAGGCAAAATTATAGTTCTATATATATCTTGATCTTTAAATTTTTGGATAGCAACCTGGAAGACAAAAGGTTCTGCACCGAATGATAGCAAACACTTCCTGACCTCAGTCTGCTCTTTATTTCTTCTGCAATAGAATTTTGATTTGTTAAAGTTGTTCCCAAATATTTAAACCCTTCCACCCTCTTG
>Ga0136643_10001552_pt1 | contig 28312 bp, 16 predicted proteins | sample TergutLab28metaG_FD_96883 | JGI IMG/M metagenome (GOLD analysis project Ga0136643, IMG submission 96883) | Labiotermes labralis P1 segment gut microbial communities from Petit-Saut dam, French Guiana - Lab288 P1 (version 3) (version 3) | ecosystem: Host-associated > Arthropoda: Insects >... | reverse complement strand
TGCAGTAATACACGGTCTTGTTCTCCTGATGATGGTCATAATGATGCCCGAAACATGTTGAGATAGAAGTTTGATAATAAACATCGGATTAGTTGCAATTGTGTTGGTTTATCTCTCTTCACTCTACGTTCCATGATGCACGGTCACAAGAAACTAAACTAGTTAGTTCTTCCTGTAAAGTGCCCGTTTTTCTCGTCAGATTTTAATCAAACTGGAACTTACACGACAGGTTTCCGAAAAATAATGGAATATCAAATTTCATGAAAATCCTTCCAGTGGGAGCCACGTTGTTCCATGAGGACGGACGAAAAGACAAACAGGAAACTAATAATCGCTTTTTGCAAATTTTCGAAGGAGTCTATAAACTAGTTAGTTAATGTGGTATGGGGAAACATCGATGTATTTTTTCCCCCCACAAAACCACTTAAATATACACTTTAGGCAGAGCGTAGATTTTTTAATGTTAAATATGTTGGCATATAAATTAATCAATGAGTATCAAAGGGATATACAGGGTGTTTTCTCTTTGATTTTTCAGTTTTACCTCTGAAATGCCTTTTCAAAGTTGTCCTATGTTATTACGTCTTTTGTACCATTCTAAAATTAATGATATTTTAAAAATGCGAATTACGAAGCTATCCCTTACTTTAGTTTTGTTTTAAATATCCAACAGGCGATAGTAGTCTGGCGGCCTTCAGAACAGTTCCCAGAATGCGTGCTTCTAACTGTTCCCCCCGTATGTGTGTTGAAATAGGGAAATGGTCTGACACAAGTTCACGTGATAAACGTGCCTGACCTCTGAACCCCTCCGTTTTATCTATTGAATAGAGCTGCCTTCTCCCGTCGCGGCCCTTGACCAGGATGGAAGGGGACGGGTGGAAACCGAAGAGCCAGTACGGAATCAGGCTCAATTAGAGGTCCCATACTGCGATCTCCACCCAGTGCCAGTAGTGAAGTGTTCTCGTACGCTATGGCAAGTCTTTGATTTTGAGGCATTAACATTCGTGGTGTTGTGACCAGGGTTCACGAAGTGCCATTCAAAGAACGTTGCGGGAAGATGAGTGAGACAGCCTTCAGGACACAAAAGAGGGCTGTTTGTGTTTTCCTTTCAGTTGTGGTGTTTGTACTTCGGTTTACTGGAACTGTATCAAGTAAGTATCTGTAGATTATTTAGAGTGTCATTCGTTCGCTGTCCGTGTGCTACACGGAGACAAGTGCTTGAAATAACCGGACAAGTTACAATAAAAATCAAATATACGTCCAAGAATGTGGGGTAAAGTAAATACATACCACATTAACAAACTTGTAAATTTCAGGGAGTAGCCTTCTACTGCTGCTGGATGCCCTATTCCATCCCTTGCAATAGGATTACGGGACAGATTTGATTCGGTGTATGAAAATACAAGTTTCTTGCAACTTCGCTTAAGTATGAATTTCCCTACATGTTGTTTTCTGAATATGACTTACTTACTTACTTACCTACTTACTTACATACCTACGTACTTACTTAATTACTTACTTACCTACTTACTTGCTTACTTACTTTCTTACTCACTCACTCACTTACCTACTTACTTACCTACTTACTTACTTACTTACTTACTTACCTACCTATCTACATATGTACGTACTTACTTAATTACTTACTTACCTATTTACTTACTTACTTACCTACCTACGTACTTACTTAATTACTTACTTACTTACCTACTTGCTTGCTTACTTACTTAATTACTTTCTTACTTACTCACTAACTCACTCACACACTCACTCACACACTAACTCACTCACTTACTCACTCACTCACCTACTTGCTTGCTTGCTTGCTTGCTTACTTACTTACTTTGATTTTACTTGCCCTCTTTCACTTATGTTCTAAGTCATAACGCTCCGTAAACTCTTCAAAAATTTGCAGGGTTACTCCATCGACTAAGAACATATGTTCGAGTTACTTCAAAAACATGCTGTAAGAGACGGATTGTTGTGGGATGTGGCTGCGTATAGTATTGTAAAAATTTACTAATTTCTCATAGAAATATTTTGCAAAAATTTAAAACAATACGGCTTTTGGTTTCTTAAAAAAATATTTATCTAAATTTGATAAATTTTAAAGTTGAATAAGTGAGACCCACCACCTTTTCTTGCAACGGAACCTTAGACAAACACAGCTATTCCAATTGTATAGGACCGTTTTCATATATTTACTGAGCAAAGGTAGAAAGAAAATCAGGACTTCCTGTCCTCTTTAGAGATATTCCGAACTAGTACCGACCGTAAACAATTCGGATTATTACCCCCTTTCCAAGTTACTCTAAGCGAGAGACGAGGCGCCAAAAAAATTTACAAAAATAGTTTCCCATTCTGTTGAAGTTTTGGTCAGCACTGAATCATGCTTTATTATTATTATTATTATTACTACTACTACTAATATTATGATATAGAGAATATGATAATTTATTTAATGGCCTTATATATTTCGAATCTTATATGGCCACTTTCAACTATTCATACCGACAGACTACTGTCGTAGTGTAACACTAAAGGTAAAGGAGCCCCATTACAGGCCTGGAGTGGCCCAGAGGGTTCCAGGAAGTTATGGTTTCCAAATTTCATGACAACGGCACAGAATGGTGGTAAGGTTGTCGGCCTTACGCTCCGGCCGCCTTTACCCCCAGGAAATGCTCTTGGTACTCATTTCTGTTAGAGGCTGAGTCGATCCCAGGACCATATTGCGATTGAAAAATTCCAATGACACCATCTGGGATCGAACCAGCGACCTTCCGATTTGTAGCACAGCACCCTAACCACTGTGCTACCGCGGTCCCCAGAATGTAACAGTACTTTATTTTTAAGTTTCTTTAATTGCGGGTCTTTCTGCTTATGATAACGTCACGATGACTAATTAGGTCTTAATGAAGTACATGAATGACTATTGATTTACAAGCAATTTTTTTGGCTATGAAACTCTGGTTTCAATGTAACTATCTGACTTAGCAGTTGAAACCTATCAGTGTACTCACCGCCAAGTACACAGGTCCAAATCCAACAGGACGGACAGAATTTCCGTTACATGCAGGCTGGTTCTGAATTTCGTATCGCCTCCTACTGGAGTCTATGGCTATAGCACTGAATCCAAAGAGTTGTTCGTTATAGGCCTACTAATCTAAGTAGGAGCACGAGCATTCAAATAAAGTACAAATTGTTCGTCTACTCCTTTCTTTCTTTCTTTCTTTCTTCCTTTCTTTATTTCTTTCTTTCCTTCTTTCTTTCTTTCTTTCTTTCTTTCCTTCTTTATTTATTTATTTCCTTCTTTCTTTATTTATTTCCTTCTTTCTTTATTTCTTTCTTTATTTCTTTCTTTCCTTCTTTCTTTCTTTCCTTCTTTCTTTCTTTCTTTCCTTCTTTCTTTCTTTCTTTCCTTCTTTCTTTCTTTTCTTTCTTTCTTTCTGGAGTTCGACCTCCATACGTAGAGACTGCTGCCTACACAACACACAACATTCACAAGAGAAACACATCCATTCCTCCAGCGGGATTCGAACCCGCAATCCCAGCAAGCTAGTGGCTGGCAGACCCACCCTTTATACCGCTCGAACACTGGGATCTGTACATATACTGATCATTAACAGAAACAGGATGCAGTTCATTTCCTGCTTAATGTAACATTAAATGAAGTACCACGGCCGAAAATTGGGATGAATTCTGAAGAATAACTGATTTTGGAGTCGTATCCTATTTAACGTTTCAGAATATTCGCCAAGAAAATTAAGAAAATTAACGAAGTAAAGTCAGTCATAGCCGCAATTTCGAGTTCCGAAATACAATCTCACGATCGTTTTAGCTGCCCTAATGCTTTGTTTTATTAAAATACTGCAGGCATCGTATTCACCCACCTTCTTGGTGATGCGTACAGAAACTAATGGAATGGAGTAATTGACTATTGATTGGTGTTACACAAGCCATAAGACTCATTTAACTTCACTCGAAATTACTGGGAACTGTATTGCCTATTATGTTAATGTAATTCTGTTAGATCTGTTCCTTATGAATAATGTTAGGAATAGTACAGCTGAATGGAAAACTTATCGTTTCATAAGAACGAATGTCTGAAGTTTTCGATACATGTTGGCATCTCCACTTACAAATCCCGTTGTTGATCTGTCATTTTCTCTGTTCTGAATATCCTAATGTAAAAAAAAAGGCCACTCCCAGTGGCCGCGCAGTTTAGGGCGTGGGTCTTCGGCTGCTCGCTTACAGGGATTGCGGGTTCGAATCCCGCTGAGGTCATGGATGTCTATCTCTTGTGAGTGTTGTGTGTTGTGAGGTACAGGTCTCTGTGTCGGGCTGATCACTCGTCCAGGGCAGTCCTATCGAATGTGGTGTGTCTACGTGTGATCGTGAAACATCGATAATGAGGCCCTGATCCAACGGGGTTGTTGCGCCATGGGGAAAATGTGAAAAATGAAAAGTTGTCCCTATCCACGCCGCGAAGGTTTATGGGGAAGAAGCAATATAGTTGCACTTATTCTTAACCTTGGCAGTAGATGGTGGTGAGTGGTCAATATCACGCCCCCAACGATTTATTCCCAGAAAGGAACCCCGGTCCCCATTGAATAGGACGCTGGGTCGGCCCCATAGTCCGTCTGGACACTTTTGAGAAGAAAAAAATCTCTTAAACCTGCCGGGATTTAAACACTTGATCTTTTAGCCGCCTAGTCACTGTGCCGACTAAGCTATTACGAAACACACTATGAATACTGGATTATTGTATTCTATATTGAGAAGTTCTCTCCATGTTCCACTTATTTGCTGTAAGGGAAGTGCTAACTGCATGGAGCAGAGTCCAGTCTGAGAAGCTACCCGGTTCTCAGTCAAGAAGTTCCCCCCAGTTTTTGGTACTGGAAGGATCATTACCCCATTCGCAAGAACCCACCACCTAACCCTATCCTGAGCCAGATTAATCCCCTCGATGCCACTGGCCTTACTTCTTGATATTCCATTTTAATATTGTCCTTCCATCTACGCCTAGGTCTTCCAAGTAGTCTCTTTCCTTCGGGTTGGAGAGAAAGAGACCTTAATCACCTATCGGCCTCTTCATTTAAACCCAGCACGTTGTCACAGACGTAACAGTTTAGTTGTGTTTGTGAGGTATACAAATTCGACTGCGAACGGAGCATTGAAAAAACTTATTGAGGTGTTTAGCAGTGCTTCCATTCGAATGATAGTACCTTACAGTGGATTAAGATTACTGTCTTAAGATTCCATTTAAATTCGCAGTACATAGTCTATCTTCCATGCCACTGACCATAAATAACTTAGCAGATGTTACAGTGTCCTTAAAAATCACTTGAAATCACATTTTCCTTAGACTACTGCTTACAGTGATGTGAAGTCGTATAGATAAATATACAGGTACCAACGTTTCGAAAGGACCTGCTTTCTCCTTCTTCGTGGTACAATAATATCGCACGTAGCACATTTCTCCAAAACCTAAGTACTTAGCTACAAAACTGCACGGAGCCACATACCATAAGACCATAATCTTAAAACTACCGTTAATATCTTGCAGCCCCTAATATTATCCCCTTGAATTAAAGAACAAGCATGGCATCCATATTAGACAATGGTGAAGCGGATTTTTACATTGAAATAAACTGTAGTCTTCATCACGCTTTCAGTAAGACGTGATTGGGGCTGGAAGGCTCACTTGCGACAAGAGTGTCACAACTCAAAATTTGGTTATTTTTGATTTATTGGTAAAGAAAGAAATGTTTGCAGATGCACTTTTAACAGGTACAGTGTCATAATGCAGTTTGCAAAACTCGCCGCTGGAGAGCAGTTGTGACGTCGTTGCACTCATAAAAAATTATAGCACTTCAAAGCTTTTAAAATTTTCTCCTGCAAAATTCACAGATTTTGAGTTGTGACACTGTTGTCGCAAATGAGCGATATTTACACCTATACTAGAGAGAGAAAGTGCCGAAGGAACTATCGCATTAGCGTCAGTATGGCTTCTAGTGACAATTATCAATATGGTTTCTAATGACAATTATCCCTTTCAGTTACAAGAGCTTTTGGCATGAATGGAAATGTAATGTAATGATGACAACTGCGTTCAGAATTAAGGCGATTTTGTGATTGCTTTGATCTAGTTCGTGATGCCTATAGAGGTTTAAAATGACAATAGTGTGATGAAATGTACACTGCCAGAACTGCGGCACATTATTTTGTTAGAACATTTCGGATTAACGCACGTGACTTCATTTACGAATCTGCAGTATTGCTAATGTAATTAGCACAAAGATATGACACAAATTTGTGTCAGTTAGAGTCCTGGGGCTGAAATTGAATAATATAAACGAAGTGCACACTTGAACATTCCGGCACCTAGAATACACAATAGTAGGTGGAAACATATTAATCAAAATGAGGGTGAATTTGTGAATATGCTGTGGGCCTGAAATTGAATATTAAAAACGAAGTATATTCTTGAACATTCCGGCACTTAGAATACACAATAGAAAGTGGAAACATGTTACTCTAAATGAGGGGGAATATGTGAATATGCTACGTAGTATTACAGAGAACTACGTTAGCGGTTAGCAGACTTTATAAAAATGTTTCGTAACTTGAAATAAAATTCAGTTTAAGACTGTGAAGTACTATAATAATAAAGAAACTGTTTTGGACCATCTCTCAGATATCTACTGCACACAAAAGCTGCTGTGGTGCTGTTAGGCTGCTGAGGTAATTGGCTTAAGTCCAACACACAAACACACATACCAACAGGTTTATTTTAACCAACGTAAAATTGCTAACGATTTCGGTTTGTTTAGGGTGGGCTACGAACATGCAAATAACGAGAACAAGAGCAAAACATGCTAAAATTCATTAAGGTTGGGTTTGAACTGAGACACACTTGATGCTTCAACTCATGACCTTTGGCTAGTAAAGTGAATGCAAAGCACTTGCTGACAGCTGAAGATCGGAAATTGTGGGAGTGTGTAAGCACTAAATAAAGTGCATGGGATTATGCTTGTATACTGTTTGGTGTACCTTGATGAACAGTACAAGTTCCTAATGATGAAGTCAAATTGACACAATATAGCAAAACAGGTTCTTAATACATAGCATAAGTGCCAAACGAAAGATGAGATGACTAAAGGTATTAGTCTATTGCAACCCCATGTTTAAACATTTTTATGATTTTGATTCAGACTTTGAGCAATTTTAAAGCTCAGAAACACGGATTTGTCATAAACCGAAACAAACCAATAATGTTATTTACCCCAGTCAGTAGATACATAGAGAAATAAAGAGGCAATATTCGCAAACGTGGCGGACGGAACACAAGGAGCTTAAATAACAAATAATTGAAGGTTTAAAGATGGGTGGGATAAGAAAAAGATAGTAGGTACTGAAAAATAAATATAACATAAGACGAGTGCCAATAGAGTATTACAAGTACCTAACAATACTACTTATTTAATAAAAACATAATAATTTAAATAACATATCTCAAAACACCAAAACTAAATTAGCTTTCGTTGCAGACAACAAAATTAGTAAAAGGTTTAAAAGTGATAAATAAAATAATAACCTAACTGGAATTAACAAGTAAATACTGAGAATAATTATAAACTGTTAAAAAATGATAGGAGGTAGAAATACAGTATCGATATGGTGAAAGTATTAAGTTGTCCGGCATAATGTAAAAATATAACAATTTGATACACGTTTTCTAGGAGCGAAATATGAATAAGGGGAAACAGACGAAAGTATAGAAATTGTAAATGTAATTTTAAAATAAATCATGGTGGGTATGCATGAGAAATGTTTAGTTCATGAATATAAAAAGAACCCAAGACACGTTATAAACGAAAATAATGACATTGGCGTGACTGTCATTTTAAAAAACTTATCGATATTCGGAACATGCACAATCAATAGCTCCTTCAGCTTCTATTGATGTGACATTAGAGTGACACGCAAGAGATGATTATCAGTCAGACATCACCGTAGCTGGCGCACACAACAGTGAGACCCGCCTAATTTTAGGAGCAAAATGACTGTGAGTGAACATTGTAATAAAACTTCAGGGTTGTTTGACCTGCATCTTCCTCATGATATATGTGAAATGCCAACTTGATGCAACAAGGTAATTTTATTGATGTATTCTTAGCTCGACATGTTTCGGGTACATACGCCCATCATCAGGAACATTAGATGGTGAGTTGCAGCATATGGTTTTCTGCACTGTAAAGAATGAGATAATATGAAGTGTGTGTATAGTTGCTGTATGCCGTGCTGTATAGGTGTTTATCAGTGCGGTCTATGGAGTATTGTAAAGGTCTGTTTGTGTGGGAACTTGACCACAAACACACACAGCCCCCAACACCTTAAACCTCCACCACGAACCTCCGCTACACATACCCTCCCACAACCAGGTGAGCACAAACCTCCAGTCCAGTTCATTGTAATAAAAATCAGTATATTAGATTTTACAGTTGTTCAACAAGGCACCAAACATAGAGTATTCATACCGTCCATTGCTGATAACAAATACACGACTACAAACCAACAAAATGCAGAAACTTCTTCCATAGATATTTTATGTATCACAATATTCGTACATGTTTTGGTCCGTAAGGGACCATCATCAAGGAATCAAACCAAAGCAATCCAGTTTAAACCAAGTTTGTAAATTTTGTACTCAGCTGATGTGATACAAGGGAGTCAAATTGTTATAATGTAGACATTTATTTGTACAGTAGTTGTATAAATGTGATAAATCTTCTTGTACAGTATCCTGGAAGCAGTAAGCTTAGAACGTGCTGCTTCCAAGATACTGCATATCAAGGTCCGTCATATTTACACAACAACTCTATAAAGAAATGCTTACATTTTAACCATATGACTCTCTTACACTACGTCAACTATACACAGAAGTGACTAAGTTGGTTCTATGCTGTATTGTTGTAAGTTTGTGCTTTTTTTTTCGTTTAGTGTCGTGAAGACAACCAAAATTTAATTGCACACACACGTCAATAACATCATCAGCCTTAACTTACACGTAGTACATAAGTAAATAGTGCAATAATGAAGGCAACAGTGAATGAACACCATGAGTATCCACTAATGTATAAGTGCGTTTAATAGTTGCTGAGCCACACGGTTTTCAAATATCGACTGAGGGCACGGGCAGCTTCGTATACTGGCTATAGTTTTCGTGAATTTCCTTAGCCACTCTAGAAAAATACTGAGATATTGGCTTAAATTACATTACGGCAGATGTCTTTCACATCCTTTTTAATTCATAATTCTACTGTCATCAGATATGTCGACGTTGTGTGCCCTGGGCTACTGATACCGCCTTTAAAGGAACTTCAAATAAGTAAACACATATTTAATTTCTGGTTCATCATTCTTCAATAATTAACGCAGTAGACGTTATCTACCATACCTAATTGGAGATAAACATCAAGATGGCGAAATTTCAGTTGCTAGGCACATACGTCTGTGACTTCTTAAATATAATAATAAGTTATTATTATTATTATTTTCTTCCTACCTCGAATATTTTCAGTATGTATTGCAATGCTAGAAGGCTGGCAAGGGCTGCCAGTAATTCTGAATTTGAACTCCATAGACCAGGGTTTCTCACACTTTTTCGCTGGTGTACCACCACGTGAAACTTGCCAATTTCAATGTAGGTCGGTTTCACCCTTTTTTCAAGGCCACGAAGGCCCTTAGGGCGAGTAGAGGTATAACTCTACTCTTTCTAGGACCTCGGTACTAGATGGGGTGGATGGGTCAGCCCCACGCCCCGGCCGCCTCCACCCCCGGGAAAGAACCTGTACCCATTTTACAGGAGGCTGGGTGGGCCCCAGGGGGATTCAATCCCGGACCGTCCAGTCCATAGTCAGTCGCTATACCAACTGAGCTACCCGGCCCACCAATTTCAATGTACCAACAGTAATTTTATATTTAAATATGAAAGTTGAAATTTGAATGACTGGCTGACAGCTGGGATGAGTAATATAATGTTCCCAGCAATGCTGGGTATTAGTAAATGTATTTTCCTTATGTTTTATTTATTTTAAATTTTTTCGTTCTTATATTTCGCTTTTTTATTAAGGCCGCGTAGCAGTAAATAGTGGATGGCGTGCCAGCAGTGGTACGCCAACCACAGTCTGAGAAAGCATAACATATATTAAATGACTCAATAAAGACAGAAATTAAGTGACATTAATGAACGTTTAAAAATTACGAAAGGACTTTTAGGACAGCCAAACCCTGTGTTTTCACACATGACAATTGCAATCACGTCCAGTTTCTATGCTGAAGACAAATTCAAGACAATTCTTCTAAGCTTCTTCCGAAAATTTACATGAAACCGAAATGTTGTTAATGCCATCGAGAGAGAAAGAGAAGCTGATATCATCTTAACACTTTGAAAGCTGGCGTATGTACAAGTAAAATAAAGGAATTAAGTTCCTACCTCACATAAAACAGTCTTTGTCCACTAAAAAGGTCAATTGGTGAATTTTTTTAAGATAATTGCCGTTTTAAGGGATACTACGTAACTCATTAATACATTTTGAGGTAAGATTCAGAATTTCTTAACGTCACGGCAAGTTGTGTATGCCGTTATCATTGGGTATAAGGTTAATAGTCGTCTTGTCTTTGATTGTCAAAACTAACATAAATCTTGAACTGACTTGTGCATTTATTATTTTTACAGATCCACTGAAAGATCCAAACATATGTGGACGTCCAGCATGCATTCGTAAGTACAGAAATATACTTGAAAATATATGGATCAACATACAGTTTTCTCCTGCAAAGTGCACGTTGACCCTTCTTTACTTCATGCATGTGTGATTTCCTTATTCAAATGAAGAAGAGACATCCACTGTAGAATACAACGGATCTTGATGATTGATTCATTGCATATTCTCGTTTATACCATAATTGGAGTATTATAGAAATCCAGCTATAACATTTATTTCAAAATATTCAGTCATTTACTAACCTAATAAACTCTCTTTGTCCGTAACGGTGATATCCAATCTTCATCTAGGTTGCTAGACTTCAGCAGTTTTGGGGACTTCTGATTATAAAATATTATTTTAAGATACACAAAAAATTTAATTACACTTTGAACACGCTGTATTGAAGGTGACCTCCGCCCTTGAGCAAATACCACAGTAACTTTGAGCGCATATTTCTCATTACCTGGCTCCGTACGTGCCCTGGGACTCTGGCGAATTATTTACGAATTCTCAGTTCAGGACGACAATACTTTTACAGGGACAGTGAGCATAAATTTACTCTTTCAGTAACCCAACAAAAATAAGTCACAAGCCGACACATGAGGCGTTCTCGCTGGCCAAGAAATATCCCCTGTACTGGGCACGCCGTGTTTAGAAAATACCTGGTTACGGCGGGTTAATTGAATTTCGGTCCGAATGCGACGTCTCTTCATTTTGTTGAAGACAAAGGTTCTCGTTGATTTCTGGAAATTAAGTTAACTCTTATGACACGAAGGTCGGAATCATGTGGACATAGTGGGCTGATGTTACGGTTGTTGTTATTTCATTATAGTCCTCTTAAAATACGGGTCATTAATACCGAAAGGCGATATCGCACACCACGCTGTAACCTTCGCACCGTGTCATAATTTCTGACGCAGTGGATGGGCGTTTTCGTTTGCTCAGTAATGGGAACTTTGTTTACGAATCCGGAGAGATGAAAATGAGCTTCGTCACCCATAAACAGGCTGTGAACGCGTCGTGCGTGTCAGAAATTCACGGCAAAAGTTTATGCAGTTGATTCAACCGCGTTCTCCTATTTCCTGCACTACATGAATCTTCCAGCAGTAAAATTTCAAGTACAAGCGCAATATTCATCGTGAACTCCAATATGAGATGTTCAACGAACTTGCACGACACTGCGCTGAATGCTGTCGACCCTAAACCAGGCCAGCTCTGTCTGTCTGTCTGGAAATTGTCCGGTTTAAAGATATCTCCTTTCCCGGTATGTTTATCTTAGGGCCGTATAAGTTTTCTCTAAGTTCTTAATCCATATTTAGCTGTCTATTTAAACCTACCGACGAACTGACATTTGAATGGCGGCGAAATTGTCATTTTACTCGTAAAGAGCGCTCCTGTGCTTCTATCTGTGCCCTGGGGCACAGATCATCTCTGGAGTCTGTCACCTCGATGGGGCGTAACGTTTCGAGGCGGGAATTGAAGCAAGTTAGTGTTGCGGGAGAAGAAACTGCTTTTTAATATGGTGTTGTTATTTTTCGTTAAGACTTCGAACATGATTATTGCGTATCCATCCAACCGGACCCAATTTTATGTTAGTATTCGACTGTTACTACGATTTGGAAGTTACAGGATAAGTTAGATTAAGTAAGGTTAAGTTACGTTTCATCTGGTCGGTTCAAGTTACAGTTTTTAATTACCGTGTAATGGGAGAGAGAAAGTATACCTTGTTCTGTATTTCTGCCTTCGTATAATACTCTTTCATGAAATATGCATTTAGTTTTTATTTTTATACTTTGGTCAAGTTGTATCTGAGAGATATTGTTCACAAAATGAGGCGTATTTGTGGGATTGAATGATTAATAAATTTACATATTAACTGGAAGATAAAATAAAGTAGCACATTCTTGCAGGTCAACCCCATTTTACCCTTCCTTTATGACATATTACCTCTAGCTGCACAGTATCTTGTAATGTTACCAACACACCATGATCCCACATTCCAAGAGTAATCTAACAATAACACGAAATTACAAATACATGTGCTTTAAAAATAAATTTACTTTCTTATACAGGCAACATAAATACAATCTACACTGCAGTTAACCTAAGAACTGAACCTAACAGACAATGTCACATGCCATGTGGGTACATGAGGTATGACACACAACCACAGTGATTCTGCCAATAATGTGCAGTGACTTTATGCATATATTTTTTCTTTACTTGGAAACATTACTGGGAATCATTTTTTAGCAGTTTTTCAGAATTCCCGGCTCCCAGCATACAGGAAACACCAACAAAGGACTTTCCAGATTGCGTATACAGCCACCAAACAACAACTTCCACGTCTTAGTAACATTTATAGATTTTATCTTGCAACAATGATCTACTGCTTTTATTGAGTTGTAATTTTAATTATTTTAATAGTTTTGTACCTTTAGCAAACACAAGGTTAAGACTGTCTGAAGATGATGCGGGTACATTGAACCGTGTAGGAGTGCTTACATAATATTAATGTTATGTATATGTTTGCATTTGTTGGTATAGATAATAAACTATACAAAATGCATGCTACTTACATCAAAATAATTACACTGTATTTAAAGTTAACATAATTTTGTCATTTTAATTCACTTGGTCCACTAGTCCATACATTTCCTTATTCCATCAGCATAAAATGTTCTCAGTTGTGCACAATTCCATCTACATCATTACGCGAGAACTTCTGGCCTCGACGCTTTTTACAGTGGTACTGAAAATTAGCTTTTGACAGTGGCACTAAAAATGAGAACTGGGAGGAATTAATTCAGAACTGTATGGTAGATGACAGAACTTTGAATTTCATCTTCTTGATGGTTTTGTCAGTATGAGCAACCGCGTGAAGGTGTTCATTATTCATTACCTTGAAAAGCATTCTGTAAGTTTTACCAAATTAGCCTTCCTCATCTCACTTTTTGGAACATTAATTACTGTGTTCCTTTTTCATAACAGTGTGTCAATATGTGTTTGGTAGAAACCAGAAACCCATTTACAGTACATTTTTTGTTGTTTGCTGACAATGGAACTTCTTGGCAAGTGCAACAGATCTAACATTGAACTGTTTAACTGTTACCATCAATTCGTTAATTTTTATATAGTTATATCTGCTTATTATATTATACTGCCATTTTTGTGTGAATGTCAATAGTTGTGACCACATCTTCCCACAAAATCAGATCAAAATGCATTCTTCATTGAATCATTCTGTTAACTGAAAAAATTATAATAAATTGTCCACAGTATAGTAACAAAATAATGAAAACCAACCAGGTGCAGATGTGAAAAGATTCATAGTAGTCATATGTTCCATCCTTATTGGTAATGTGAACATCTGGCTGGCCCTTGATCTGATTTCTGTATAACTCATATGGGCAAACATTTGGTGTATGTGCGGGAGAGGGAGGCTGAACATTTTTTTGACCAGTTTTTCGTTCATTGTGAAATCATATATGGAATGAATTATAATATGTACATGTTTATTGTTTTCAGCTGGAGGGAAATTTGCTTACCTGACAGCAACAAAATATGTGTATGAATACACTAATGACATCAGCACTTTGTTTGGTGGAACAAGCACAAATGCATCAACACTACATATTTCTGCAAAAGTGTCATTGGTATTTCCAACGCCATGTGAGGGAGTTCTTCAGGTAAATGTGCTTTGGTTCATGCTTAATATTTTCACTGCTGGTTGGCATTTTATCTGGGGAGTGGGGAGTATGACATGGTTTTCAGGTTGTGTAATAAATGAATGTGTTATGTTCATAACTTCTGTTGTGGTTTGGATATCTGTTGGTGGCATTCCAGAACCTCTTGTTCAGAGTGAATCTACCCAGCCACAGAAAACAGAATAGCAAAGTATCCTTGCCTTCAACGAGTGCACACTGCATTTTGAGCCAGTTACTGGTGGCAGAATGCAATCAGCCGTCAGTTTCTGGAGTGGAAAGACACCCTTACTCTGGGTGGGTGGACATAGCATGTTGAGTCAGTTGCTGGTTGTGAAAAGCTTTTCTTCTCAGTCAGATGACACTTCTTTGGCACAAACGTGAAATCATGTCTTGATTTGTTTCTTTTGTTAATTTTGTTGTAGGTGTCAGAAATATCTTTAACAGAAAAGGCACCAATATATAACCGAGAAGAAGACACTGATATTTTGAGTCCCAAACTTCCACATTCAGAAGACTTCAGCAAAGCCATTAGTCAGTATCCATTAAGGTAAGAGATTAAGGAGTCATGTCTCTAAAAACAGCGAAGAAACTTGTGTGTGAATTGTACTCTGGTATAATAGTGTCTCTGCTGATCAGAGTGGCTGCACAGTCTAAGGCATGGTTGTGCAGCTGCTTGCTTGCTGGGATTGCAGTTTTGAATCCCACTGCAGGCATCAATGTTTGTCTCTTGTGAGTGTCATGTATTGTCAGGTAGAGGTCTCTGCGTCGGGCTGATCACTCGTCCAGAGGAGTCCTACCCAGTGTGGTGTGTCTGAGTGTGATCATGAAGCCTCGATTATGAAGGAGGTCCTGACCCACTAGGGGCTGTTGCACCATAAACAAGTACTGTAGTGTTTGTGATGCTGAATTTTTTAATTGTTTTGAAAGGTGCAGGTATCTATTCAGCGCAAAATGAAACAGCATAACTAAGGAAATGGTTTCACTTGTCACCATACCTTCACCATTTTAGAAACTGTCTTGTTTACTTTTACTGTAGTGTATGTTACACTGAATTTTCTAATTGTTTGGAAAGATACAGGTATCTCTACAGCTCAAAATGAAACAGCATAACAAAGTACATGGTTGCACTGGTCACCATACCTTTACCATTTTAAAAAAATTTCTTGTTTACTATCCTACTCGTGATACATCATGATATTTTCTTAATGTAGGTTATATCTGCATCTGTTAATCAGCAGAAGAATTGAGGTATATACACGTATGTGAATGACCTAATGTTTGGCTGTTCTAAAGTTTGTCTTAAATTTCATTTTCATTTTTGAACCATGGTCCTGTAATATATATCACTTTCTTATCATCACAAATACCCACAAAGCCTACCATGACTTGCTTGTTTATCTATACACGCATATTTGCACTTTTTTTTTACTTTGCTGGATTATCCTATGACTCATATGAAAAATGTTTTCAAAGAAACCAGTACTGCCAAAGTATTGACCTTAACTTCAAATATAGGAAAACTGAAACGAAGTTAGTATAAATGATTGTTGTGAATGACTACTCACCAGCTCACAAAGTCATTTCAACAGAAACTGAGTAGAAGACCAAATTTTGCACGCCCTGAATATGGGCAGAAATTAATTGTGGTTACAATTTAGTTTTCTGGTAAAGTGGCTTCATTTTTGTTTGGCTTTATAACCTAGCTGGCCAGACGATCCTTGCTTATGCATGAATTATGTTATTTGCAGGTTTTCCTTCAGTGATGGACTCATTCCAGAGATATGTCCCAATGGAAATGAAACAAGTTGGGTGCTCAACTTCAAGAGAGGAATTCTCTCAGCGTTTCAGAACACTATGAAGAGATTTGACGTGGATCATTGGAGTACAGATGTAAGATACCACATTACTCTTCAGGTTCAATATCGCATGTCATAGAATTAATCTACACAAAAAAGATATTTCTGTAAATAATTTCTTCGCATTGGTTTCTCAGCTCATGAAGAAATAGATGTTAGTGAGTATTACAGAAACTTGTCCATAATCACCTTCCCCTTTCTAATTGTATACTATGCAGGGCGTTCTGGAAGAATCTGACATTTTTTTAGAGAATGTTTCTTGGGTTAATTTATGTCATAGTATCCAACAATAACTGTATGAATTTTAATAGTTATGGAAGTAATGATGCAAAAAAAATGGTCTTTCTGCCATTCCACGTACTGTACCTATTTAACATAATGTTTAACTCATACATTGTGCACATCTGTCCCTGACCTGATAGCCAAGCCAAGCCATACACAGGCCAATTCATGCTATGCAAAGTACTTGGAAGCCTATACATATTTTTTATTAAAGTATTATGAGTTTTTCTAGCTTAATTAATGCCTTTGTGTTACTCAAATATTAATTATGTATTAAGTACACATTTTAAAATTGCAGGAACTATGAATTCCCCCTCGTCTTAATATGTATTCAGTCTTAAAGTTATTCATGTCTTTGCATTAATAAAGAATTCACACAATAAAACCAAGAAATACACTAATGTTAAAAGTATATTTTTTTACACAATAACTCCCTCAAGATGATCAAGATAGATAGATACATGTCTGAGTTATGACAAATTATGTGTAAAAAAGAATATAATTTTAACATTAGTGCATTTGTTGGTATTATTGTGTGAATGTATTCAGTAAGTGTGTAATACCTGTCTTTCTGTACGACTTGTATGATCGTTAATCTTCATGAATGTTCAACACTGGATATAACTGTGTTTGGTTATATTTATGTAATTTAACCTAGGGAATGTTCTCCTGAAGTATGACATATTCCTGCTGGCACACACTGTGTAATCTCTGCACTTGATGTGGCATTGTTAATAATCTGAGAAATATATCATTCTGTAATAGGTGTCTGTTAGTGTTTGACATTTGAATTCATTCGCAATAGACAGTATATTCTCTGTTTGACAGTACATGATTTCTTGTCATTCCTAGTTTAACAAGTGCACCATTTTCTTACAGAAATTGTTGATGTCCTTGAATTTTAATCAGACATTTCTTGTCCCTACTGATAGAGTTTTTGCAAGGTTTCCTACACTCATACAATGCATAACATGTGACAGGCTGATGTACATGGACTGTGTGAAACAAAGTATGCTCTTACTGGAGCAAGGGAGACAAGCCTTGTTATATCGAAGAAGAAAGACATCTCTACCTGTACCTACAGATACAAGCATCACTCTATATTGCAGTCAACTCCCTATCTTTTCAGACAAGTAAGTGTGTGAATACGATGACATAAAGTACAAATTTCAACTGTTTGTGTGTAACTGAAAGCTGTCATGGTGACTGAATTCAATAAAATTATCTTGTTGTTTATTGTCTGTCTTACACAACAGTGTGATGTAAAGTTAAGTTACAAACAATTAATGTAGCTACATGTTTTAACCCCTTGGGGTCATCCTCAGGCTTATAAAATTTGAAACACACAAGCTACTTCTGAAGTAGTTACCTACTGGATCCCATGGTATTACAGTAAGTTAGTTCTAAAATATATGTTAAAAATGGTTAAAATACAGGTGAAGAACATATAATCGTGGTGAACACGTGGATCTATGTTGTATACATGTGACTGGTGTTAGTGTACCTTATGGAAGTGCCATGATGATATGGTCGTGGATTGGGGACCTCACACTGTATCAGAGGCCTTTTATCGTATGTGGATGGTGTGTGCCCTCGTTTGTAGGGCGCTCGAACTCACTGTTTGGGTGATGTGACGTCCTTGTGAGGTAGATGTTCGATGTCATCCAGATGTCCGTGGGTTGAACACGGCGCTCTGTGGTGCTTATTATAGCGAGTAACGGTGTGGGTGCACTTTCCCAGATCTTGAGTGGAGTGTGCTAGGAGGCGGCTTCTTGTGTTGTCAAGTGAAGAGATCAGTGCTGGTGCGATGTCTTTTTGGCGTTGACGTGTGGAATTTCCAGGAAGTGAGGTTGCTTGATGTGGTTGTGTTTAAGAACTGGCAATGGACGGTGAAGTGCATTGTCGGGTGGTGTATTTTGTCTTGGATTCTGCTGTCTGACTGTTGTGTGTCGGTCTTGGATCCAAGACCGACAATGGATTTAAAATTATCTTGGGCTAGCAACCACATCAAGTGGTCTCCTACAACCAGCATGCTACAGAATGAAAAGCAGGACCAAACAGAGCAGGTACTTGACTGTGCCCACTAAATCCTCTATGTCTCACCGCCAGCAATGAACCATGGGCTCAGGAAGGTATGTCATGACACAGACGGATATCTGAGTTAGTCAGTTCGCTTATGAGGACAGAGATAGTTTTCAAAACATTGGTTGCCATTTAACCACCTGATGCAGCTTCTAATCTGAGAAAATTTTATTGAACTGTTCAGTTTGGCACACTTTCTCAAAAGCCAGGTTATCATCATTTGATAGGTAAGGATTTGGTAATAGAGTTCTTGACTTATGCACATTGTGTAGTTTTAAATACTAGTGCTTCCACATACCGTAAAGTGGAACTTTGTGTACAATGTCCAAAATCTTTTGTCTTAATGTGCAAAATGTATGGAAGAGTGTTTATGCACTTGTATTCTGAATCTGTTTCTTTTATGTGTTTGCACTTTTTATTGTGGCATAAACTGTACCTTGTTTTAATTTCAGAATTTTCAACCAATGCCCATTATGCGATCTGACAGTTCCTGTGAAATGTCAGTAGATCACTATGTGTATAACAAGATTATTTGCCAAGAAGTGCATATATTTCAGCCATTTTCAAGCAAGGATAGTGGTGCACAAACCATTATAAAACAAGTACTGACATTGCTTACAGAAAGTAACTCTACATCAGGGGTTCCAGGTAACCTTTTAAGAGAACCACGCATTCCATTCATATTACATTTCACAGTTCTGTATGCACGTGTTTCTTAAAGCATAAAGTGTACTTTAGTGCTATGCCTTCAGGGGAGGGAAGGGAGTGGAAGGTCTTGGCATGGTCACATATTTCTTCTCTGGCCTTGGCCTTAGTGTAACTGGAATAAGAGAAACGATGCAAAACCTTATAAAAATAAGGGATGGAATAGTATTGTGTACACATCCTGCTGTCTAGCACACTAATGTATGTATGTGTGTGTGTGTGTGTGTCCTGCAGTCTGTCCCATAAATTTGCATGTGTACTGCAACCTGACCTGCTACTGCACATTCCTTTGACAGCCTGTCCCACTACTGTGCATGCATAGTCTGTCCCACTAGTATGCATGTGTTCTGCAGTGTGTCTCACTAATTTACGTGTGTGCTGCTGCGTGTCCCACTGCTGCGCATGCATACTGCAGTCTGTCCCTCGTAATATGCATGTGTACTGCAGCCCATGCCACTGCTGTACATGTATTCAGCAACATGTCCCACTACTATGCATGCATACTGCTGCCTGTCGCACCAACGTGCATGATCCTGTGGTCTGTCCCAACTAATTTGCGTGTATATTACAGTGGAAGCCATCTGACCTTGATTCACTGTGTTGACTGTCTATTTTGAAGTGCACTTTTGGTTACTTAACTTTGTATCTTCAGAGGATGTGAAAAGGAACTTCTTGAGGGGTCCTAATTGTGACTTCAGGAACTTCAGAAGTCCTTACTTTTTGAGGTGCTGTTTCCAAAAATTTAAAAGTTATCTTACATAGTTCACACAAAATAAACTTCTGAAAGTGTTAATTTTTGTAATAACTCTGAACATATGTACCATCCTGTAACATAATGAAGTTTGTAAATTTATGAGTGGGTCACTAATCCCTCCGTGTTAATATTCTTGATTATTATAGATCTTGCATAAGATTAACTCAAATTTTTGCTTTCTTGTGTCATTAGTAACATCCAGTGCACATTTTTCTTGACAACTTCCAAGATTAATTTGGGTCTACATCATATGGACATTCTCATTATTCACTTCTTTAGTATAAATTAACTAAGCCCATAGTGACTGAACATTCAGTGAATTAGCCAAGGTTCCAGTTCTGTGTGGCTTTGTATCAGAATAATTACTGCTACGAGATGTTACAAAAGGCCATCGGTGTGGTTAAGGTCATGCATTATCTTCATCTCTTCCAGACCTCGTGAATCGTAGAGCCTCATTGTTGTTTGATCATAACCAAACACCGAAGCCAGTATCTGGTGAGCTGAAAGCCTCTCGTGACCTCATCAAGGCAATGTGCAAGTTAAATGTGGTGAGTAGCAGTTGGAAATAAATACATGAAATTTATGAATTGAAGACTATATATAACACCCATTTCATGTCTTATCAATAAAATGCCATTCTATTTGAAGAGGCCACAGATCTGATTGGTCATCATGAGTAAGCTTTTTGGTTTGTCCATCCCCCCCACTACTTCACCCCTCCTTTTTTTGTACAATCTGATGCAACTGCATAACTGAACTGAAACTAGAATAAAAGCTGATATGTACTTTGGCATCAAAATATATCGTTCCTGTCATCATACTGGATGAGTAGCATCGTCCAGTTGCAGTTAATGGTTTTGTTTGTTCTTTAGAACATTTGTTAGCTCTGTCTTGAAGCTGACAGCATGCTGATGTTGGGACTGTAAATGCATACATTAGAAGCTAATGAATTACTGCTGTCTGCCAGTTATAAATATGCAGAAAATTATTTTGTACAATGTACTAGTTCTTTAAAAAAAAAAACTGAGATTTTCCTCACTGTCTGAAGTGCATTGAAGTGACAAGACACCATGAATCTTTGTCCTACAGGTCTTGTTAGATTATGGAAAATGAAGAGAAGTACTGTTACATTTTGTCATCCAGTTTGGGCAGGTGATTTTTTTTTTAATTTTTATATTACCAGTATGAGTTTTTATTTCTTGTGAGAGGGCACTTTGTACCTCTTTTCAGTGTTGTTCCAGATTTTTGAGTTCTAAGAAAATCTTTTGTATTTTTCTAACCAAAATTTTTATCTTCTCCCTGCAACTAGACTTAACTCTGTACAGTTATCTGAAAGTATTTACAGGGCAAGTCATATTTTGAGACTTACCATAACTTACATTTGTAATTGTAAGTTTTAAAGTTGGCTCTTCTCTTATAATAACTTCAAATTGTATTTAAAAAATAAAAGATAGAAAAGTAAATACTTGCAAGCAGAAACATCTGCTGTCATAGAGGTAGAATACAAGTCATAACGTACTTTGGAAAAGGAAGGTAAAAATTATTGGAATCATGTGGTAATATATACTGTTGCTGTCCCTTGTTTGCCTGGGAGATACTGGAAACAGGCCAGTGCTACCACATGGATTGCAGTTAATATCAAAGTTCTGGTACAAGTTAATGAATTATAGGATCAGTTTCCTAATACATAAATCTAGCAGATAATAAAACTGCACAATTTTTAAGCCTTCATGTTTGTAACATTTCACGTCAGTTGTATTTTAAAGCATACTATATTTCAGGATGATATCCAGCCTGAGTTCCCAGATGTGTTCACAAAGTTTATTCATACTGCAAGACTGCTGTCATATCCAGCTTTGTCACAGGTGTACAATCGTGCAGACAGCATCTGCAGTACAGGAAGGTGAGACACAGCACAATTCAAAATACCATCATGTTTCAAATTGGTAACTGTTTGTCGTGTAAGTGTAACACAAAGTTCTAACAAAAAATTAGTATTTTTTTGGTAGTGTTATGTTTTTTCTTTCAACTTTAAAATTATTTATTCCATGTAATTTAACATTAATTTTAAGTTTCTTTGAATGTGTCAAATATATAATGTTTTGTTCCATGTCACTGAGTTAGTATATATTACTGAATCATTCATTCAATCATTCAATCAATCCAATCAATCATTTTATTCATCCTTTGTGCCAAGTTGTTGGCATAGGACATGTCAATAATCTACACAGTTTCAAGTTTACATATGCAATATTTCAAAAGTGCATACATTTATGTATGTTGTAGCATACTGGTATTTGTTTAATTGCTGTGTAATATCACCCATATTACGGAGAGCTTTCGATTATTTTATGCAATCTACTGCTTGCAAAAAGAACTCTTTGCCTAAGCTGTAATTAAAGTTTATCCATGGTTTTCAGTCATGTATCAAAGGAACATTTAATAATAGTTGACATTCCTAGTTTCAGAGAGTATCAGTGTTCTCCAAGAATCGGATCACCTTAAACTTATGACTGTCAAGACAATAAGGGAATTAAGTCCAGAAGCTTATATCTACTTGATGCTCAGATGAAACTGTACTCATCGATTTATGTACTTATTAATTTATTTATTACATAATATCGATAAGTGCACGAAAATTTAGATTTTATCCCAGTAACCTTAATACACAGTTTAAATGAATGTTTTTGGTACTCTATGCAATTAATTTGTAGGAGGCATGTTTTGGATGCACTCCCAATGCTCGGCAGTAACGCAGCTGTTGCAGTGATGAAAGATATCATCCTGAAGAATGGTGTGCCTCAAGATGTTGTCCATGACTGGCTACTAGCATTGTCATTTATACCAAGGTATCTGTTACAGTGAAGTGACTCTTATATTACCAAATATTTTTCTGACTGACTTGCCAATGTCAGGCACATTCAGTAACTTCTACCCTGGAGACTGGTGCAACAGGTGCCTCCAATATGGCTGTAACCAGCTGAACAACCACAAGACCAAGACCCACCAAACTCAACTCTATCTTATTATATTCGCATTCTGTGGACCTTATTTTATTTTACTTGCTCCCACTTGCTTATGTAAGATAATTGCATTCAATTTTTTATATAATTTTCAAGTGACTTTTCATGATATCGGGCTTCTGCCACAAAGCAGATGAGAACTGCACTCTTCTGGGCCATCACGCAGTGAGTAGTGGCAGTTACTTAGGGACATTTTGGGAGAACATATCAGTCCCATCTTTAAGGGTCAAGGGTCCCAAAACATCAGTCAGGTATTACCAGTACTCACTGCATAATAGCCCAGAAGAGCGCAGTTCTTTTCAAGTGACATTGCTCATTTTATATCACCCTAGTTTTATGTCCATTACAAATTCAACATAACATCTTATTTGTTACATTTGCTGTGTTTTTATTTTATATATAAAGGTTAAGTGTTCCCGTTACAGGCCCGGTGTGGCCCAGAGTGTGGGTATAGGTATAGCTCTACTCCTCCATGACCATGGCACTAAAAGGGGGTGAGTGGTCAGCAGCACGTCCCGGCTGTACTTTACCCCTGGGAAAGACCCGGTACCCATTTTACAGGAGGCTGGGTGAGCCCCAGGCCTGGTCTGGACAGGCGGAAAATCCCGTCCCCACCGGGATTCAATGCCAGACCATCCAGCCCCTAGTCAGTTGCTATACTGTCTGAGCTACCCGGCCAACTTTTATTTTATTTATTGTCTGGGATAAATATACAGAGAAACACTCTCACAGTTGCATATGCATAAAACAGTTTCATCTTCAGTGTACTTTGCATGGTATCACAAGCAAGAAGACAGAAATTTGCTGTATGGTAATAGGTTAAAGTAAATGATCAATTAGCTCAGTCATAATTAGCAGCAATCAGTAAATTGTCACAGAAAGTCTTCTATGAAAGATGTTAAGGACCTAAAATTTTGTAACCCTTTTTCTTGAGATATTTTTACACAAACTGGTTTTTTTCCTTTTCATATTTTGGCAAGGCCAAAGTGGCAGTAATTATGTGAGAAGTAATAAATTTCAAATATTAATAAATGTATTTAGTTGCTAAGATTTTGAGATAAATAATTTGAATTCTTTTTTACTACAGGCCTGATTTACAGACAGTCAGTATAATTACACCTCTGCTGAAATGGGACAAAGCAGATGCCCAGTTCTTTCTTAGTGTATCTGCAGTTGTACGTTCATATTGTAAATGGAAGTCTAACTGTGAAACGCAGGCTGAAGTCGCCAACATCATTTCATTCCTTGAAAATCAAGCAAATAGTGGTTGTAAAATTAAAAAAAAAAGTGAAGTAACTATAGAAAAGGTACGTCAAACTTTCCTGCATTTTTTGCAGTTTTATATTACATATGTGTAACTAATACCTGGATACAAGTATTTTCTGGTAATTATAAATCGTATACAGTTTTCTCTTCAGTAGCAACTTTCTGCTTTAGATTTTATATTACATTTGATGCAGAGTTGTTAAATAAATTGTTAAATATCAAAGGTCACAGTCATGTTATAAAAATGTGGAAAGTTTTCTCCAGTGTTGGTGCATGTAGTTGTAGCAAAGACATAGCAGATCTGTGTATTTTCTCCCTCACTTTCAGTGTGGGGTGTAGGGGTAGTAAACAGTTCACACAAGGTGTGTGGAATAATATTATTTCACCAACCCTCATCCCATGAAGTTCTGAAGATGTCTTCATGTTTTAAAGGCTCAGAGATCATGATAATTAAAAAGATATTAAACTAATAGTAAACTGTAATCATGATGTACTGCCTCTTTAAAATTGTTATATTGCAGACCCTGGTAGCCATAAAAGCCCTAGGAAATATTGGTGTTGCTCAGAGTGTCAAAAATTCCACTTTGCGACTCTGCATAGGAGACGAACAGCTGCCTATGGAGGTTAGGATTGCTGCTGTAGAGGCCCACAGGTGCAGGACACTTCTTGTTTATTTTTATCTGAGTAAGGCTCCCTTGGTTACAAAAATTTAATGAGGTATCATTATGACCTTAAACATAGCTCATTGATCCCACTTTGGTATTGTTTTTTGTAGCATATTCCTCACGTACATTGATGTATTTGTCTCACTGTGGCACAAGTTTAAGATTTCTGTATTGATATGAATCAGGCTGTTGCATTCACAACCATTCATGACCAGCCATTGTTACTTGTTATTGTGGAATCAGTGACCTCCCAAATGTTGCTTCAGTGACCAAACAAACGATTTGTTGTAAGGTATCATCCTTCAGCATAACACACAGCACGCTTTGAATAATGAATTGTTACTGTCATTTCACTGGGAACTTCTGGACTGTCCATCCTATAGTTAGGGTCACAGAAGCAACATTTGGAAGGCCATTTATTCCATGAAAATGGAGAGGTGAAAATGCCTGTTCATTAACGTATCCCAATGCAGGGGCTCCTGATTGCAACCACAACAGAACTGTTAAGCTCATGTCAAGATGGGACAATTGCTTGAATGTTCTTATTCAGTGGAATAAACTAGCTACATATAACTTTATGTTTACTTTTCATTTCATTTTTAAGACCTAGGGAATCTTATTTGTTAAACATCATTCTTATATGCATCTGAAATAAATTTATATTTCTCAAACAGCACTATTGACTCTGATGTATATTTATTCATATGGTTCTTCTCTATTTATTAATTCTGTATCAGTAAACGGGTTGAAAGAAATTTGAAAGTACTCGTACAACTCACTATATCTACAATATTTAACATTACCTTTAGGACCTGGTTTCTACACACATGTCCCATCACTTATTAATGCATATATTTGTGATGTAAATACTATAAACTATGAGTGGCAATGTGCCCTACAGATTTGACTGTTGTATTTTGTAAACATGTTATTCAGATTTTTATTTACCTCTTTCCTCTTTATTGGTGATACAGATTTATTTCCCAACCCAACGAGCAATTCTAAGAGATGAGCTGAATTGGGTAAAAAATTGTATAGAAAGATGACAAACAAAATTAGTGGTACAACGTGACTCAGCAATGAGGTAGGATCTTGTTTTCTTTGCAGACGACTTGCATGTGAAGAGACTCGTGAGTACTTCTTGAATCTCTTCCGTGATCAGTCAGTGGATTCCGAACTGCGCATTGCAGCCTACTTGGAGGTGATGAGATGCCCTACTTACACCATAATTAAAACAATCAAACACTCACTTGAAGTAGAAGAAGTCAATCAAGGTTAGATGTTGTTTACCAATTAATTTATGTAACAAGCCTTTTACCTTTTAATCCAGACCTTTTCAGTTTAATATGTAGAATCAAAAGTGCAGAAAATTTGGAGTACATTCCTAAATGTGTAATTATAGGGTCAGGTCTAATCATTTTTGCATCCTTCCTTTTAGAACAAAGAAACTTAATTCTATTGCAGTAAATGTTATAAAATTTCCAAGCAAATGAGAAGCATATTTAGTGTGCTTGCACTAGCAGTATGCAGCAGTGTATATGTATGTGTGCTGTTTTAAGTGCCTGTACACAATCACTCTATGTACATTGTATGCCCTGACATGCTCAGTATGGTAGGTGAGACTTCTTAAGGGACATGGATGAGGTTCATTGAATTGGATAAAGTTCTCACTATTTTATTTATTTATTTATTTCCATCTGAGGTAAAAAATCTACACTTGTCCAGTTTATCAACTGCCAGCTGTGTAACCTCCTTCTTTCACTCAAATTCAAAACGTGTTCTAGAAACCATCAGTTACTTCACTCCGCAACTTTTTCTCTTATTAGTCTATTTTTCGTCTTGGGTTGTAAGTTTGTTGGTGTTAGGGTGTTGCCCTTCATTGTATGTTACATTATGAATACTGCATGTTTCCCATGCATTTCAGGATCATCTAAACAGACCTTATTTTCATTTGTCAGCTGCTCACAGGGTTTCTGACTCAAATATCTCTGTAGCAGTCCCTTCGTCCCTTTCACTAAAGGTTTCTCGAATGGACATTGACAGTGAAATTTATGATGGATGGCTTCACAATCCCCATAACTGAGGGCTAGCAATCATTGTACTTGATTAACAAATGTACCAAAAAATGACTGGCTACATGATTAGCAGGAGACATTTCCTGTGTATGGTGAATTAACCTGGCACAGATGACCCACTCAGCTTACCTTAGTTCTTCTTTCATCTTAAAGGCTGTTTTGTTGACTGTGTAGGTAGTTATCTCCCTGTAACTTGCCTTGAAGGCATAGAGGGGGAGCAGGGGTATACCTCTACTCATTCCCAGAATTGGCACTAGATTGGGGTGGGTGGTCAACACCATGCACTGGCTGCTTTGCCTCTGGGATATTGCCCAACTACACACTGTAGAGGAGTTTTGGTTGGGTTATAAGGCCAGTCTGAACAGATGTGGAGAAGAGAAAATCTCTAGCAACCTCATCTTTACTTTCACTGTTAGGAATTTATTTTCTGTCACAAGTAGTTCCATGGTAGTGTAAAGAAGTGCTACACTTCAAGTATTATCGGATTCAAGAGATGCTAAACATTAATGTTGACAGGTAATAACTAAGGAGGAGGGAATATTTATATCATACAAATTTTATGAAGTATTGTGTCCCAAGTAACGTAGTTGTTACTTATCGTGTACTTGTTACAGTTATTTCACTGTGAGTTAGTTACTTCTAAGTGACGAGTTTTGTGCCTAAATTTTTTCTTCTTTGTGAATTGGTAATGTTATAGTGATGGGCATAATAAATTACTATATGTTAATATTCAGGAAAGGATTATATTTCCAATAATTAAATAAATAAATAAAATGTCATTAGGTTGATGTTTGTTTGGTTACCTTTCACTGCAAACATGATATCATGTAAGGTTTAAGAATAGCAACTTATTTTTCTTTGCAGTTGGGTCCTTTGTATGGAGTCACCTGCACAATTTGCTGAAATCGTCTAGTCCCAGCAAAGTGGAAATACAAGCACTTTTACAAGATAAAGACCTTGTTAGTAAATTCAGCAATGATGTGAGAAAATATTCCCACAACTATGAAGGATCTTTGTTTTTTGAAAATTATAACTTTGGTATGTATAATTATGTATGTGTATGTGTGTGTGTGTGTGTGTGTGTGTGTGGGGGGGGGGGTGCTCCTGTGCCTGTGCGTGTATTTA
>Ga0136643_10001551_pt1 | contig 28313 bp, 15 predicted proteins | sample TergutLab28metaG_FD_96883 | JGI IMG/M metagenome (GOLD analysis project Ga0136643, IMG submission 96883) | Labiotermes labralis P1 segment gut microbial communities from Petit-Saut dam, French Guiana - Lab288 P1 (version 3) (version 3) | ecosystem: Host-associated > Arthropoda: Insects >... | reverse complement strand
TAGTTGAAGAATAAGAGACCAACTTGATGTCACTAGTTATTATATTTTATTTCACTTCTTCTATGCTCAACATGTTTCGGACATTAATACATCCATCATCAGGAGCCTGCGACTTTTCTATTGAATCACCACATTGGTCGTGCGTGGTGGTATCCGTGGTATCCGTGTAGCAGGCTGAAGCAGCCTGCTACACGGATACCACCCCAACCCAGCCACACCGAAACTCCAACACACATCGAAACAAGAACACACGACCAATGTGGTGATTCAATAGAAATGTCGCAAGCTCCTGATGATGGATGTATTAATGTCCGAGACATGTTGAGCATAGAAGAAGTAAAATAAAACATATTAACTAGTGACATCGAGTTGGTCTCTTATTCTTCATTCATCAATTTAGTCATACTCAAACGTTTTAAATCTAAATTTAAAAAAGACAAGTTTGTCTCTGTACTTGTATGCTGCAGCAACTCCACTGTCCGGTGAAAGAACCGACGTAAGGTTCTTATTCATTGTTTCGAAAACCGGCTTCATATTGGTGGCCCATTGGAATGAAGAGCCCATAGTATCTGTATTTTTTACAGCGCTTTCTTCACTCTGGGAGCTCTGTAGTACACAGTGGGGCAGCACTAACATCTTGTAAGGCGAAAGTTCAACAACCATAACAAGACAGATTGTTTCAACTTTACTGGGCTCTAATGACGGTCTAAGACTCACTAACATAAACTTTCTTTGGACCTTACGGAAAGCACACAACCTTGAGGGCCCCTTAAATCAGGGCTGGCCAACATGCGGCTCTCGATAACTTGAACAGTGTCAGTAACACACTTTAACAAACATAAAATAATTGATCTACGGAACGTCATTTGGCAACTTTATTAGTACAGATATTTAGAAATTACAACTAATCACTCTGAAGGCAACACACAGCAAAACAATCATTCTTTGTGTTTTACCGAGTTCAGTACGTTCTGCTACCTTGTCATTCAACCGTGCTTTTAGTGTGACGCGTTGTTTGCAAACAACAGCGTTACCGTTAATTCAGTACCCTCACTCCTCCTTTCGACGTATGTATTCACTGATGTGGCCCTCAGGCTTGCCCTTCACGAAAAATGTGGTCCTCCTGTGGGCTGAAATTGGCCGGTCCTGCCTTAGATACAGTTACTCTTAGCCAAAGCTATCCATAGGAGCACCTCTAGCTAAAGGCTAAGGGGTCCACCAGATCAGGTCCTTTCCTTGCCTTTAGGCGGAAGCATAGCCGGCTTCCGAAAAGTGCTGCATTAAAAAATTAGACGACCAACAAATCCCATAAAAGGAAGGTTATATCAGTGACGTCAGATTATGTATATTCTCATACCACAGTCCGTCAAAATACCAGGCGCGAGTGTAATTCAAGCCCCAAAATTTCTCGACATTGACAGTTGTTTGAGTTGAGATTTCCGATAGCTTTACAGAAAAAGAACGAGCCCTCATTGTCTGCTGGATAGGATCTGAGATTCTGAACTGCACTGCAATTTCTGGGCCAGTGGAAAGTCGCTGACCATGCCAGGAATTAAACATCTGTCGTTGTACCAACCTGATTGCATCAGGCGTATAAAAAATAACAGGAATTGCGACATTTGAGTCTCATATCAGAGTTGGTGATCAGAGCCTACTGGGACGTTACGCAGTGACGACTGGTGAAGAGTCACCGGCCCTCAAGTGCCGAAGTGCTTTCATATTTATCCTCTCCAATCTTTCGAAATGTCAGTAACTATTTACCCAGTCGACACGTCGTAACCGACCCAGAACTACTGAATCTTTTAGAAAATAATAAAATACATAAAGCTGCTCGGTATTTTCGCTTAAGCATTCCTTGCGTTTCTGCGAAATGATTTTGGCTTAGTGTTCTTATACTGCAAGAGGAACTACTGATAGTATACGTAATTTTGAAAGGAACAAAGAGTTTGAAATAATTTATTTGTGCTCCAGTTCCTTAAATATTTACTCAAAGGTATGTTGGAAAGAAGTTCTGTAGAACTAAAACATCTGAACTTACGAACCAATATGCTAAGATCAACAACTCTTCAGAAATATTTCTTAAGGTAAGATTTAACTTTGAAATAAGTTCAATAGCAAAAAGGTAAGGATTACCCTGTGACAGGCCATGAAGGCCCAGAGGGATAGTAGAGGTGTAGCTCTACTTTTCTTTAACCTCGGCGCTAGATGGATATGAGTAGTCAAAGCCGCAACCCGGCCTCTTTATGCCGGCAAAAAGACCCGGTAGATTGCGTTTGAAATGTGATGGCACACGTGCAGAAACCAGATTTCGTCTTTCGGCGAAACGAACGAGTCCGTTTAAATCGGCGGGGGCGTCAGTTCAGTCGCCTACTGGCAACCGAGGTGTGCGCATCAGTGGTAGTAATGGTGGTTACACCATGTTCCGAGGTAGTGTGAAGAGTACTGGCTACCCACTCCATTCGCCAGTTTCCCCTTCACTTCCCATCCCGTACGTCACCATGTGCCATCAAACTACAACTGGTATGGAAGGCTGGGTGGGCCACAGGGCCAGTCTAAACAGGTGCGGACATTCACCTCCACTGGGATTCGATCCGCGGATCATCGAGCCCGTAGCATGTTGCTATACCGACTACCTAAATCTGTTCCACAAGTTCTAAAGTAGGTGTCAATATTTAATAAATATCTTGTAGAACTGAATTCGCCTGGGAAATATTACTCTGAATATAAACAAACTAAATTTCGTCGGAGTCTGTCCTTCAGTTTCAGACCCAAAGCATACGAATGGGGTGGACCTCTATATTATGCATTAATTTGGCCCAATTATACATAGATACAGAATACAAATATTACAGGGTCGCGAGGCAGAATTCGTGGGCTTGATTCCCGAATTAAGTTATGTTAAAGTGTGGAGTAATTCAGAGGCAGAAAACCAATTCTAGAACTACAAGCATACTATCATAGGATTATACATTGCTCCACCATGCTTCAGTTCCCGCTCTGTGACGTGACAGAATCTGGTAACCCCTAAATTAATAATCCTGCAGTCAGTGGAGGTATGACACACACCGTAGACACGTTCACACACTATACAAACCCCAGACTGCGCGGTAATGTTTTACTGCACTAACCTGTCATACAACCCCAAACAGAATGCCCCAAATTTTCTCTCTCTAAATCAGCGTCTCTCAAATGATAACCCGCGGGCCTTTGCCTGACCATAAATTCTAGCTAGCATTATGCATTCCAAAATGTTACTTCAAAATAAGCCAATTAAAGACCACCTGAAAAGTGGAAATATTTCGGGGGACACACATCATATAAAGCAATCCAAATCAGTCATTCTTCTGGAAAACGACGTTGCTGTGAAAGCCAACACCATAAGAGACGCTGAAGGCAGGTACAACGAGACTGCTGACAATATTCATCAAAGTCGGAGCAAGTTCCATGTTCCTTTACTAAATGCGAAATTGCAGTACGTAATGACGCATTTAAAACCAGGAAAATTTAGATCTCTGGGTTCAGAACACACTAACATTTTCTGTGTAGAGGGCTAGAGAAATTAAACACCGGTGGATACATGAAACCGAAAACCGCAGTTTGTAAAACTAAATACAAAAACAAAGACACAGATAGTTGAGATGTGTCTGGCGGGACTGTGTGGTTTGCAGGGGACTGACAAACATCGACACATTGTATGGCATGTAGAAACGTTTCTATATTAAAAAATAAGTTACTTTTAGAAACTATGTACTTGTTGCATAATATCACTCCGTTTATATAGAAAGGTTTCATTAGCTGAATCAGTTTAAAATTAATATTCGTTCAGTTTTGTACCAGCAAACTAATGACGAAGAATTTGTTTTTTAGGCACATCAGAAAAATAGTCATCTGTCTGTCTGTCCGTCCGTCCGTCCGTATGCCTGCATGGAAAGCTCAGCTTCTGTTACATGGATTTCCGTAACATTTTATATTTGAGGATTTTTCTAAAATGTATAAAGAAAATTCAAGCGTCATTAAACCTGACGAGAATAAGAGGCACTTTACATGAAACCCTATGTACATTTGTGACAATATTGCGCGGAAAAAGCCAAAACACACATTTTACGTTCAATATTTTTTTTCGGAAATTGGGGCGTTTATAATGTGGAAAAATACTCTAGACCCACAGCGGCTACACACGACATAATAAGACGTATGCACATTGCATACTGGATAAATATGACTATAGACACACACTCGGAATACGTAATACTTATTGATTTTCTGCGGCAATAATGGCTACGCGAACGCGCCTCAGTGTTAAGTTATACGTACATTGCCGGTCTTATTATATGCTTGACACTTTCACTAATAACACAGTGCCGTAAACAACAGCCTTTATTATACCTAACTGATAGATATTCCACATTTATGTTGTCGTGAGCCACCATCAGGCATGAAAACACAATGTACAAAAAAAAATGAAAATACAAGACAGCCACATGGACTGCTAACGGCACGGCTATGGCTAGTTTGTGTTGGCTCTATCAACATTGTAAGGTAAGGTGATCCCGTTACAGGCCTGGTGTGGCCCAGAGGGTGGGTAGAGGTATAGCTCTTCCATGACCGCGGCACTAGAAGGAGGTGAGTGGTCAGCAGCAAGCCCCGGCCGCACTTTACCCCCGGGAAAGACCCGGTACCCATTGTACAGGAGGCTGGGTGGGCTTCAGGGCCGATCTGGACGGGCGGAAAATCTCGTCGCCACCGGGATTCGATCCCGGACCGTCTAGCCCGTAGCTCAGTCGCTATACCGACTGAGCTACCCAGCCACCTATCAACATTGTATCCGAGTAAAAATTACGATTATAATATCAGTTAAATATTTTGAGAACAAATTTATCATGTTTTATGGGGAGTTCATGCATTGTGAACTAGCAAATAATTACAACTTTTCAGAGGATCAAAATTCCTATTCATGTCAAGAATATCGATAGGAGTGGTTAGCATACCATCCTTCGAAACTTAGGTTAACTACTGACATTCTACACGACTCGAATCTCAGCATCAACCGTCGTGTAAAGAAAAATGAGCCAATCGACCACAAGTATGTTGTATATATTTTTACGTGGAAGACTCATTTAATACTACAGAATTAGTGCTGCTTTCCTGGCCTCCCTGAGTTCAAATATTTCATACTTTTTGTAGTTGTATGTTTATATCCAGACCTGCTTAAAATATGTGATAGGGACGAACCAAGGTGGAATGGGATCAGTTGTAAAAATGATTGTATACGTACACTTTATCATAAGTGCACACATTCTGGGAAACAAACCAGGTCCATTTCCTTGACTATTCAAAAATATGTTCATAAACATCATACTTACAACAAGCAGTGCCTCTGAAAATCTTCCATAACATAAGAATCCAACGGCAGACTTATTTATTTACAAGAAAATGTATTTATAAGCTCGCTAGACCTGCAGTAAAATGTATACTGGACAGACCGACCGTAATTTAAACACCAGATTCAAGGCACGTGTATAAGTAATGAGTTCTATTACAAGTATTCCTTGGTACGCACAACAGAACCTACAATAACGACATTCTTACGGCCAATCAAACAATACACTGAGAGCTACCAAACTGCACATAAACATCAATATTAGAAAATTACACGTTAGAAAACTATACATTTACGAATCCAGTAAGCAAGAAATGGGCCCACAACAAAAGAACATCTGCTTCCAAAATACAATCAATGTTTGACGTCATTTAAAATTCCCACCACCAAAACCCCTACAACCTCAGCCAGAAGCCCCAGCACCCATCTCGCACGTTTCCAGACCACAGATCTCACCGGCTACGCCAGGCACAGTTTCCCGGTCTTTAAGGTGTCACGGATTAAGGGGTCTTAGACCGTTCGTATTCAGAATTTAAAAAATGCATGCGAAGAATTCCTTTTTGCAAAGGGGATGCTGTGGTGGTGTTGGTGTGAGGGGAGCTGGCGAATCGTGAGGCCTCTCTACCTATACAGACCATGTTTCATAGAATTTAGATGTAAACATTTCAAGACTTAAAGAAATTCCAAGAAAATATTCTTAAAATGAAGAACGCATATTAGTTTCACTGAAATGTTTCCTAGCATTTCTTTTTTATCATTTTCTGGCTGGTTGATCTCTGGGCGTTTACAAGCCCGCTGCCAACTGCAAAATTTCTTACTGCCGAGTACAATAAGAACATTTCTGTGTATCGCGAATTTTAAAGGAAGTATGAAAAACACCTGGTCCGATACATGCTACTACATCTAATTGGCTTAAACGGACTGATAAATACCACGCAGGAAAAATGTAACTAGCTTAGTGTGTCCGTGATTGGGATTCGAACTGGAAATAATACTGCAGTAATGTAATCTAATGGTAACACTGTTCCATTCTGTGGTACTTTCTTGTATTGTACGAGCACGTTCTTTAACAATGATGAACTCTGGTCTCAGAATTTTGCATTTTTTTCAAGAACAAACAATATTATTATATTAGCTTGTCAGCAACTACCAGTCCTTGTAGTTGTTATATAAAATATATAATACACATATATATTATATATGTATACACAGCCGGTCCCAGTGGCAGCGCGGTCTAAGTCGTAGGACTGTGGCCGCTCGCCTGCTGAGATTGTGTGTTCGAACCCCGCTGGGGGCAAAGATGTCTGTTGTGAGTGTTGTGTTTTGTTAGGTAGATGTCTCTGCGACGAGCTGATCACCCGTCTAGTGGAGTTCCATCGACTGTGGTGCGTCGTTGTGTGTGATGTAGAAACCTCAAGAATGAGGTCATGGCCCATATTGGGCCACAGCGCCACAGGAATATACATACGTGTATATATAGCATGCAATATATCGTAATGTCAGTAAGAAGTAGGATTTAGCTAGTATAATATTGTCCACATTTGCTGGAAATTTTTATAGCTTCCTTACAGACAACAGCACCGCTGAATTAGTGTAGCTATTACATAAACAGTAGTATCTTACTGTAAATATAGCTGTGTTTACGGAACACTGAAGTTATTCAACCGAAATACGTAACTTGACAACTTGGTTTCAATAGACACAACATTGCATGCACACAGAAGTTGTTTATTCAATCGATTCCGTCGTCGAGATTTAATAACAATGCAAACAACTGTCAACGTCCCTTCGAAATTTAAAATGAGGGGTAGAAACCAAAAAAAAAAAAAGCGAAACATGTAATTCTTACTGTTGTGATTATAAGTAAGTCGTCTTCTGACATCTGACTCCGTGTAATCTGGTATATTCTACACGATCACACTTTGTAACTTTGGTGTCCCGACGTGCTTAGTCTGGTAGGTGATCCTCTTACCGGGAGATGGGTGTGGTTCACCGAATCACATTTAGTTTTAGTGATTTTCTTTTTTAATTATGTTTTATTTATTCATTTTATTCTTGATATGAAATAATGGAGTGCTATATCCAGTTAAACAACTAGATCATTTCAAGGAAACTGACACAGTCACTTCTCTGTACTCCCACTACACCACACTCGTACGCGACTGCTCTCGCACTGGATTGCTAGCGTCCGTTATCTATTCCCAACCGTTTCGTCTTTTAAGTCTCTCCCCTCCTACCTATCACCAACGGTTCTTAACATACGTTGAAAGATTAAACCCAAAACGCACGGCTATGAACCGTCCGTTAACTGACGCCAGCAAACCTAAGAAACAAATATATCAAAAATGTTCGGCTACATTATCGTTAACGAAGTTTCGGGCAAACATGATGCCACCGACGAATACCATGAAGGTGTGGATAGACAGTTTCTCCGAAACACTAACAAGGTACCAGATTATACGGGTTCAAATCCCAAGAGACGGCAAACTTTAAAATTTGAATTTACATTAAATTACAAGACACTGAAAACAGCCTGTGTCTGCCTTGAGTCATTATATTCCGCAGGATACATTTCAACGAACAAGTTAAAACATCCCAGCCAGTCAGCGAAGGCACAGGCTTACACATGAATTCTCAGTAAGCACCCACATGGAAACTGAATCTTCGCTATACTTGGTAGAGCTCTAATAATCACAGATTCTCTCTCATTTCTTAATAGCCATTTTCAGCTTCGCTCTCCTTCTTCTGTTTTCTCTTTGTGTCTGTGTGTAAAACTCTTCATTTACCTAAGAACTGTTTTACTTGCCAGAAGATATAAAATATGAAAGTTACATATGTCTCAAGTATTCTATGAAACACATTCCTGATCTAGCCCCTCTATTGGGAATTTTACGACTTTGTATCAGCTCTGGTGTTTTGGTGACCGTGCATCTCGGTTTACAGAGTGAGCATAAATCCTTTCCCTGATTACAAATATTTATTACAAGAAAATTTTGTTGCACCTCAGTTAGAAGATTTTCAGCCGTGGATAATTTTCCAACAATATGGTGCACCTCCACACTGGGGTTCACATGTTCGTCGGTTTTTGGATGCAACATTTCCAAACAGGTGGATTGGGAGAGATGGTCCGACACCCTGGCCACCACGATCGCCTGATATCACCCCCCCCCCGACTTCTTTTTATGGGGGTATGTTAAGGACGAAGTGTTTTCAACATCATTTCCAGATATTACAAATTTGAAGGCAAGAATAACAGACGCTTTTGCTACAATAACTGAACACATGTTGGAGAACACGTGGAGAGAAATTGATAGTCGATTAGACGTTCTCCATGCAACAAAAGGAGCACATGTTGAAGTGTACAAATGTGTTGTAAAAAAACTTCTTGAGTTATATTTAAAAATATATATATGTTTGTATTCCACGTATAGTAGTTTTCAACTAAATCCATGGAACTGAGTCCTGCTATACCAAATCGCTCAGCTAGTCAAAAAAATCTCCGCCTTGTTTGGATTTGCGATATTCATTGCAATTTCGAAAAAGCCTGTTACCGGTCCCTGGCCTGAACCACATTAATCCAGTCCACACCTTCTTTTGTTTACGGCTTTTCCCATTGTTTCTTCCCATTGACGCCTACGTTTTCTATGCTTCTCATTTCTTCAGATTTTCTACAAAAAAAATTGTGTGTATTGTTTATCTTTGCCATGCGTGCTACATATTCCCTGTTCCCGACATCTAACACATTGAATTGACCACCGTCATACTGGATGCAGAGAGAAAGCTATGAAGCTGGCCCTTACTAAGTTTTTTCTAGTCTCCTATTTCTTCCTCTGTGTGAAATCCAAATACTCTCTCCTGCACCCTGTACCTTGTGAGCGTTTGTTGCTGTCAAATCAGTAGGTGCAGTCGTGATGGAACTTGAGAGGCTATCCTGGAGTAACTGAGCAGGAGTACAGGGACTCTTGTCACGATAGCTAACGTTACGTCTGAATACTTTGAATACAAGATACTCTTACTTCCTATTGTCTTTGTACGACTGTCGTAATCAAGGACTCCACAAACATGCTCGGCTGCTTGAGACTTCTTAATTTTTTCCATTACTGCTTGCAACAGAAGAGCCTTCTGCTCGTTTGATCATTTTCTGTTCATATGGGAATAACTTGAATACACACGTCATTGACACAACGTGTGATACAAACAACAGCTGGTGTAATCACGGCGTTGCCAACTGCTCACATAAAAACCGAACGCAAATAAAAAAAAATCGCAGTTACGTGTTTCACTTACTTTAGTAAAGCGACCTTTAAACACCCGGTGTTGGGGGCGTAAGTAGCCCCCTTCATTACAATGTATTCGTCTATAAATTCTGAATTCCTGTACACTGAAGTGTATTTATCACAGAATTATTAGGCTATTTTATACTAAGTAAAAACAGAATACTGATGCGGAGACTACGTCCGTCCGTCTGTGGTCTGCTGTCAGCGACTAAACCGCTTGTAGCATTTTATGGAAGTCAAGTATAGGAGTTATTTTCTAAAAACTTGCGAGAAGGCGTGAGTTTCGTGAAAATCGGCGGTCAGTTATGCTTTACTTCGCGCTATAAGTGAATTTGTGACCGATTTGGGTAGAATTCGATATAAATCTCCATGTAATACCGCTGAGCATTTGTGAGTTTCGTGAAAGTCGGTGAAGTGAAAGCCATGCTTTACGTCAGGGCATGAATGAAGTTTTGCCCTTTCTACTGTTTTCCTCCGATTCGGACAAAATTCGCTACAGGAAATGTCCACAAACTCTTCATTTCGTGAAGGTCAGCGCAGTGAAAGCCTAATACTTTGCCTGAGGGCAGCAGTGAATATCTACTTCCCACGTTTGTTGTGCGATGTCAGTGAAAATCGGTACAAGAGAAGTGCTTGTACTGCTGTTGAACTTTTATTAGTTTCTCGAAAATCGACATAGGGAAGGTGGCACTTTGCTTGTGAGTGTAAATGCAATTTTATTCGTTTTATGGTCGTAAATTAATTCGTATTTACGCGTGAACCATGAAACCGTATGTTTTTTTTAAAGTAAAGAACGCCCTTGTACTACGTGACGGTTACCATTGGTAGTCTTATTCTTTACCATTTACACACCAAAACACTTGTTTTTTAACTCGAGAACACGTTCGTGCAAACTGAAACAGACGACTGGTAGCCACGTCAAGACGTAAGCAGTACGCTACCCAACTAGTCAACTAGTCCTGTAGCTGCAGCCAAGCAGAAGACAGAGGATTCATTAATTTCAGATTTGTGCCTTGCGTATTACAAACTATTTCTCCCTTCCTACAGCAGTCTCAGAGATAACAGTAAAGAAATTGTTTTCCTGTCGTGTAAGAAAAATAGCCATATTCTGCCGATTTTCTGTATTTGTATCATAGCACTCTGTAATAGAATTTAGCACAAATTTCTTGCATCTTTGTCAGTTTTAGTCCCATAGAGAGCCTTACTTTAAAAACTTAGGCGTAGATGGAAGGATAGTGTGGAAGTTAATAAAAAAGTAATAGAGTTTAATGGTGTGGATTGCATTCGTTTGGACCAGTATGGGAACCTATATGTATTCACGAAACTTCGGGTTCTTAAGGGGACAGAAGGTTTCTTGATAGGTGAGAACTCCGCTGCTCGGAGTTAATGTCCTGTGATGGCATTGAAACGTAATAGGTCTATATTTTTTTAGAAACGGCTGATAAAACAGAGTGTATTTATAATTAAAATTCTACAAATACCCATTTTCACACTCCTGTAGAAAGAAATTCTGGGAAAATAGGTCCTTGATATACAATAGTTACTTCTCTGGTTCATTGTAGGTGTGCCTTGAAAAGAACTCCAGACACCACATAATCGTTACATCACGATTGTTCTTTACATCGATAACATCGTCATAATTACTGGACCGATCTTGGTAACTTCGGGTGAGAACCTACGCGAAATTGTATTAAGAAGTTTCATCTAGATGCTGTTTAATGTTCTCTGTATTTACGGGTCTAAATAAACTCTTACACAGACCACATTCCTATGAATCCTTTAACAGGGTTTTGCTACAGTGTGCATGTGCTAAACGAGTATAAATGTGCGTGTTTTATTGACTGTACTTTGTTTTAATCGGAGCTTTTCCATCAGATCTGAATGAACGTTGGTATATATCCTGCCATGTGAACATTACCAGGGCAGCAGATAGACGCTATGCGCAAGAGAAGCGCACCTGTGTAATCCTTACTTCATGGAGCACTTGTCTGTTTATTTTTCAGTAGCCTTATGAGTGTTTCTACCTGCGGAAACGTGGAAAACAGAAATTTAACATCCGCAGCCTGTATTGTTTCGTCATGCATAAGTAGTCTAACTGAAATAGTTCATTCATGCCATCCCTCCTTTCTCGCATTGAATTATGTCACGAACTTGCAACCAGAATTTGCGTTCCGCGTGGGACATGAGTTAGAAGCAGATATGAAGGCATGTTTTCTCTGTGTGACGTAATGGTCGATTATTAGAAAGTGTTCGCAGGCGGATCATGCTTTCTTTCTTAAATTTCTCTCTCTCCTACTACTACTACTGCTGTTGTCCTGTTTATTGTTGTTGTTGTTGTTGCTGCTGCTGCTGCTACTGCTGCTGTGTATTTTTGCACCGTGTGTCTGTGCTTGTACCTTTCGTCATTCATGACGTCACGATGTTGGTTGTAGAGTAACGAGTGGCCTGTTAGAGTATATATGTACTTCCGGACTCCTTAGTCATAAGCTGTTTTTCAATTTAATTGCTTGAAGTATGTCAGGCTTCAGTAATGGTTCACAAACATACAATGGTTTATATAGGCCTGTTGGATTAACCCTGTCTCGTTCGGAGTTTTTACGTATGTTTATACTTAATTGTATGCAAATAAAACTTTGTGCTTATTGTCACTAACAGACCGACTTCAGAAGGGTTTAATATAAGGCAAGTACATGGAAATGCATATAAACCCAAATAAAACGTACTTCATGACGGAGGAAGAAAGGTTAAGGAAGACAGTTTTTAGTCAACGGTCGCAAAACTTTCTGTATAGTGAAATTTATCACACATGGACAGCCTTGATATATGGGTTTTGCACGTCAGTAGACCTTAACATTGTAAATTTTAGACTTTCATGATACATCCGATCTTTCGAGAGAGAGAGAGAGAGAGAGAGAGAGAAGTAACGTTATAAATGTGCAGGAACGAAGGTGCATACACAGACTGTTTCGAGAACATGAAGTCGAGCTGGTAGTAGTCTATATTGTTACAAAAATCTAAAGAGATTTTAAGCCAGAGTGTTGTAACGACTTCTCATAATGCATAACGTCGTAACGTTTCTACTCGTAAATACAAGTAAAGTGAAGTTCTTCCTCTAATATAGGGGTACAGAGGGGAGGTAGAGGTGTAGCTTTGCCCATTCTTAACCTCTGCGCTAGATGGGGTGGGTGGTCATCGCCACATCCGGGCCGCTGTACCCCCGGAAAGAAATTAAATTCAGGTAGGCCTCAATAAATTATTAGCTAAATTCTTTACATAACGCATGGCCTTGAATAGCACAAGTTTGCTGGAATTACCAGCAGCCTCAATACATCTTATACCATTGGTTTTAAAACGCTTAATTTGTGTGTGGAGCCCTTGTGACTTAGGAGCATTAGGAATAAATAATATTCAAGACGGCGATATTATATTTGATGTTTGTATTTTATAGGAATTCGTCATACACATGCGCTGTGGATGTGTGTGTGTGTGTGTGTGTGTGTGTGATACTAATATCGACAGAGATGCATGCAGTTGTTAAAATGTTGAGGTGCTGATACCTTGCTTTAAGGTAAGGGTGTTGGTGTACATGAACTGTAATGCAGTAAAGCGTTTGCTTCTGTAATTCTGAACTTAACAGGTTTTGATATTTGTGTAGTCTGTTATAGTGAAATGTTAGTCAGAGCTTGGAGAGCCTGTGCCTGCTATAGAATAACAGCTGGAATTTGCTGAACGTCTCTTGCAGCTTCACTTCACGAACTTGGAGAAAAAAAGGAACTAATAAGTGAAAACCACATGGCAGGTGGAAGTTATTTAATTCCTACACTATTGCTTTAATGGCGTAATATATATATATATGTATATATATATATATAATATTTGGGATATAGCAATGTAAGCTCTTTTTAATGCTATCGACAGAACCTTCTCCTTATGTAATGATATTCAGATGTGTTTTTCAAAATGGAATCCCAGATTCATTCAACTGCCTGTCTGCAACAAGTAATTATAGACGAGAAAAAATGGTCGATTTACAGATTATTGAAGGTGGTTTATGAAATATAAAAATGTCTCTAATGTTTCATGAGCGAAATGCAATAATCTTGTCCTCAGATTTTTAGAAATAAAACAGTTACATCGATTGCTTTTTTTGTATTTGCAAGGGCGAAATTAGTGTCTCGTGGTTACCACTAGAACTTACAGATTTGCGGCTGTAAGGAATTAATCCAGTCGATTTTTTAAAAAGAAGTCATATAATAGCAGATCACAAGAGTTCAGCATTTAAAGAGTATTTATGCATTTACTCGGTCACCAGCCTGTTGGACCACAGTAAGTTGACTAATAAAACGGGGACATCTTTGTTTCTTGGAAATTTTACGTTTCACTTTTACCCGAAGGGTTTGTAAAAATCTACCTCTAATTAATGAGCATATTTAAATATTCCTTAAATAGCTAAAGTAGCCGCAATGTTGTTAGGTTAGAGATGGTAATAAAAGACTGTTGCAGTGAAGGCAGGTGACATATCTCCATCGACGAAATTGCCAGTGTGAGTCAGCCTGTCGATGTTTCTGTGTTCTGTACGAGCGTTTCTCCTGCTGGATGTAGGAATGGTAGCAGTGCTCCACCAGCGAACATTTCTCAACACATCACCAAACCGACAGCATAAGAGTATAATAAAGTTTTTCATCCACACATTTTCCCAAGCGATGAGCCTGGCATTAACATATTTATAGACTTGTACCACATATCTTTTATATAAGTATGTTTTGTTATGTCCGATAATGTTAATAATAATATAAATACATTTTTATTTTATTTATTATTATGGCAAAATATTATTGCTATTACCGAACAACGCAATTTAGTAGTTAATATTCCTGCTTTATACTTGGGAGACTCTGACTTCGATACCCGGCCTTCAGCACGGATTTTATGACCGAAGCCTTGCTAATTTCCCTCGGCCCTATCTTAAAATAGGTTGTTATATTTTAGAACTCGGTCGTCGTATTAACCCCAAATAGGCCATTTTTTGATTGCGCCACGATTACTTTCAGTGAACGGTATGATCTTAGGCATATATTCTGTGATAGCTGTACTGCCAGAGGTTGTCTGCAGATTGAGAACGTCTCTCTAACGGGCCCAACTGAAACATTGTCTCCCCACACTTTTACTTTGGATGGAAAAATCCGGTAGCAGAAAAGTAGTGCTTATGTTTATTCGTTTTAGTATAATTGTACAATCCAAATAGTCGTAATATACCACTATCAGAACCCCACTGAATTTAATGTAAACGGATTGCACTGTATTGCAAAAACTGGATAAATGATGGAACATTTAAAACTTTCCTGCTAATGGCATACGTATCATGCTGCGCTCCAGTTGTATCTGTCTGTTTACCTTCACTGTCAGTTTGTGGCAGAGCTGGATGTTTTTCGTAATATGGTATTGTCCAAACAGTTGGTGCACGTGTGTGGTCATTTCAGTACCGGGAGATACTGCATAGTTGCAACCCCAGTGATGGTGACGTTGAATCATTCTTTCACACATTGTATGAGAATTACCATTATAACACAGATATTCAGGTCAAGTTTCTTTTGTCCGCCTTGGATTATTCAGTAGGTGATTCTGCTTGACTCTCTGAAGAGTGAAATTCGTCTTATAAATTTTAGTTCCTTCCTAACAGAGAAGAAACTCCGTCTCGAGTAGTTCTAGGGAAACAGTCGCTATTCAGTGTGAGAACCACGTAAGTACGCTCTGTTACAAAATTCCAACTGGTTGACCCTTCAGCGCCTAGTGGTTACTTCGTCGCCTAGTGTGACATTAAAAAAATTATACGTTCTGCCTACAGAGTGCATTTGTCTGTTTTATATGGATCTGAGAATAAACAGCGGGTTTCCCCTGATTGTTTTTATGACCAAGGCGTAATGCGTTTACTACGCGTTACGGACTGAATAACTATAATTCGGGTTACCTCACCACAGGAGCCCGGCTTCGATTGCAGGCCAGTCCCTGTAAGATTTTTGGTGGACAAAGTGACACTGGGACACGTTGTTCCCCGAGCACATCAGTTTTCCCCTGTCATCATTACACCAATTATCCATATCCATCCTCATGTACATGTTGCTGTTACCAGAAAGATAAGGGGTGGAACTTGGTAACCGTCCAGAAAGGAATGATCTTTCGGAATTGGGGCCATTGGATTGAAAAATATTATCAGTTCTTCTTGTAAGTACGAACAACCGACAAAAACGGTGACTCACAATAAGGGACAGACGCACTTTTGTCACCGTGGGCTCCCCAAGACCGACGGACAGAAGCATTCCATACGGTGACTAAAGTCTGTTCATGAGCCTCTTAAGAGGGGTTCGACAAAAAGGCTGAGTGACTGACCGACCGTCAGTCGTAACACGACTTTGACTTCGACTTCAGATGGTTAAAGTAGCTCTAATAGATCAGCGTGCAAGCATTGCAAAAATTAACCATTTTTATGTAAAATGTCCGTAAAATAGTACAAACGTTTTTGTGAGGGTTTGTATTTTGGTGTTACATTCGGATAAGCCATACATTTACACTTGCATGCGTTATCAATAGTACTTGAAATATGTCCTCAGTCAGAGGCGTTTGCTGCAACTGTTCGCGCGTACGTCTTTAATGTTATGAGGTTACAAACGTCAAGATGTGAACAGCTCAGTCTGTCAGGAAATGAAATAAACTTTCTGGGTAAAGGGCAAATTTAGGAAGTTTCAAGTATCGCGTTTAGAATGTAGTTGTCTTCGTCGGTAAATATACTTACTGTGCCATTATACTAATTGACGTTTTCTGTTGCGGTTAGTGTTAACGATATATGAATTCTGTCTTAATCAGATAAGTTGTTTTGCACAGTAGCTGGAATTATGAACATGCACCTTGGTCTAGTTCACATTCGCCGAGGCATTTGGTTTGAAGTTTCTCTTGGTGTGGGAATCATCTGTCGAAGCCCGGATTTATACCAGGAACTCGACTGTACATGATGGCTTACTTTCTGAACCACGATTTCTGTGAAATCTTCGTGACGTAGATGTATTGCGTGTTGTGCTGTTACTCGCTTTTCACCTGCTTCATCAAAATCGGCCAAACCATTCCACATAAACTCCGGGCCGTAGCTTGTAGAAGTATATTTCTGTGTCGTGTCTTACGAACTGTTATTGTTATTTGCCTCACTGTGTCTTCGGTTAGTTTTCCACAAAAGAATATACGTGTAGTCGTATTTACATATCCAGGGCTTTCATAAGAGACTGGTAGAATGGAAGGTGTCCACTGAAGAAAACCTAGTTAGGGTAAAAGAGCAAAATATATTTTAGTTTACCATAAAAACATGGGCCATATGACCACAATACACATGGAGCTCTTTCTTTGTCCACATACATTGTCAACGGACTATTAGCGTGGTGGAATTCAATGTTGCTGCTTTCACTGTTGTACACCGCACGAGTCCTCTATTATAGACGTTCAATATCCTAGCATTCGTTTATGAAAACCCTGTATTACCAACAAGAATTTATGTCAGTGTTAAGCGATTCATTATTTGTTTGTTTTTGGCACAACAACCCCCCAGTGAGCCAGGGCCTCCTCATTCACGAGGTTTCTAGCTCACACACAACGACGCACCGCAGTCAGTAGGACTCCTCTGGACGAGTGATTAGCTCGTCACAGACACCTCTACCTGACAACACACAACACTCACAACAAAAAGACATCCATACCCCCGTGGAATTCAAACCCACAATCTCAGCTGGCGAGCGACCTCAGACCTACACCGTAGACCGCGCTGCCCTGGGACCGGCGATTTATTAAGTGTAAGGTTTGTAAAAGAAGAATATGAACAGAATATGCTGCAACCATACTGACGTTGGTCTCTCGTGTTTGTACAGCTTCAACCAGCCCACCTAAATTCTCTTATGTTTTCCTCCGTATGCATGGAAGGCAAAATGCAAAATCAGATTTCAGAATCATCGCCATAATTATCATCGTCGTAGTCATTGTCACTGTTGATTTCTTTCATCGCGTAGCTACCTGACACTCACATAAGATTTTAGTGGGGAAATGTTATTTCAGAATTACCTCGTGTGTTTAAGTTCGGGGCATTGTTAGCAAAGACTGAGAAAGAAAAGTATTTTCTGTTGAAATACCAGAATTGGCCTTACTGATAAAAAGTGCGTAATGTAGAAATGGCAGATATTTTGTGCAATACGTAGGCATGTAGAAATACAGCAGTTGTGTCGGTGAACCAAAGGACTATTGTCTTACGTCTGCTGACGTACAGTACATCTTCTACAGGGCTTTCCAAATGGATGTGTGCCAGCTCATTTTGTATGGTTCGGAGGTGTTCTCATTCTGATCCAAATGTCGTATGGCCCGGAGGTGTTCTTATTCTGGTCCGATGTTCTGTGGGGCAAAGCTCACTGTTGAATATATTCTACCTGTACAGAATTCGTAAAATAGAATTTGCTGTGTCAGCACACGTTATTTTCATTCCTGTAACCAGCTTTCTTTTGTAAATGCATTATGACGAAACAGTTTTGCGTTCTTTTTTGCAGAGAGCGCTCAAATGAAGATGTGGGAGATTGCAGCCGATGGGTCTCCAACCCACGGCCCGCAGCCACATTTGTAAATTATTATATACTATAAAATTACACAATAATTTGGGCGATTAGGTATGCCACTTGACGTTATTTGCCCACGTCTGCCCGAAAAGTTGCCCACAGTAACGGGCGTGGCCCTTTGCCATAGAAAGTTTGGACGCCCATGTTGTAGCCCATCTGGCCCTCCACACCTTTCGTATTGAAAAATACCCGACGTATTTAAATTAAATTTGTTTTGGGCGTTTAATATAAACATTGTTAGATGAATTTCGTTTTGGTTGATATCACTCCACCAAAATAACTACTTTAAGCTAAAATCTAACTTCATTTCTTAAGAGACGTGCCGCCTTATGGAAGGAAATACGTGACATGAGATATAGACATAACACCTACATGCTTCATATGCAGTATTTGTGTATCGAAATACAAAGATACATATTTCAGACCTGTGTGAAGTTTCCGCTGCTGAAGCGCTTAAGTCAAAAGCATAATGTGTTGCTACAGGGTGGTCTGTACTTGCACTGTGGTTCGGTTTCCACTACGCCGTTTCCTTGTTCTTTGACATCACATCAAAGGAACTAGTCATACAAGCACTGTTCTGTAAGCAGGTTTGCACAGAAGTGTGATTGAATAGTTTCAAGCAAGTCCAGTGTAAGTAGAGATCCCGCGATGTCCGTCGTCAAGTCGTCTTCTGGAACCCAAAGCGAAGTGATGCTAAGGTTATACTTCCAAAGACATTTTTCCACGACCTCGGCTTTTTACACTGATTATTACTCTTTGTTAACAAGCTTTGTTTTATTTGCTACCAGGCTTTTTTTATGTTTTATGAAAGTGTCAATTGTGGGCCGGTAAAATGTTTGCGTGAGTAGTGACACGTAAGTACAGGACCCAGAGGCGTGAGTCATACATACTGAGGCAGAATTTGGGTGCAGCCAGAGTGTCAATATAAGTTACATATCACACTCCCTTTTCAAGTACTTGTAGACCTACAACCTTTTGTCAAAATGCGTTATGTGCTGACGAGTGTGGGCATTAGAAGGAATGAAAAAGGTATCGTTTCATGGTCCATTGTTTTTTTTTTTTTTTCGTAGTCGTTTAAGTTGGTGGGACTGCCTTCCTACGTCACGTAGATTGGCGACAGTAAGGATGCTTTTCCTTTTTGAAAGTTACGAGAGAGTACCGTACTGTGAACGTGCGAACTTGACGGACGGTTCTTCTTAGCGGATGCTTCAGCAGCCTACTTTTACCTCTTCCAGTACATGTGGAACATACTCGCAATTCATTTAGGAAATATATGCAGAACTCCGTGGAACCTCACTGCGCCGCTTTAACCCACTGTCAGTGTGCTTTACTCTAGATGGGAACACAACTTTGCGCTCTAGCTGTTCCCGGATTGTGCTTTAGATTATAATAGGATTGAACTGTAGTTTTTTGCGGTGTGTTGGTAGTTCTGCTTAGGTGCAAATGTCATGTCATGTTTTCCTGTTGTGCAGTGGTAACCAAACCTTCGAACTGAGTCAAGCTGTGCAGTTGGAGTTCTATCTGGCATCGCACCTATGTACTTTACAAGTCCACAGAAATGTTAACTGTTGTACTAGTGCGTTATTTATTTTGTGAGTCTTGCTTTTTGCGGGCTTGAAACTGGACCACCTTGAAATCGTCCGCGTCTGTTGCTTTGCCCATTCCTCATCTGTACCATGGTAAAAAGTTGAAGAATGTGGGAAATTAGCTCTGGTTCCGGTGAAACTTAGTACAGAGCGCAGCTAAACATGCGAATTTGGGCTTTATGGCCAACACTATTGAAATACACGACATGTCGAAAAAATGTTCCAGACTACAGTTAGCCGTACACAGAGGTGTTGAAATACATATGTGTTTCATTGCTACGCGCGGAGAACCCTCATTGATAAAACTGACAACATATTAACAGCTATCATAGTTTTACCTTCACGCCCCTATACGCCGTCCGGGGTTGTAGCCGTCGTGTATATTTTACGATACGTTTTAATGTACGTTGAGCCTTTCAACAGTCTGATGTATAATACGTACTTTATATCTTGTGTTTACTGACTGCAGTGCATAGCGTAGTCAGACAAGGCGAGAGCAGGTCTGCTGATTGTGTAGCGTACCGGTACGTACTCGGTGGTAAGTGTAGTGGACGCTATGTGTAGCAGTGTGCACATTCCTCTATCGCAGGGCTGACCGAAGGGCAGCCCTCAGTCGCTTGAATAGTTTCAGTAATAAAATTTATCAAACAATGTGATAGGTCTACAGAACATAATATGGCAACATCATCAGCGGAGAAAATGTTTAGAAAGTGTAACTTAGCGCCTGTAAGACAGCACATTCTTTCTTTTCCATAAATGAATACACAAGTGCGGTCCTCGAGCTATTCCTTACGAATTATGTGTCCCTCCTGTGGGTTGCAATTGGCTAGCCTTGCTTTATGGCGTACATTTCCTTTGCATTGTTTAATTTAGACTAGTCACTCACTCTTGACATATGCAATAGTGCTTCTGTGTTACGTGTGGAAATGAGAACGTGTCTTTACGGGCTTGCCTGGATTCATCATCATCTCCCCTTCTTCTTCTTCTTCTTCTTCCTCCTCCTCCTCCACCTCCTCCTTCTCCTTCTCATCCTCCTCCTCTTCCTTGTCCTCTGCTGCTGCTGCTGCTGCTGCTGTCCACGGCTTTGGATAATGTCTGCCTCGACTCCTGCGTACGTATGTGTGTAGGTCCCTTTGGCTTATGTTTGTAAGTTTGAGGAGTCATTCTGGCCACATAATTTAACCGTTTTGCTCTGTATGCATACGACTCGTTATTTAGCCTAAAGAAATATATCTATCCGCGTGGTCTAAGACGTGGGTTTGCGACAACACGCATACTGGAGATTGTGGGTTCGAATCCTGCCGGAGGAATGAATATTTGTCTCTTGAAGGTGTTGGGTATTGTCAGAGGTGATACCTCGTCCTACAGACACCTTGTGTGTGTGTGTGTGTGTGTGTGTCATTGAGTGTGACCAGGTGCAACAATTACTGTCTCCACCTACAATGAGTAGGTAGAAGAGGTAAGACAACGAAAGAAGATATTTATCTTCGTGCTTAATTTTGTCTATTTTTGAACATGATCTGATAATTCATAAGAATTTGGTTTCCGATGCTGGAATTTTGTCAGCATTTTTGTTCTTAGTCCAGAATGCTCTGCAACATAAAACTGTGGTGATTTCCAGTACCTTACAAAGTTTTTACTTTATTTATTTCTATGCATTTCTTTTTAATGCTGTATTTATCGTGTTGCACGTTGCTTGAAATTGATGTACTTTGGTATTTACGTTGTACTTTGTTTCGTAAGACTTCTCACATCCCAGATACTTGAAGCTTTTAACCTGTTGTGGAATTGAGTTGAAAATAATTATTTTTTGGCGAACTGGCTGTTATACTTTAAAATTTGTAACATATTTTCGTTGTAGACATTTTTATATTGAACTATTCATCAAGGTTTTGCAGTCTACAAACAGATTTCTGCCAATCCGTCTCAGATTTGTGTATGATAAGACATCGCCTGCAAAAAAGTAAATTGTTTGTAGCATATTTGGTTCTTCAGTTTTTGTCTAGGTTTGTCTTCTCCTTCTCATTTCCTTAAAATTTCGTCTTGATGAATGTTATATTTAAGGAAAGCGAGTCTAGACACCTTGTAAAGTAAGGTAAGGTAAAGTGCACCATTGTACAGGCACTGAGGCTCTGTACAGGCCGTACGGCCCATAGAGGGAGTAGAGGTTTAGCTCTACTCGTTCTTGACCACGGCACTAGAAGGGGGTGAGGGGTCGGCGTCACGCCCCTGCCGCTCTTTACCCCCGGAAAAGACCCGGTAACGATTATACAGGAGACTGGGTGGTCCACAGGGCCGGCCTGGACAGGTGAGGAAAATTTCGCCTCCACCGGGATTCGATCCCCGGACCGTCCAGCCCGTAGTTAGTCGCTATAACCGGCCCATACAGACACCGTGTAGTTTTCCTGATTTCCGTGACTTGTAAGAAATTATTGTCATATTGATCTGTCCTTATTTTTGTACCCTCATAGTGCTGCTTTAGGGCTGACAGTCCTACCACCTTCATGTTCCGACTGTCTTGAAATCTGGGAGCCTCAGCCTCCTGGAATCCTCAGGGCCTGTCCAGGTCTCTACAGGGATTGCTATGCCTGTACCATACGTGCTGTTTAAGTAATCACCAAATACAGCACAACAACCTTCTGCTCCGAAGGCCCAGAGCGTTTTGTTCTAGCTGTCTTATTACAGGCTTTCATACGACCAACGATGGACGTGTTGTGGGATATGAGGTTCTCCAGCAGTGTTGATGAAGTTTCAGGTCTTCTGGGATATGACGTTCAAGACCTCTTGGACTCTGAAGATGGAGGCAGCAGTCTCTCTCGAAGGTTGTAAATGTTATCCAGTCGACTTCCTATCATTTCCTAGAGAATGAACCTTCGAGGTCATGTGCGTTTGCAGATTGAACTCTCTTCCCTTTTTTTATTATTTATTGCACCGCAAATATATCGCCTGACAATAACGTTCCTTTATGATATCCATTTTCTCTCCCATCTTTCATTGTTTCCGTCATACTCTGTGTCCCGAATTCAAAATACTGACCCCTTTGTAGGTTCCGCATGAAGTGGACGTTCTGTGGTTGTGTCGTTACCTGCTCGTATTTATGAGGTAAAATCGCAGTGTCAGCATCAGCACCTCATATTTCAGTATTGCTGCATTAATTTCACCTGGTCGTGTGGCCCTCCTATTCTTTATTGTTTCGAGTACAATTTTAGTGTTCTTGTACGTTACAGAACCTACCATCTGTTCCTTCGATGTTTGTGTTTTTAAATTCTCCACATATCATGACATATCATACACTTTTTAGGCGCGTTCGCAAATCGCGAATGGCAACTATTAGCTTCGTAATGCCTGTCTGTCCATACCTTCGTTCGTTCGCATGGAACAACTGGGATTCAAATGGACGGATTTTCATGAAATTTCATATATGAGCATTTTTTTAAAATCTCGAGAAAATTTAAGTTTCATTAAAATCTGACAAGTATAATGGGTATTTTACATGGAGACCAATATACATATCTGATCATACCTACGCAAAATTCTTCTTAGAATGAAGATGTTTCAGACGAAAGTTGTAGAGGAAATAAAAGCACACATTTTATGTTCAATGACCTTTTTTTCGAAAATCGTCCTGTTTATGAGAAAATTCTGTAGAGCCGGGCAGGCCACAGGTGACAGTATGGCGCATGCACATTGCATGCTGGATACCTAAGGACTGATTCACACTATACGTCACGTTTCCGTTCAGTCACCGTTCCATCTTCGTTCCGTCAGATTGGTCTGTGTTCACACTGTCCATCGTGTTCAGTCACCTTCCGGCAGGGCACGTAATCACCTGTGGAGAAACTAGCAACTTGTCTACGGTAAGTGCACAATGTAGTCTTACTCAAAAACATTTACTGGAGTTACAAAAACAACACAGACTGCTGCAAGCAATAATACAACATTTATTACATATTTAATTGAGAAGTAAACTTCGATAATATGTAGCCACATTGGACGATGTAGACGAATTCATTTGCGCAGATTCTGACGCCCGGGCTGAAGCAGAATTTGCATCACAACCGTGGTTTTGTTGTATCCCAAGTTCATCTGGAGAGCCAGAAGAATACTCTGATGAATGCGTAGATTTGGTTTCTTGTAAAATTTCTGTCATTTCCACTTCAGATACAGTCGCAAATATTCTTGACTTGCAAATGTTCAGATGATAAGGAGAAAACGTTTTTACTGTTGCTGCAAAACCTTTGAAAAATGCGTCAATGGGATCAACAGGTGGTTCTGCTTGTCTTTCCTCAGTACTTTCAACCAAATATTTCATTAGTACTGCGGATGCCGTCTCAGGTTGACACCTAGGGCGTTTTTGTGTCCCTCGAAAAATCTTATTTTCTTCAAAGACTTTCCATACAGGTCCTGCAACGAAGCCCATCTCTGCCTACACTCTGAACCTATGAATGAACGGATAAGATATTCATTTTGCCTCATTTAATTTACTAATCAGTTATAGTGGTGGATCTATAATTTCAGGTCAGACATTTCTCGTTATTTATGTGTTCGCGTAATTGATTTTTTTTTCGAAAAATACTTCTTATTATGTTATCAGTAAACTTGCAAACTAATTCCATCACATTTCTTTCAGGTATCTTGCTACAAGAGATAGTTTTCGAACTATTTCATTCAGTTTTCGCCTGGGACACTCAACTATACACAATGTTGTTCAAGACATATGCAAATCTATTATAAAACACTTAAAAAATGAAGTTATGCCAACCCCTACCCGGACAACCTGGCAGAATGAAAGAGTGTAATGTCAGGTTAATATATAATATTCAACTAAGTTGGATGCTTTCCTGAAAAAAAGTCTTACAATCTTTGTGAAATATAACAACACATAATTTTCTATTCGTTCTATTCTATTCTATTCTATTCTGTCCTATTCTATTCTATTCTTGTAACTGCCACGGAATACATTTTCCGTTATTTGTTAATTATTAGAACTTCGGTGATAATAGAATGATAGCAACTTCAATATGCGCAGTTGTAACTTACCTGCTTTTTTCAACTCTTCGCCTATTTGTCCCCACAATTTTTCTTTCCAGACACTGCCACTATACTTCTTTATACGTTTACGCACCAATTCTATTAATTTTTCATCCATTTCCGAAGAAAAACCAGGCAGCACTTGTTGCAAACAAACACTCGAAGCGTAGTGGAGGAGGAGACGGTCATGGATCTCAGAATCAGAATCAAGCAGTTTCCCAGACTGGTTGGGACCCGTGCCGTCCCGTCAAACATTCTCGCTCGGCGACGGCGACGGAACGGAACTGAGACTTGCCGGTGACGTTCCTGTCTGTGTGGACATATCCGTTTAAATACACGTGAGAAAATTTTACTGAGCGGTGACGTTCCGCGACGGAACGGAGACGTGACGTATAGTGTGAATCAGCCTTAAGGCTACAAATGCGCACTCATAATGTGTCACACTTATTGTTTTTGCACTGCAGCAATGCTTGCACGAAGGCACCTCAAGTGTTACGTTATACGTATATTGCCGCTCTTGTTCTATTATATATACACGTATTGCCTGGAATTAATTATATTTTTCCTTTCTATTTGAATGCGTATTAGTCTTACATGCTCAATCTTTGTTTCCATTTACATCGTTTTCCATTTTACTGATGAATCTCTCGCATGATTACTCGTAGGCCCCTTGAACTTCTGGCATTAGTCCTTTTTGGTTCATATTTATCATTTTCTTCTGTCCTCCGTGATAATTTTTATACGCTTCTCTTTCATTTTCGATTTCTTATTCCATGTGTGTATTCCCATACTTTTAATATCTTATTTCTCCTCTATCTTTTCCCTTGTCTTACGATCTCAAAGGCATCCTGTTACATGTTTTATCTCACTCATCGCTTTGTTCATGGCTCAGGCACAATCATACAAACTTATTCTTGTACGAAGTTCCAATGCTGTCTGTTCAAGAAAGTAGAGTTTAAAGATTTAACTGTGGTTTTTTAATTTCTCTCCACCTTTTCTCCATCTTATTGTAATCTGTCTTTTCGGAATCACTAAATAATAGTCGAAGTTGTACACTCTTATGTGTAGTACAAAAGGTGCAGCCCGGTAGGCGCAAACCAGCGTTCCTGAGTAACATAATCTGTTATCGATTTTGAGGAGGTTATTTTGTTCTCTGATTGATGTAGTATGGCTGTATTTTCTTTCCTCTGTCCTTGCGATTCGTAAACACCTATTTTGGTCATAAGCCCTTCCTGTTTTATGAATGTCATTATCTTATCATTTGCAAACATAGCCCTCAGTTTTGTCACAATTCATATGAACAGCACCTGCGACTGCTGTGTTAACTTTATTCGCAACACTGTACATTATAAACAGTTGCTTAGCGTGTTTCAGATTTTCCCATATTTCTGTTGTCATTGCTGTACTGACTTTCTTTTCCTTTAATTCTCCAATTAGCTCGAATTCTGTAGTGCCTGTGCCTCTGATATTCAATGTACATAACATTAGTCTGTCGCATTTTCCTTGTTGACCCTTTATCGTGCCTGTATTGGAGTCTGTTGATCTAACCAACTGTGTATGACTGTGGGGGCATTGAGTTTTCGAGTGGCGTCGGTGCGGTAAGGAGTCTCACGATAGTTCAGTAGGTGACAGCACTAATGTGTTTGGGCTTCCTCTCCAGCCTGTATGCATATTGTCCCACTTCCGCCAGTTTTTGGATTTTGTTTTTATTTCCTGTTTAATTCTGACGGAGCTTGATACGCATTATTTGCTTGTAATTTTAAACGTCATCTTTGAAAACGTATTGCAGAAATTGATTGGCTGTTGGTGAATAAACAAGGACAACGGAAGATATTTTTGAAAATATACCTTGAACAAAACATTCTGTTACGAATGCAGGTTACGAAGAAAGTGAAACATGTTATTTTAGATAAGAATTGAGATGTTCATGGCGGTGAAGATCGTGGGTTCTACGTATCACAACTTGTTATCTCTTGGCCGAGCATTCCTTGGTTCTGTGTCCTATGATCTGCCCCCTTGTGTATGTGGGCATAGAAGTGTCTTTTTTCTTTCTTTTTTTCTCTCTCCAGACGCGGGTGTTCACTGGTGTAGCTTGTTTTCATCTTCACTTGAAGTAGCCAGTCCTCATGACTTGTCATGCTTCATTCGCTGTTCAGAGCTTGTGAAAGTTTTACATTCGTCACAGCGAATTGAGGCCAATTGGACGTTACGCTTCCACGGACCCAAAACTTAGTTGTGACAGTTTTAGTGGGCTCCAAGTTTGGGGTAGGTTGAGTTACTACCTTTAACCACAAGCACTATATGACTCTCCAGCCTCTAATTGCTGGGAGTGTTTTATTTCCAGGAAAATTCTCGCTTTTGATCAGCCAGTGAGGACGGCCAGGAGGGTACTGCGTTTGTTGCCTGATCAATCGGTGGAACCAAATTTACGTTTACCAGCCAGAAATGAAACGAATTTTCTTGGGGCAGTCACCTTGCGTTTATCGCCGACATACATGGGCAAACACACACAGTACAGGGTGGTGGTCTGAACTGAATAATTGAGATGAACACCGTAATAGCAAATTACGTTTAACAACAGGCATTAACTTGAAGATAGGATGCACGAAAATTTTGAGCAAGAAATTTAAATGAATAATATGGCATATCAAAACTTATTTATGACTATCCGTCTGATAACGAAAAACGCATATGTTGTGACAGTCCTGTAACAGACAGTCACCCCATGAATGCCGGAATGAATATTTTAGTAATTTTTATTAATTCAAATAACAATGTCTGAAGTATTTGTTGTCGTTCTTTCCTTACCACCTGCTTCATTGATCACCGAGACATATCTCAGTTACTACTGTGATGAAGGAATCCAAGCACCTGTTATTTGACTACGTTGCGCACTTCGATCTCTCACCGTTTTGACTTACTATCATTTATTAGCTTGGCCTCCTTGACTGTGGAAGGAGGAATAAAGTAAGGATGCCACGTAAAAGTGTCGACTAGCAGTGAGACTGCAAACAGCCAGCGTATCTTATTTCGGCAGAGCGCAGAGCTCTGAACTTCGTTATTGGTATAGCATATTTACGTAGATAAATGTATATAAGTACCCTGCAGATTACCTCTGAATACAGTGCAGACGTCACATGTCTTAATGTTCATTATGTCCTTAGTTTCCGTAAACGTATATTTAAAATCGAATTTCGAGTACTGTTTTATTATATTGATGACTGAACGAAAAATGAAGTGGAGGCAGGAACTTGGAAGTTAAGCGGGATCAGAAGGGGACTTCAGTGAGGTTGCCCCCTATTCTTGGGGGGGGGGGGGGGGGAAGGGGGATATGTATCATTTTTTTAAATTTTTCCGAAAAAAAAAGGGGAAGAAAAAAATTTAAAAAAAAGTTTTTTTT
>Ga0136643_10001543_pt1 | contig 28355 bp, 22 predicted proteins | sample TergutLab28metaG_FD_96883 | JGI IMG/M metagenome (GOLD analysis project Ga0136643, IMG submission 96883) | Labiotermes labralis P1 segment gut microbial communities from Petit-Saut dam, French Guiana - Lab288 P1 (version 3) (version 3) | ecosystem: Host-associated > Arthropoda: Insects >... | reverse complement strand
GTCTCAAAAATTTCATCTGTGCTGCTTCTAGACGTTGTTCCTCTCTTTTCTTCAGTACCCAAGCTTCACTTCCAAATTTCAATGCTGCTTTAGCTGTAATGTTGTGAATTCTTAACTTTGTTTTGGGATTGTAATATAATCATTTATTTATTTATTTACAGTAAAAATTGTGGGCCAAGAAAGTCGGTCGACTGTGCACCACAGAGGAAGCTGGGTTCCTTCACTATCAAATTCTTATGCTGAGATCACTTCTTGGCAACAGACTTCACAACACCTGAAGGGATATGCCTGAACAGACTGGCAGTGGCATGTTGCTTGGACTCAGCTTCACATTCAATCCCACGCTCTTCTCCGCACTTGTCACCTACCTGCCTACGGCTGTGTTTTTGTCGAGGACATCAACAAACTGTTTGACAGCTTCAACACTGTGAAGTGTGCTCCCCCAGGCAAGACATTGCATAGCCCACTTACTGACAACAGTCCTCAAGTAGGTCACTGGACCAAGGCAAGTATGGGGATAAAGAGCTGGGTCTTCCTTTCTGGCATGCCCTACAAATGATGTCAGTTTGGTTGTGATCGATCAATACTGAAGGGAACTCTTACTTGGAGAACAGTTCTTTCTCAGCTGTATATAGGCTTCCATTCGAGGCATTATCCTCAAACTCCATAAATGGCAATCTCTCCGCGTGCCCTCAAACGATGTAATTTTGGTTGTGATCCATCAAAAATGAAGGGCACTTTAGTTCAAAAACTAAGAACCTTATCAGCTTTATCTGTGCTTCCATTCAAGTGTTTTTCCTGAAAATCCACAGCTAGCTCCCTCTGGGCATGCCTTATGAACGTTGTAAGTCTGGTTGTGGTCGATCAATAACGGACTCTTTATACAGAGAATTAATTACCTCGTCAGGTGTATCTCAGCTTTCATTCGAGGGGTTTTCCTGAAATTCCATACCTAGCTCACTTTGTGCACGCCCTACAAAACACTGCAAGTTTGGTTGTGATCGACAAATAATGAAGAGCAGTTTACTTGGAGAACAGAATACCTTCTTGGCTGTATATCAGCTTCTAATTGACGGATTTTCCTGAAATCCAAACATGGCAATTTCTGTGCATACCCTACAAATGATATAAATTTAGTTGTGACCGATGGATAATGAAGTGCTCTTTACTTTGGGCACATAGTCACTTCTTGGCTCCTATTCGAGGGATTTTTCTGAAAATCCACACCAGAGAAACTTGCTTGCCCGACTGCCAGCCTCTTTCTTCCTGCCCATATGCCAGCCTGCCTTCACATAACTGTTGCTTCCAGCCCTCCCACCAGTGTACCCGCCTGCACGCTCAGCAACCCTCTGCCCTCTCGCCTAGCTGTCAGCCTACCAGCTTGCCTATTTGCCTTCTTCCTCCCTCCCAGTCTGCCTGTCTATCTTCTTAATACCTGCTTCCCTGCTTCCTTGCCTGCCTGCCTGCCACCTTCCAGTGTGCCTGTGTGCCTTACCTTGTCTTGCCTGCTTGAAAATTTACCCCCCAACACAGAGTGAAGATATGTAAAATAAATGTAATGTGTTAGTGCTACTGATAAGTACATCGACCTAATTTTGTAAGATACTTCACTTGACTTCGGAATCATTTGATTAATATGATTCTTCACATTATGTGGCAGTCAGTTTCTAAACCAAGAACAAATCCTCTTATTTCATGAACAAACACAATATCAGTAACATAACCCGCTAATGTACTCTTAACAACCTTCATTGGTGCCCTCCTTCATTCTCATAACTTTCTGAAACCTCCTCTTCTCTTTTTTACTTGTCACATAATTCAAATCAAGTTGCAACAGGGTTGCTAATGCAGAAAGTGACATGAACTTCGATCACAGTTACCAACATACACGAAAGCACAAAAAGTAATGCTACAAGGTTTTACTCTGTAACAGACTCACCACAGTTGCCAGTACATTTGAAAGACAAATTATATGTCACTTATGTTAGCAAGCCACTTTCAGTCTGTTTTCCAGTATAACAGATGTGAAAACACATCATGACAAAAACACATACATACTGTACGTAATTACTGTATTTACCTGAACATAAGACAATTTTTTCCTAATTCAGCATCTAAAAAACTGGGAGAAGGGTCACTTAAAATTGGACATGAAGTTAAAAACTGGTTTTGTATACGTGTCAAAGACACTCGGCATCTTGCAGATGTTTGGGTAGGTATGCTATTACAATTATATAAGAAAGTTCGCACACAAATACTGTTTCTGCTACACAGATGCCAGTATGTCAAAGTCCTGGCCATGTTAATTCCATTTTCTACATGCTTGCCATACAGAACTCTGATGGTCTGCCGGGTTCATTCATAACGATGGACAGAAACTATACAACAGTGGCTTGAGTCTAGCTACAGTATTGACAGCAAGTCAGTCAAAACAAGTTGCACTTCTCTGCATCAAATCACTGTGTTTGTTACAAAATATGAGCACATACAAATATCTGCTATATTGCAATTTCCAACATCAGTCCTTCACTACAAAAGTACACAAGTCACACATGCATGCACTTCTGTGTTCAGTTCACTTTTCAGTCTTTTGTTCAAACTAACACAGTTCATATATTTACAACACAAATGTATGCACACATACATACATACACACACACACACACACACACACGCGCGCGCACTTATTGGACGGCTGTCTAGTTTCTGTTCGGAGTCATCAATATGCGATTCAAAAAAGCTCTTTGGTTACAGAAGTTAACACATATGTACACAAAATTCCACTTACTCCCAGGACCTAATTTCATTCATGATATTCCTCAAACCTTTGTAAATGTGTGTAAAAAAATATGTTTAAAACTGCACTATACATGTTAAATTTCACAACACCAAATGTATTAATCACAAATGCTGTGTATGATGCACCAGCAGTTGGTCTGTTATGGTAAATGTGGAGCCACAGCTCCAAGATATATTAGCCTCAGCACCATTTAGAGATGGTCTACTACTACATGTCCTAAGGAAGCAGCTTGGTGGGCCCCACAGTGACTAGGCTTTATATTGTATTTTACTGGAACATACCACAAATAAAGATGCCCAAATTTACTGTATTTATGCTTTATTTCATGACATTTTTTATGCCGTGCTGGCTCGTTTAAAGTCCCGCCTGTGCAGAAAACTTCGTCCCCTGTCCTTGAGTTTGAACCATTTTTCCAGAATTACAGCAGTCTTGGGAATGGAGGCAGTCTGTGGTCCACTGGTGAGCTGGTGTGTGGTGATCTGAATTCTGTCTTGGCCCTTGTGTTTTCCTCTTTGAAATTTGGTTTGGCTGGTAGGCAGCCGGTTGGCTGTAGGCTCTGCCCGAGGGCCACGTTATCAATGGGCAAGTAAGGTCTTTGTGTGATTTGCATTTTGTATCTTGTTACCCAGTAGATTAACTAAGATTGTTTTTGTACTTGTTATTAATGATGAAGTACTACTGTATGGCATTTGATACTGTATATTTCTCTAAAGTCATATTTCTCTTATTGATTCTCAATTTCATTCTCTCTCTTTTCACTTTAAGAAATATCTATTAATGAGTATTTAATTTATAATTTGCACAAAAAAAAAATTTTTTTTAGACACTGATCTAATATAGGAGTGGCAACTTGCTGTCTGTGTCTTACTGCGTACCTGACACAGACACCCATAGATACAACAAAATTTATTCCATTGTAATGCCAGTCGGTATGCACGGCACATGAGCAGTTTTTTAGATGCTATCTGAATACTCATTCTCAGTCTTGTTTCTAATACATTAACTGTAATTACTCAATTTCAGTGTTACTCCATCTTTACATCTTCAGCTACTGTATGTTGTGATTACTGACAAGCTGAAGCAATACTCAGCTCATTGTCAATAAAAATAAGTTATTGCCACCAATGTTGGTACAAAGAAAATGCAATTTTGTACAACCAAAATGAGGAAGATATAAATCTCTTACAGACCATCCCCAGAGTATAGGTGATGCTGATTTATGTTCTCTGATTTATAGGGGAAGTTCATTAATTAGCATGTAAATCTTGCTTCTTGTTACCAAAATCAAGCATTTACTCACAACTTTGTAATACTGTAGGTACTCAATGCAACCTGTAGTGATGTCATGCACTGACCCCTCAAGAAGGAAATTCCTTCTATCCTTTCTTATTAATGCATATTTTCTATCATGAATACCACTACATAACACACAACTAATGATCTCACATCCAGCATGAGTTCAGTGGCAGACATGTTCATTGGCATAGCTATGTTTCTGGCACCCAGGGAGGGAATTGCAATGACCACCCTAAGAGAAATTCTAACAATTTCTTTTTCCTTTCATGTTACCTAAATTTTTTGTGTGTGAAAGATCGAAGTTCCCATTTAAAATATTAATTTACTGTCCGGTTAGACTCCTCCTCCCACCAAGCTACACCCCTGGGCACATTCACAGCTTTTTTTCTCTCTTGTAAGATGATAAGACCAATGTCTCAACACAGATACATAAAACCAGAACTTACAACTTCCTGTTTCTATGTATAAACCTTCAGTCCTGAAAAGCATGAAACTCAATACACTAACAAATATCATCATCAGAACAGCAGGCATGAATAATCATAACTCTATGTCATGGTAAGAGCTACCTCAACAAGACAAGCAATGAATATATTTAACATTTATAATGCAAAGAATGACTGATGACAAAACAACTTCATACACAGCAGCATGAACTGTATGAGCTGTTATCTACACATAAGCCACTCTGTATTAACCTTTTGACGCCTAATGTCAACTATACTGGTCGTACCTCACCGCTAACCTCTAAAGTTTCATTTTATATATTTATTCAACAAATATAGGTACTGAATATTTTAAACATGGTATATATTCTCTGTTTTTCTCTCTTCAAAATGCAGTTTGTTTCATAATTCTAACATATTTGGTTTCTGTGTTATTCACATTTTATATACAGGGTGTGCTAAAATTAAAAAAATAATTCCGGCGCCAAAAGGTTAATATATGCAACTGCCCTTGTGATATAGGCAAAATGTGAGCCACTAAGAACCAGGAAAATAAATATTTCATTCCCTAACAGTTCAAATTATAATTTCAAACATTAACAAAATCTCAACGGCACTTCTTTCAACATTCACAACAAACAAGTCAAACGTCCAGCTCACATTCCGGTGCAATTAGCTTGGACTATGTCCTACAGGCCAGTAGCATAGTGGCATTACAGAGCACACAATCTCTTTCTGCTGGCAAATTTCATTCAGGTCATACAAAGAGATGAAGAAAGCACAATACATTTAAAATCCCACATCAAAAACATTCCACATCAAAAACATTAGAAATCAGAGCCACTGTTATTGCAAACTAGGTACAAACATTTTTTGATGTTTCGTTGGCTGTGCATCTCAGTATAATCTTAGTAACTGACCAACTTAATGCACAAATTCTTGTTTTATAATAAGTTTATTATACTCCTCTATGTGTTTTGAGCACTACTGTGCTCACGTGCTCAAAACACGTGGAGGAATATAATAAACTTATTATAAATCAAGAATTTGTGCATTAAGTTGGTCAGTTACTAAGATTAGGCACAAACATGTTCAGTAGTCCTTATTGCAGCACTCAGAGTATCTCCACAATAAAACATTTCCCTAGCAAGGATTCTGTACCTGCATCCAAAATAAGTTGAAATGCAACAGCCACAATCATTAGATGTTTGACTTTAACAATGGTGGCTGAAGGATGTGAGCCCTCCCATGTAAAGGCTGTGAAACTGGAAAAATATTGCAGTGGTTTTGTTGAGCAACTACCATAATATATTAACCTTCCAAGGTTGCTGGCATTTAAATTCAAACTCCTATCCACAATGATGAAGAGTTTTGAATTTACATTAATGTAACGTGCAATTACACAGTATGGCGCACAGACTGGGAACATGTGACGAATTAAAGGCTGTATACTGCATACAGGCCAGCACTAGAGGGTCATTTCATACACGGTGACAATATTTTGGAATGCATTTTCAGGTCTTTTAGTGAATGGAGGAAGGTATTTTGAGATGAAACTGAATGGTAGCAGATGAATTAAAACGAAGATCATCAAAATCCTCACTGCTGTAATATCTTGAATCATGGGTCTCTTATTCTTCTATTATATGATTTGAGATGTTCTCATGGCAGTAAATGATGAGATTATGGTCTTCTGGGATGTCATACCACATAGTTAATAGAAATGCACCAGCTTTCTGTAGGTAGCAGGATTGCCTGTAATGCTGGTACCGTTCCACTGAACTACACCACACCACAACCCAGGAAGATCATACTCTTTGGATTTCTGTCTTGTACCAACACCACATCATGAAGGATTAAGAAAGAGCACCCAGACACAAATACAAAAATTATATTGCTAGCCAGAGGGCAAACAATGGCTGCGTACCAGCACAAAAACTGTAAACAGCAGACAACAGGAAAATCACTGGAATGTGTACATCTTGAAACGCTTGTAATACTTTTGGTCCGATCAGATCCATGGTAGATTCAGGCTCAACATTAAACTATGACTACAAAATAATGTTAAATTGTTAAATGCCATTTTGTCATGTCTTAAAACTTGGTGTTCATTTCAAATTCTGCTTCTCCCATCCACAATGTACTGCTGCAGTTCACCAATACTTCCGGTAGCATCATCCCATTCCTTCCAAGACAGGATCATCTTGTAGACTGATGTTTCAATTTGAACCTTGCATCTACACAACTAAATAAGCCTTTCTTCTGGCGGTGGTTTCATCACATTGTCCATCTCCACACGATGGTTACCGTACTCCTGCTGACTGGGACTGTACGTACCTCGTGTTGCACGCTTCTTGCGAGCCATTGTAACGAACACAATGAGACCCGCAATTGCGACAAGGAGGATCAAACCGACGATGGGTGCCACAATGATGGCGATGTCCGCCGCGCTATTGCTCGCTTCTTCCACAATTGTCTATGCAAACCAAAAGCACAACTCATAGAACATGACATTTCTGTAGGAATGTCAGCAGTAAAATAAAGACCAGAACTCACCCTACTGTAAATCAACACTGCCACTGAAATGTGGTCACCTACTTATCTCAAATATGTATTAAGGTTCATATTTAGACAGTGTTAGTATTTTACTGAATTTAAATTTTTCACAATGGCAACTACAAAGATCACCACCTTCTGAATAACATCCACTACTCTTTTACCCTGAAGATTGGAGCTTTTCTTGCCCCTGAAATATCAGTAAATTCCTACCACACTATGTGGCATTACATCCTAGATGTAGACCCAGACACAGTGCTCTGTCACTATTAACAGAACGCAGACTTATGTCCAAGGAAGCTGTATAAATGGGATAACACTGCAATGACAGGGACTTGCTGAAATTTAAATGCAGCTAGTAGAAGGAGGGGCCATTCAAACAAGTACTCAAGAGTCAATGTGTCCCATAACTATCGATCCACAGAAATGAGAGAAGATGGGCCAGGATGGAGAAGCCAACATTCAAATCATCAAACTTACATTAACATTCATTGTTCACTATAAGGCTGATGGGGCAGATATTATTATTATTATTAGTAGTGGTAGTATTATTACCTAATTCATACAAAAATAGTTACACAAGTGTGTGTTATTTAATGATATGGTCAACTGCTCAGATTATATTATGTGCATAACAAATTTGAATGAATAAGCAGGAGGCACTGGTGGGACAGTTTTGACAGGGTAATGCAAGAGTACTTCAAGATAAACCCATCTCAGTGCCACCTCATCCACCACAAATCCTAAATGGAGTGGCCTGGGTTTATCTCAGACTTCCACAGTTGAGAGCCAGCAAATAGCTGTCTGAACCACGGCACAGCCAAGAAAGATATGTGCAGTGCCATGAATCATGTGCAAAAAGCAATTCAGGAAGATGACAACTGGTTTGCACACTGTATCAAGAACGGAGGTTATTGGACAGTGAATAAATGAGAGGTGCTACTGTGTCAGTCTTCATGCTGTAAGAGATTTGAAGTTGTCCAAGCAAGGAACATTCAGTGCATGATCTTCATACAGTTTGGTAGACAGGCAGCAATTTGGAGATGCAAGTCTTCTGTGATGTGATGCTGTGTGAACAGCACAGCACAACCACAAATCTCACAAGTAGCAATTAATATTTATTTACTTGTGGTTTATTAACCTTTTAAAGCCTACCGGTTACTTGATGCACCAACCGGTTTAACATTCAACAACTGTACGCTCTGCCCACACTGTATTTACGTGTTTTGTATTTATCTGAGAACAAACAGCGACTTGTGGCACTTACATCATAAACTGATTGGTTTTTATAGACCAAGCTGAAAAGTGTTTACTGCGCGGTACAGACTGGGTATTTAAATAAAGCAGTCTGCGCTTTGTCTTTAAAGGGTTAATGATGTTGTCACTATGCAGAGCCAAATGGTATGGTTATTTGCACAGTAAATTGGACATGTTGTGAAATGATGCAGTTTTGGCCTATCTGAGGTAAAATACTAACATTTTTTATCTTAAGGGACTGAAGAAAACCACAAAACAAGGTAGGACAGCCAATATCCAGGTCAGGATTTAAACAAGGAACCTCACACAACAGAACTGATGTCTTGGCCATGACAACTGGTAAACTACCGTGCAGCATAATGAGTGGTGACCAATAATTTTGGAGGAACATTCTGCTGCCATCTTCAGGTCAGAAGTGACCACCTTCTAGACTACATGTTATCATAATCTCAAATCTCGTTCACTTACCTCATTGCAGTTCTTCCCTCTGATATACTCAGGACACCCACATTCATAGTCTACTGGTAGATCACATTTTTGAACACAGTTGCCATTATTCTCGCAAGGATTGATCTGAAAACAAAATCAAATTCCGAGTTCTCAGATTATAGGACATGCAGCCAGGTAGACATGCAATAGAAGTGAACTGAGTGACAATAAACAAGTGTAACACAATGAAGGAAGCAGTGGTGAGTGGTCACAGGGCCTTCAGCTATCAGACTAACAGACAAAATAATATTAACTGCAAATGTTGGAAAATGAAACGTTCAAGCAAATGTATGGTCCTACAAAAGATACTGTCAATGAGAGACTTCATGATTTCCCACATTACACCCAGCATAGCTGTGGTGGCCAAGTCACCAAGTTTAATGTCATGATTAGTCTCCTCAGGTGTGAAGCTGTGCAGTTTGGTAAGGTGGCAACAAAATTTCAGATGAACATGATGTCTTCATTCACACAAAAGCCAAAGATTAGTGGCAGTAGTTTCCTCTAAAATCTTGGTGCCTGTTTACTAGCTGTCATCACACCCCAGGAAATATAATTTTATTATTCACTGCTGTAAGAACCTCATATCTCAGCCAGGATTTATGATAAGCTGAGAGAATTTTAGCAGGGAATCCCCTAAAAGCCCATGGCTCAGAAGATGTGAGCATATCATCAGCCTGGATTTTAATGAGAAGCAGTTAACTGGATTCAGATAGCTCAGGGTTATCACTATACATTGCTTTGGTGTTGGCATGCTGAAACTTCAGAGCATCAGCAGAGAATCACTCAGCCAGTTAATCTGACAGTTACTAAGGTACGTTTAGGTGGTGCTGTGTGTGTGGTAAGGCTGAGTCCTTTGGTACTACGGCCTACTGTATCAGACACTAACGACAGGTAAACGTGGCACAATGGTGAAACAATAATTAGCAGATGCAAACCAAAAGCTTGAGAAAAAAACCAGTGCCAGTGGCACCCTGTCCACCCAAATCCTGCAGGGACAATGATATAACTTACTTCTGGCAAGTAACTACTTCAGCTATCAAGGCTTATAATCTCAGTGTGAAAGCAGGGTGTATATGTGTTGTAGATGATACAAGAGAATAAACTACTCCTACTGAGCCTTTAAAATCTTGCATGATCTGAGTCAAAACTGGAATGAGCCAGGCCGTTTTCATCTGTTCATCTGTATGAAATTTCTGCACACTGTAACACTTCTGGCACATTCATCTGTTTTTCTCCCTTGACATTATATCTATGAACACTTTCTAGAGAAACATTTGGTAATTTAAAATGAAATGTCTCCGTCATTTTACCAACAGATTTACGATCAATCATGCCCCATGTCTGATACTGAACTGTTTCTTCAACCTGAACTCATACCTTACAGAAAGTAGCCTTTCTCAATTATTTAGACCAAACATAGCAAGCAGTAATAAATGGACACATGCCTTATTCATCTACAGGGTCTGTTTTTTTTCTGTCAGATTTTAGCCAAGATATTAGTAAAAAACCTCAACATAAAATTTCACAAAAACCCATCATCAATGTTCCATGTTCCATTCGATGATGTGAACCATAGTGTTTGACCTAAAAATTAGTCCACTGTTTGATAGGCTGTCACCTACCATGCATGACTACACATACTCACATAGCATGGGTCATCATAAGCACATAGGCGTCCACATTTTCCATCTGGGCAAATACATGTGTAGCTGCCACGGGTGTTAAAGCAGGAACCTTCACCACACAGGAACAGATCTGTTCTACACTCATCAATGTCTGTCGTGCAGTTAGGCCCTTCAAATCCTGTAACAGTTACCTTGGCACATCAGCACAACAGCAAACACACAGTTAATGAAAAGACCAAGAATGAAGAAAACAGAATACAGAAATAAAGATCAGAATGGTATTGTGTAACATGTATCAATAATATCTACAGTCCTAATATTACATTTATACATTTCTACACTCCTTGTATTATAATACTAGCCATAAGAATTCATCTAATCTTCTCGCACGCTTCAAAAATATTAACCCGACATCTGAAGAACTGTCACAGAATACTGCAAGAACAATCTGCACAACCCTATGACCATTAACATTACATACCAGTGCCTGAGCAGTCACATATGTAGCTGTTGATGCCATCAGTACAGTTGCCTCCATTCTGACATGGAGAAACCTTCCTTGGCCCCACTGCACATTCATTAACATCTTCCTCACAGTATTTACCCATGTAGCCTGGATGACAGCGACACACCGGAGTCTGCAATATCACCACAGAGTGTCATTCTGCAGTTGCCTACAAATCCTTGTACCTGTTGGAGAACTTGCTACCCTCATCTCTGACAATGGTACTAAAATTATCAAGAATAATTTTGTTCAGTGATTACAGTCTTCTGGTATATGATGCCATGTAGTTGGTAACTATCTGCCAAACTACTTGCCATGTAATTTTGAAACTGTCCAGTATGAGACCCTCAGTCTAAAAGGACTTGTTATTGATCATTTCAAAACCACGAGCATTTCTCATCTAGAAGGAAATATGCCAAGCCCATATGTAACAAAAAGAGTGGGGAAGTTCCTTTGAAAACAATTCCACAGCATTGGGTTTATCATCAAACTGCAAATATTTGGGGTGAATGGAAAGAACATTGAACACATGACAGAAAAGGATTCTGGAGCACTATACAAAAACAAATAAATAAAAACAGAACATACATCTCTAAAGTGTTGCAAAAATCATATTATATTTAGCGCAGAGACAGTAAATATTAACCTTTAGACGCCTAATGTCAACTATAGTTGACGTACCGCACCGCTAACCTATAAAGTTGCATTTTATATATTTATTCAACAAATACAGGTACTAAATATTTTAAACACAGTATATACTCTCCGTTTTTTTCTCTTCAAAATGCATTTTGTTTCATAATTTTAACGTATTTTGGTTCCTGTGTTATTCACATTTTATATACAGGGTGTGCTAAAATTAAAAAAATAATTCTGGCGCCAAAAGGTTAAAGCACTCATTTTGGCAATTCTCACACATCTACAAGTTTTTAATATTTGTTTTGTATAAAAGAAAGTTGCTGGTATGGCCAGCTGCTGCATGTGCCCAGACAAAAGCCCTAGATCACTCTAACATCCAAAGACCATAGGATAAAATTGGTCTCAAAGAGTAACCAAAGGGAGCTAAAAGCAACATGCCATAACACCATGCAGAAATATGAACAAATGAACATGAACAAAGTGAAGTTAGAGGTTCATTTGCCTCGCAGTCAGTAGTTTCAAAATATTACATAATATATCAGAATCTACTGCTGTAACTGCCTCCAGTATGTGCCACATAAGGAATTAACATTTATTAAACCCAATGACAGATATGAAGTTCTCACACTGATGAATTACAAGACCACACTCTTCTGGGATGTGACGCCATGAAGACTGGTAAATAAGCACTAGTTCTTAGGAGGAACCCTTCCTCCATCTACAGACAGAGGCACGACGTTTGTCTAGCTATCAATGATACTGCACAATGTCATCCAGACGCAACATCTTCTAACCCTGACCAACTGTACTACAACCCCGTTGCTTGCCAAGTGTCCCATTTGACTTACCACTCGTGTCAAGTCACAAGTGCCCTCGTTCTGGCATGGCTGCTCCTGGCAGTACGGCTTGTTGCAGTTTGGCCCTTCGAAACCTTCCATGCACATACAAGTGAAGTTGTCTCCTGTCTTGGGATCTAAACAAAAGACAAACTTGAGTCCAAAACTACGCTGTTGTAATGGTTGCATGTCTGATATTTTAATGTGCCTAACAAGAAACTGTAATTAGACACAACAAGCCCACTGCTGAAGAATGAAGTCTTTTGGATGTGACGATGTGTCACTACATTAGCAGTTCCCAATATTTCAAAAGACCTGGTGCCTCTACCTTCACAACTACTTCCCCAACCCCACAGTGTCATGTCCCAGAAGACTTGAACCTCTAGCAACATTGCTATGAGAGCCTAAAATCTTAAAAAAGACTACTTTTCTTTCCGGTTATACTATAAGACCACACAAGAATTACTTCACATTTGATGTCTGTTGTATAGTCATTCATTCATTGTTATTAAACAAACATACAGCAACAAATAGAAGGACAATTAATGAACAGTAAATTGCACATGATGTGAAACAAAAGTCACGCTCTAATTTGATGTACAGCCATGCATCACTTAACGATGAGGATACATTTGAGAAACGTGTTTTTACGTGATTACTGTTGTTGTGTGAACGTCACATAGCATACTGACACAAACCTAGACAATACAGTATAGCCTACTACATACCTAGGCTATATGGTATAGCCTATTGCTCCTAGGTTACAAACCTGTACAGCATGTTACTGTACTGAATACTGTAGGCAATTGTAACACAGTGGTAAGTATTATAATATTATATTATAATATTATGGGACCACCATCATTATGCGGTCTGTCGTTGACCAAAACGTCACTGTGTGGTGCATGACTGTACAATCTCTGCACTTGGCTGAAGGTCTGCATAAAACCATGGAAAACCTCCTTAGTCACAACAGTTAGTTCATCAGCTGAGATTCAAACTTGGCACCTTGTGAACACAAGCCAGGTTGAACTAACCAGCCCAGTAAGTTCACAGTGAGAATGAAATATGTGTTATCACTGCCATCTGCAGAATGACCATCCCTTTTCACCATGTTACCATATTTACTCAAACATAAGACCAGGTTTTTCCTTAAATTTGGAGCTTAGATGAGTGAGGTCATCTTAAATTCACATGTGAAGCGCCGAACCGGACGGCACCAAACATGACACTGACTGTGAAGATGGAGACAGTGACACTGATTGGTAAAGTAGACAGAATCTGACATGGTTTGTGTATGAAGTGTAAGAAATTAATAGTAAAATTTTTTTTTTTTAGCAGACATTATTTCTGGGGGTCATCTTCAACTTGGATAAGTACATTTTCCTTCGCCAGACGTGTTTTATTTGGGGGGTCTTCTTAGATTAGAGTTGTCCTGCATTGGGGTAAATACGGTAATTTTCAGTTTTTGGTTTCAAAATAGAAACCAGTCTCTTCATCGTTGCTCAAACATCACAAGATACGCCAAGAAGAGAGAAAAGTTTCATGCTTGATAGAGAACATAAACAATAAACATTGAGGCACTAATGCATCCACTTACTCTTCACATCTGTGCATGTGGACCCATTGAGACATGGCGAGTTTTCACACGTTATGAGCCTGAAGATCTCACAGTACACACCAATGTACTCATCTGTACAGTTACACTCAAACTTGCCCAATCCATTGATGCAATTCCCATCATGTTGGCAAGGGTTGGATGTACATTCATCAACATCAACATCACACCTGTTTCAAAGAAAAACCCACATTACATTTATTTATCTATAATTATGACTGTGTTTTAAAGAAGACACTTGTTATGTCATACTCTTTATAGAATTTCATAGTCTGGGATGTGATGCCATGTAGTGTGGTAGATAGCACCAGTACTCCTCAGAAAGCTGTTGTGTCCCATCATCTTTTAAACTACTGTGTAGTCGTGGTAAACTGAGACTTGGAAAGTATTTAGGGAATGCAGGAAGCATGGAGTGGATATTTGCCTGGCTACTACATATAACTCAGCAATTACTGTCTGCGCAAAAACATTCATCAGTGACTGCACCGGCTCCGAATGTTCCAGTGTCCAATGTATATGAGAAAGGTACTTTTCACTGATATGTAGTGTCATAAAACAGGTACCAGTCTCATTCCCTGCACCTCCCATTTACTTGATCCTTTCCCCACTTCTTCACCCCGCAAGTTTCAATTTACCAGAACTGAACAGTACGTGGCAGAAGAGTGTAATCAGTTTGCATATTACTTAGTAAATCACAACATGAAAGTAGTGTTTGTAGTGCCGTGAAAGATTGTCATGGTCTGAAGTAGTTACATTATGACTATCTATTTGCACTTACAGCCATCCCTGCCACCCCTGCTGGCAGTCACAGGTGTAATTAGCGATGCCGTCAATACAAGTGGCGTTATTTTGGCACTCATTCTGCTCACATTCATCAATGTTCATGGTACAGTCATCACCCTCAAATCCTGCACTGCAGTTGCAGATGTATGATTCTGCAGGAGCCGCACAATGTCCGCCATTAAAACATTCATTCTCAAAGCATAACTGACACCCTCCTTCCAGATCATATACCCTATGCCATGGAGCTGATAGCTGGAATGAGTCCTGTGCAGTAGAGTTGTCTGAATACAGTTCACTGGGAGTGAAGTATGGAAGTAGGAGTCTTCCTATGCGAACTTCACCTAGACAACCCTGGAAACCAACATGCAATTTGCCACATTATAAACTCTACTACAATTTGATAAATATTACAGGGCAAGTAAAAGTAGTGCCACACAAAATGAACACAAGAATTGGACAAATAGGAAAATTACTGACCAAAATTATAAATATTTTCCAAGGAAACTAATCAAAATATATGGCATGGTGCAGTCAGAAGTATTATGTTATGTTATACGGAAATGCAATGTGGCCAATGACTGAAAAACTGATGTGAAAAATGACAGTTGAATTAAATTATTTAAGCAGATATCTTCATATTACAAGTGAAAAAAAAAACAGCAACAAGTGAAATAATACGGGAAGAAGTGGATGTTACTTTGTTAGTGATTGGAAACTTAGAACACGATGAGTTGGTGTGACCACACAGAAGGTACGAAGGCCAGAAGATTCATCCCTCCCCACCAAACAGGGTTGCACGGGTCAGTACCATGGGCAGGAAGTTGTGCAAATAAATGGAAGATATTAAGAAACACTGAGGTCAGAAGGTTAAATAGATTACGCTGGTTTGGGCATGTACAGAGAATGGAAGACAACAGAATTCCCCAAAAAAAGTAATATATATGAATCTGGAAACAACAAGGCTGAGAGGTAGACCAAGAAATAGATGGCAAAATGAAGTGAGGGAGGATGGAAGAAGCTCCTGAGAGTGGCAAGGAGTCGTCGAATTCTGCACATGCCAGCGGAATGAATGAATGAGGTGAGAAGATAGAAACATGGAGAATATTCTGCTGTGGGAACTGAGAATGGCAAAGTCACGAAGAGATAAAGGCGAGGAGGAGGAGGAGGAGGAGGAGGGGCAGGTGGCACATAGAGGATAAAAAAAAATAAAGGAAAGTAAACCCACTAAAAAGTTTCCAAATTACAATTCAGACATGCTCAACAATTTAAAGGTCTCAGACACATCCATCACATGACATGCAGTGCACAGTTTACAGTTTACACCATACCTTGAAGAATACACCTTCAAGAGCAAGAGGAAGCACTGATGTTGCAGCAGTGGCTGAACTTGGGTAGTCCACTCTATTCTCATTCATTCCCATGCCCATTATGTCAGAGCCAGACCCACTGAAGGTAACAGAGCTGTGACTATTTGACAGTGACATTCCATCCCCAAAACCTGCAAGCACACATAACTCATTACTGTCAGATGCATGATGCATTGGAAGACTGCAGGGAAGCCTGTATAAGAGAGTGGAAGCAGAGTTCCATGGATTCTTAAGCTCAGCACTACATGGCGGTGTGGTCAGCTTCAAGCCATGGTGACTCTGTCCCTTGGGGAAACAGCCCCTGGTACTCACTGAATAGCAGGCTAGGTGGGCCACAGAGCCCATTTCGATGCACTGGAAAACAGAAAAAATCTCTTGCACCAGCCACAAATAAATGCCGGTTCTTTTGTGACCCAGTCAGAAGCCCAGTCACTATACTTAGCTATTATTGTGACTTTGGTAAGCATACAAGCATAAGTTTTTGATTATAATAAGCAGTATTACAATATGAAACAGACATACAGCACTTGTTTCACGCTCATTTGCTGGAAAGCACCTTGCCAATTTACAACTTCTCAATTTGCACTCTATCATTTTTGGTTTAACACCCTTTGGCTGGCTGCAATCTATAATGCCAATCCTTTACTTCTGATGGGAATATCATTTTTGATTTATGCCTTCTTTATTTATGCCTACTTCTTCAGGAACGTAACTACAGCATAAAACAGTGCTGCGTGTACAGGTCATTGAAAGTTAGAGCCGTAAAATCAGGATTGGCATAAGTTGGTCTGTATGCCCAGTCTGGCCCAAAAATAAACTAAAATACAGGCCCCACAACATATTACAACTGAGTGTTTTCTGTGCACACATATGCTATATAGACCTAAAGTATTCATTTTTCACAAAGGATACAGTTGCTGTCTGTGTCAGTGACATCATACATAGCAGCTGAGGCTTTAAGAAACTAAACCGAGCAGACACACAATTAAAAAAAAAGTGCGAGTGACATCTGAACTGCACCCAAATTGGCAGCACAACACACAACTGCAAATTGCTTTAAAAGCTGTGGCTTATGGAGTGTATTTCAAATATCATAGTATGTTCTGTGCTAATACTGAGGTACAAACAGCTACACATGTTCCATTAATATGCATTAGACCAGTACCTCTCCTCCTGCTACTGACATTATTACATTATATATGCATTAAATCAGTATCTCTCCTCCTGCTACTGACGCTACTACATTATATACGGATTAGATCAGTATCTCTCCTCCTCCTACTTACATTGCTACATTATATATGCATTAGATCAGTATCTCTCCTCCTGCTACCAATGTTGCAACTCATCATCCTACCACCACTACTTTCAACCCTCACGGCAGCCTCAGGCAGGCCAGAGGCCACCATGAAGTTGCAATACAGTCAGGGGTACAGCTGCAGCAGTTCACAACACTATGGCAATTAATAAAAATTAATAAAACCTATGTATTTAAAGTAGATATTTCAGTTTCCTTAAACAGGCTTTATTGAACTGCAACAATGCAACATTACTTTTATGCAACACTTGAAAGAAAATAAGTGAATGAAGTTTATTAAAATTATATACAAAGGATCCTTATTTTATCTGACAACTATCGTTTGTCACTTTCCGCTGCTTTTCCACCTTGCATTTCGGCAGTCGGATGAGTGGGCTATTTTAATATAATATCTGAACTAACAAGAAGCAGCAATATCTCAGAACTGCGCTCATCAGGTTATTACACAGTGAGTAGTGATAAACCACTGCTTGCTGCATAACAACCCAGAGAAGAACAGTTCACATCTACTTTGTGGCAGAAGACTGAAATCAGACAACCAGTATTTGCCCCCCCCCCAAAATAGTTGCCCTGTATAATAAAAATGTACAAACGTACAATTTACTTAATGTGTGACGTTTCTGTCTGAGGCGGCTGTGCCGGCCACAAGAATGCATTTAGACACATGTCATACACAAGTTAACTACACCCTCACTCTCATTTATTTCAACCTCAAACTACATATCAGAGCATTCCAGTACAGTTACATTTACGACTACACAATACATGTGACACCAAAACTCACCAGTGTTGTCTTGTATGTCTGAACGTCCTCCCAACATAATCTTGCCACTTGTAACAAGCTTCTGCCACGATTTGAGAGGGAATGCAGCAGCACTGAAACTCTGTGCAGAATCCTCATTGGCAAAACTGAATTTTCCTGTGATGCCATTACTGTCCATTTTGATGAGAACTGTGGTCCAGTGGCCATCCGGCTCATCCTTGTGGAACCGGTAGACTTGTGCATGGGCTAACACGTCGAACTTCCATCCCACTGTTACCGCATCATGGTACACTGACACCGATAAGTATTCTGAACCAGAAGTGATGTACAACATGGTACCGCCTGCAATAAGTCAATTTTTTTTTTTTAAGATATCAGGTTGACAGAAGAGTGACGTTTCATGCCATAGTCTTCTGGGTTATGATGATGTACCGCAGGGTCACAACTTAGAGCACTACAATATGCAAGTGTGGATCATGTGTTCCGGGATGTGAGTGTCATGCGGTGAGTGGTTCCTGACATTCTGAATGATCATGGTGCCTTCAGCTTCAGGGTCAAATAGTTCAAGAATTCAAAACATCAGCAATTAATGTCCCTGTGCCATATCATCACATCCCAGAAGACCCGAATCCTCAGCAACACTGCTGTGAGAACAGCATATCTGATGACATCGAAGTTAATTTATTTCTTTAATAACACTTCATCAACTGCACTGATTACTGTGTACACCTAAACACAGTATCATTATGAATGAGTTGGGTAAGGATCTTGGCACTTACAAATACGACAGAAGTATGAACAACGTATCGTAAGGTTCCCACATTTCATGACAACGGCACAGGATGGTGGTAAGTTGTCAGTCTTACGTACCAGCCGTCTTTACCCCCAGGAAATACTCCTGGTACTCATTTCTGTTAGAGGCTGAGTTGACCGCAGGGCCATAGTGCGATTGGAAGGATTTTATGTCAATTAAAAATCCACTGACACCAGCTGGGATCGAACCAGCGACCTTCTGAATTGTAGCACAGCACCTTAACCACCGTGCTACCGTGTACAGTAAGTGCCATACTTGATTCTACATTTGAACTGCAAAAGAGATCTGACAAATAATGGCAACAAGAATGGCAAAATGGTGTATCTGATAATGTAAGTATGATATGGGTACAGGAAGTTTTACTTGGCATTCTGTTGTCCAGAATGCTCTGAAATCCGGCTGTGTTCTCAAACAAATACATTTAAAATCAGTGCTAAATAATTCCAAGGCTAGTGCTTTGTTCTCATATTGATACCTTGTAACTAATGTTACATAACCCAACACATCTTGATTTTGAAGGCAGACCAGTTTTTTTTTTACCCCCAATTTCTAAATGCACTTTAATACATTAGGCATGGTGTTTCAAATTATGGACAAGCCCCAAACCCCATGCACTCTGGATAAGGATCACATATTTGTATTGGCCAATACATATTGAATATGGTAATATACACAGTTACTGAGGAAGAAGCAAATTACACATAAAAAAATGTGTCTGTTGAAAGGTCATCATATATGGAAAGAATGCTGGCCATTTGTATAAAATGGCATTATTCAAAACTACAAAGTAATAAGTGCGCTAAGTTAATAGCCGAAGAGTTTAACCATTCTAAACTGAAGCAGGCTCAAATATCAGAAACACCGTACTTCTTTTTTCCAGGAGGTACGCAGTTCAAACCTTGGCCAGACTACTAGCTACTCTTAACATTTTACTCAAGCTTTACAAGGGCAACTGCAGGACAGTATTCTGTAGTATATGAGCTGGGTAGCTCCATAAGTACAGTAATTAGGCTATGGGCATGATGACTGAGGAGGCAGAATTCAAATCCCCAACAGCAGTATGAGCATCCACTTAGCATCATTCATTAAGAGTCAGTCGATCACACCGTAAGCTGTATTGTACCTCTTCGACTGCGATACGTTACGCTGATGGAGTCCAGCTGCTCAACATTGAAGCCGCTCCCTACGTGCAGCGAATAGGTTAGCGACATGTTACGCCCATCAAATGTGGCATTGGCAATGCATTCATAGCCATTGTCTAGGTTCTGGCAGGTGCTGCCCTGTGGGCAGTTCTGCAACTGACAGAATTCCATTTCCTGACACATCTTTCCCTTGTAGCCACGTGGACACTTACACCTAGAACACACCCACACCAACCACATGTAACTTGACCTACACATATATCAATTACAGCTGATAACCAACAAGATGCAATTATTTTGATTTATTTACTTTAATCAGATCTACATGTTTCGGGCGATGTTTCCGCCCATCATCAGGAGCACATCACTGTAACTACAGCTTCTGGTAATGTCCACCGATGTTGGTGCTGGCTGGTGATGCGTATTAAGCAACACCAGCCAGCAGCATCGGTGGACAATACCAGAAGCTGTAGTTACAGTGATATGCTCCTGATGATGGGCGGAAACATCGGCCAAAACATGTAGGGCTGATTAAAGTAAATAAATCAAAATAGTTGCATCTTGTTGGTTATCAATTGTAATTGTACTAGTGATGCACGGAAACAAGAACATTAAAATTACATACATATCATCTGAATCTCAACCACAAACCTGACTCATTTACTCTCTCTTTTTCTTTTTAAATATGCTGTTTAAAAACACTGCAAGGGACAAGACTATACACCACTGCGGACAGACGATTAAATGGGTATGAAGCATCAGTAGAATGATATTGATGGGGAAGAACTGATGTACTTGGAGACGAACCTGTCCTTAGTGCCCCTTTGCCCACCAATAAACTCATACAGACTGGCCTCATATCAAATCTGGACCTCTCTGGTCCAAGGCCGACAGCTGAAAGCATCACCCACGGCATTTTCCTCTGTATAACTAAGTAAATATTACATAGTGCCTTAAAAGGCTCTTGAAAACTACTTTCTATGCTCTGTCAGTTCCAAATCCTCCACCCTGAGATGCAGACAGCATATCCCCCCAGAACAACAGTAAAGGCACATGGTGTAACTGACAGGAAAATCACTGTGAGAACCTGAAGTCTTATAGCACAAATAGTTTCCATAAGCATGGAAATAATGTGAAAGAGAAAGAGTGGAATGATTCAGTTATAAGTACAACAGTGAGGAACGTACAGTACAAAATGGTTAAACGCGTACAAGAAACATGGAAAGAAGACACTACCATGACTTTCAGAGATCAGAATGGACAAACTGTAATTGGAAGCATTAGCCACGATACACAGACCTGATATTTCATTCGAAGCAACTACAAATACAGTGCTGATGAAGCCACACAAATCTTTCAGGCCTTCACAGTGATCCAGCTGATTTCACCATTCTTCCAGAATATGTCACCATGTCACTGGCTGACTGGTGCAACACCCCAGAACAATGGCGAACTCAAGCCTCAGGAGTTACAAAATGCCATATAACAATTTCTTGATTACCGCCAGTCGATCCACATGTAACAACCTGAGAATGGCAAAATGGATTTTCCTGATATTTGTTACTAGGGATCCTCAGTGACATTTGTTGACACATTCCAATTTTGGTTAAAATCAAATGCAAAGCCTTACATGCATTTACGGGCACAGCTGGGGCGTGACACACTAATGTGTATTGCAGCAATCCTTCAAGGGATGGGCTGAAGTGACTAGCTATAGAACTGTTAGCTGGGATTTTAATCATGGCAGAAACATGGGCTTGTATTGTAACAACCCCCCACCCAGATCAGTCCAAGGGCCTAGGGATTTGTGACCCCAACATGAAGTGGTTGCACAGGACAGCTCATAGAACTCTTCCATCTACTGTAGAGCTCTAGAATGCATGGAGTTTTACTTCCATACCTACTATACACCATTACTGCTGGTGACTGTGTACACCCGGAAATATGTTTTGCACTTCTGGTTCTATACTGGATAGTTGGGAGTTCCTGAGGTATATGAAACACATACATTAAATTTGAGATTGACACAAACTTAAGAAGTGTAAAAGGACTAAAAATGACAAATTTTAGTAGGGACTGATCATACAAAATTTCACCTAAGTACACAAAATAGCGTATGATATGAATCGTGCACGCTGCCAGAAAGGAACATGTGAATTCAGAGGTCAGTGCTCTGTTAATGAAATGAATATAAGAAACAAACAAAAATTATTAGGTATGAATAAAATCTTGTTCTTACCATATGCAGTGACATACGTAGCATGTAAAAAAATTTGTTCCCTGTTCCCTACCACAACTATAATATAAAACAGCCAAAGATAAAAAAATCTACTTTGTACTCTTCCCAGTACCACAGCTACTGAATCAATGTGCCAATATTACAGCAGAAGGTTTAGATGTAAATCAAATTCACACACCTAGATGGCATTGACCTTGAGCAGATGGACAAGACAAAGTAGTGCCATTAATTGTACATCCTTCTCATCCAGAAGTGAAAATAATGTCCCACCATAGGCATTTAAATTGAATAACGTTCTGGCAGCAATAGAAACCTTGCATTTAACAGGCCATATGCTCAAGGTTAACCTGACTGCTATTCCATTACAGTTGCAGCTAGTATGACGATATGTTGTGATAGTGACATGAAAAGCAGCTAAGACCAGCACAGGTATTTGCGCCTGTTAATAACAACTTCATACCCGAAATCATTCCACGTCACAAAACACGTGCCACTGTGCTCACATGGACTGTCCCTACATGAGTTGTCGGACACCACACCTTCCAGCACCATTGTCTTATCAAAGCTTATAGTACCAAAATGAGGTGGTATCTCCAGATCTTCTGCCTTAAGAGGAAAGAATTCTACCACCATGATGCGCTTCCCATTGCTAATCTGTAACAAATGACAACACACGTTTTCATGTTTGTTCGACTGCTATGTCTTGAGTGACTTACTGCCCTCAGAAGGCTTCTGACACTGCAACTGTGTCCTTCATGGCCAGTGTCCGCAGCCTTCCATAATGATAACAGCACAAATCAGCCCAGGACATCAAGAATGGACGTGAATTTAGATGCAGATTTTGGTAAAATGACCCATCATGTTTCAAGATTTATCCACTGAACCAACACTTTATAGAGGTCAGTGATTCCAAAATAGTGGGAAATTGGAAATGGCTGTTTGTGAATGGTTGTGAATGCAAGAGCTCAATTTATGCTGCACTGAAATTCTTAAATGTGCTACACAAAAAAATATCAATGTGTTCAGGGATTATGTTGAAAAATAATGATACTTCAGGGGAATAAGTGAGCTACACTGACTGTTGTAATGACTTGTCATTTAATTTTCATCATTCAGCACTACTATCATCACAGTTACATCTATTCAGACAACAGTCAATGTAATTAATTCCTCACGTAAGTTCTTACATGCATTTGCTTTCCTTTTAAGTGTGGCAACTCTGGTATGGCTCAACCCTTATTTTCGACACTTCTGCTTTTACCTGCAATCTAGACAGGAAATACAGAAACTAACAAGATCCTACAATACAATGAACAGCACAATAAATTATAAAATGGATATCCACTGCTAAAAATGATTTTAAAATTCACAGAAATGTGCCAATTGGCACAACACAGTATCCTGTTAATATGAAGAATGGGACACTGTGTCCACGAACCTCCCACACAGAGCAACCCTGTGTGAGGTGTGAGGCTTTTGCACTGTGGAGTGTGTAGAATACAGTGTTATGTGATCTGATGAGATATCATATACTTTGCATGCAGGAACCTGCTAACTCTATTTTCAGAATATCACATAATACGAATATTCACAGTTATCACAGTTTTCTATCTCACACAGGTTATGTAGAAGTGAGAAGTGAGAAGATGGACACAACAACTAAAAAATAAACGAACATGACTTTCACTGTGAAATAAAAAACAAGAAGACAGTATGAAGGATGTAGAATTCATTCTCACAGGAGCGTTACTGCAGACTGGGGGTCTTCTGGGATGTGGTGCAAAAAAGAACGCATAACAATCCTTTCAAACATCAAGAACCATTCACACAGTGACAGAGGGTCACACACCAGAACCACTCACAAAGTGACAGAGGGTCACACACCAGAAGTCTGTAACCTTCAACATGAAACACCTAGGAATAAACATGCCACAGAGTGAATATTCTGTTTACCTGTACATCTTGTATGATGCCTTTGAAATTGACTGGTGGTTTTGCGTTCTCAGACCATTCTGAGATTGTGTCAACTTGGCGAATGGTACGTTCTACTTGAGGCATCCCTCCAAGATACAATACATTCAAATCAAGTGGACCAGTTGCAGAGATGGTTTTGCGAAAATACTCTGTCCCATTTATCTTCACCTGGACGAGTGTCACATTGCGCACAACCTGGTGGAAACGTCACGGGGATATAAATAATTATGAACATTAAAATCATGAACACACATGGCCTTTGTTACACCCTACCCTTCAACATAATAGAAGAACAGATTTCACTTGTCAGGGTAACAAAGGCCACAAGAGAAAGATGAAGCCTTTTGCCAAGTCCTGCAAATTCTATCCTTCCCAACAGCTCTGATGTTTTCTGGAAGGTTTAACCGACTGTGATTGTTTCAAAGAATTTAAAGCCTTTGTCTCACAAGCATTAACCATTTTATCTTATTCAGGCTTCTATCTGAACTGACAACATCTCCTGCAATCTGAGATGAAACAAAGAAAGAATGAAACAAAAAACACAAACAAGTCAAAGCTAACACATAAAAGTCACACAGAAAATAGAAATAAAGTAAAATCACAACTCTGTTTATATAAGGTAGAGGTGAAGTGATCCCGTTACAGGCCCGGTGTGGCCCAGAGGGTGGGTAGAGGTATAGCTCTACTCCTCCATGACCGCGGCACTAGAAGGGGGTGAGTGGTCAGCAGCACGTCCCGGCTGCACTTTACCCCCGGGAAAGACCCAGTACCCATTTTACAGTAGGCTGGGTGGGCCCCAGGCCCAGTCTGGACGGGCTGAAAATCTCGTCCCCACCCGGATTCCATCCCAGACCATCCAGCCTGTAGTCAGTCGCTATATCGACTGAGCTACCCAGCCCACTCTCTGTTTATATAGTTATTTAAAACGTTACACACCACATGTTTTGAACTTTAGGGCCATCATACAAATCACAAAATACTTTGAGGAAGGAATAATTGCAAGCATAATTTTCAATGACCAAATAATATCTTATTCTATACAGTGAAAACAGAATTTATAAAGAAAAAGTTTCATATTTCAGATATAGGTACTGCTGCAGCACATCAGAATGTTATATTGCAAAATTTATGTAGTTAGTACTCCAGTAGATGTACGTATGTATGTACGTATGTATGTATGTATGTATGTATGTATGTATGTATGTATGTATGTACATTAAGTTTAATTAATGTTATTTGTTTTGCAGAGAAAATTTATTTTGATAAATCTGTGGATTCATTATCACAGATTAGGTTATGCGGAACTTGGATGGTGATTAGTTCAAGACATCTCTATAGTAAAACCAACCAGATGCACCAATGTATCAAATTTATTTTATTTTGGAATGACACTCTACATGTTTTGGTGTTTCTGTCCATCATCAGGAGTTTGAGACTGTACATACAGCAACAGGCATCTGTTAAACAGATACTGCTGTCTGCTTGCTAGCGGGTACGAGATGGAACTGGACCATCCGAAACATGTAGAGTGTCATTCCAAAATGAAATTATATACGTATTAAAATGTGGACTCTGAGGGACCGTACAAGTGGACGGAAGGCATGTAACTGCTAACATACAGAACATGTGGAGTACTGAGAATGTTGAATTATTTTTATACAGCAAGAAACATTACGCTTCAGCTACTAAATTCATGTGGGTGCTGTTTCCTGCTCTCAAGTCCTGTATGTAGTCACAATGGAGTACAAGGCCTGCCAGGAGTTTAATGGCAGGTTTCTTAATTTCTTTTCACTTTTGTTCCATGCTCAAACCTCCTTGGTTTGGACTTGGTGGCAAAACTAAAAATACTGTCATTTTCAGAAATAAGACAGTCACCCATCCTCTAGCTGGTCAGTTTACTGACGCGGCTGTTATGCCTTCAATATGTGTTTTCTAATACCATTCCTTTAACACGGTTTAAAAGGGACACCGGAAAAAAATTGTTCAAAATCTGATTAGTGAAAATGGTCACGTATCACAAGCAATCCAAATAATCGTCTCTTGAGTTCATATACTGTGCAGCACAAAGGGTGTACTCCAGTGTTAAGATGAAGACATTTCCTCCATCTTCAGGGCAAATGAATTTGCTTCACGTTTACGCTGCAGATAATTCTGCCAAAACATTCGGAGAAGTCATTATACACAATCGTTTGAGCAACACCTGCCAAGCACACTTCGAAGTGTAGCATCCCATCACAACTAGTGTGAACATACCTGTATGAGATGCCTATTTCCATCATCCAGCTTCTGACCTCCAACTGTGTACTTCTCCAGTGTGCCATTGAACTGTATTTTCACCAGCAGTTCTCCAGCATCCAACTGAGCGAGGATAAATGTCTCTTCCCCAGAATTAATGAATGAAAATGTACTCAGGTAAAATATTGTACCATCCTCCTGACGAGTCCGAATGAACATCGAAATGTCCACGACGTTACGTATCGACCTACGCGCTACATCATTTGCCATCACAGTTACAAGGCTGTCTGTAATATTTTCATGACCAAATGTAGCTGCTGTCAAGTCTGAAACAGTAAACTTTCACTGTATATGTGACCGGTTACACATAACAAATATGTCACAGTCTGTGTCCTCACAACATGCTATGCCTGCAGTTCCAAGCAACAAACAGCACATGTATGCTCATAACAATTAATTAACCAGCTGTGTGCATTGTGGTGCCCATCACACTGAAGATGGTTGTGCATAAGCACTGATAAGAATATATCAGCCTAACAAAGAATGAAGTAACAGAGGTACAGAGAAGACTGCATTATGAACAGCTGCAGACTTATGTTCTTCATTTCCTTGTTTAATGTTGAGGTCACTTTCTTGAAAATAGCAAAACAGAGTGAAAAAATGTAGACTACAGCATGTTTTCCCCATAAGAATTAAAAAAAGTACCCAGATGTCTGGCCGTCAAAGATCCCGCCAGTGAAAACGCTAATCTGTCTCCAGGCAGTACTCAAAAAATCTTCAGTCACTAACATTCGTCAACATTAAAGCAAAACAACACTCTTGTGGGCAACATTAAACAAGGACTGCCCAAATACCAATAATAAGCAGAAGTTTAATGGCAGTGACAGAACACTCACTATACTGACAGGTGTGTCCAAGATATGGACGTTCACACGCGCAGCTGAAGTTGCGCCAGAGGTCCGTGCATTTGCCACCATTATGACATGGGTTTGGTCTGCATTGGTCCTCACGCGGACATCCCACCTCTACGCCCATCAATGTTACAGGCACATATGGCTCCTCTTTCACCTGCTCATTTGGCAAAACCCATTCTCCATTGATCACAACATCCTCAGTGCAACCTATGAATGAGGCTGGACCATGCGTCAAGCCACTGAGGGACGGCACGGTGCCCCCCAGGTATGTTGTCGGGAAGCTCGTATAGGATGTGTTAGTGACCTCGTTAAGGTTGATTGGGTATATCGTCTGTTCCTCATTTGCAGCCAGGACTACATGTGAAGAGTTGATTGCAACAAAAACCTGCAACATGGTTCACAGTATATTCATACAACAGCCTATCATTCATCCTCATACAAACCTGAACCTCTTATTATAACATGGGTTGTAAACTAAGAGTCCTTCAAATTATATCAATTATCCAGCCAATTAGGGGACTGCGGTAACACAGTGGTTAAGGTGCTGTGCTACAAATTGGAAGGTCGCTGGTTTGATCCCAGCTGGTGTCACTGGAATTTTTCATTGACATAAAATCCTTCCGATCGCACTATGGCCTTGGGGTCGACTCAGCCTCTAACAGAAATGAGTACCAGGAGCATTACCTAGACGTAAAGGTGCGCAGTGCTCAAAGCTGACAACCTTAGCACCATCCGGTGC
>Ga0136643_10001542_pt1 | contig 28356 bp, 10 predicted proteins | sample TergutLab28metaG_FD_96883 | JGI IMG/M metagenome (GOLD analysis project Ga0136643, IMG submission 96883) | Labiotermes labralis P1 segment gut microbial communities from Petit-Saut dam, French Guiana - Lab288 P1 (version 3) (version 3) | ecosystem: Host-associated > Arthropoda: Insects >... | reverse complement strand
TCTTCGTTTGCTGTATGTTGGAGGTTAGGTGCGGTTAGGCTGGAGTAGTGTCCGGGCTGCCGGCTAAAGCACAGCTTTAGACTGCAGCCCGGACACTACTCCAGCCTAACCGCACCTAACCTCCAACCTACAGCAAACCAAGAACGAAACGACCAATGTGGTAATTAACATAATAGCCGCGAGCTCCTGATGATGGGCATAGTAGTGCTCGAAACATGTTGAGCCTATAAGAAGTACAATAAAATAACAAGTGGCATCTAGTTGGTTTTTATTCTTCAGTTAACACAGAAGCCTTACTTTATTACACCGAAGAAAAATGAATTTAAAAAGGAAGAAGATGTATTGTAGTCCTAGACAGATACAATTGAATCACAACCTCACTGAATATTCCTATCATGAATTTGGCAAGTCCTAAGAGAGAGGGCTTCCTAGATATTGTCTTCCTGGCAAGTCCTAAGAGAGAGGACTTCCTAGATATTCTCTTCTAAGTACCATGATGCAATGCCGAGAAAAGCGTGGTAGATTCTTAGTAAATGCCTATCTATCCTGTCACTCATTTGAAAACTCCTAAGCGTTATGTAAGGTATTCTCTCTCAGACACTCATTAAATAATGCTCAGTGCTTGAAAATTTCAAACTTTAGGAATATTCCTGAGTTGTATACGTAACAAGACATTTCTTTCATAAAACAGTAATACAGAACACAATTAAGGAATAATCAAATGAAATACAAGGAACATCATCGGAGACAAGTTTTTTATATTCTGCTGTTATTCTCATCACGAGGGAGAACTTTTCGGAGTATGGACCCCATTTTAATTCACGAGGATAAAGCCTGGGAAAAGTCTGTAGTGTTTCAGTTAGGAAATCCTATATTCTGTGCAAGCGTTGGAAATATAATATGAAGGTAGAGGAAACCATGGCGGATGAGGGTATGAGGGTAATTGCGGGAGTTTATTAGTTTCATCTTTACACATGAGTGGTTGTTACTAGCAGTTTAACTACTGTTATTGTGAGTATTACGAGGTAATATAAAAGCATTTACAACCGCGGCTGCGCCAAGGAGACCATTAGCCATTAACTATGTTAAACTGGTGTAACAAACGTGTTTACGAATACAAACGCTTCCTATTAGTGTCACAAGCTCTTTAGGTGAGAATGTTATGACTGAAGATCTTTTCATAAATTCTTTTAGTGTTCTTTGAATGTGTATATTTTCGCAATGGCAAAAATAATATCTACATAAATAATAAAATAGTTCAATGAAACTAGCCCTTCTTGACAAATCAACTGTTGCTCAGGTAGTCAATTCTCCTACTTTACTGAAACCAAAGTGTGGGCCCGGTAGCTCAGTCAGTATAGCGAGTGACTACGGGCTGGACGGTGCGGGATCGAATCCTGGTGGGGACGAGATTTACCGCCCGTCCAGACCGGCCCTGGGTCCCTCCCAGCTTCCTGTAAAATGGGTACCGGGTCTTTCCCGGGGGTAAAGTGCGGCCGAGGCGTGCTGCTGACCACTCACCCCCTTCTAGTGCCGCGGTAATGGAAGGGTAGAGCTATACCTCTACCCACCCTCTGGGCCACACCGGGCCTGTAGCGGGAACACTTTACCTTTACCCTTAGTAATGCATAGCCGCTAGGTAACGATAAGTGTATTTTTAGTTCCTCTGCGATTTCTTGTGAGTTTTCTGTATTGTATGTGTAATGTGAAATTTTATGTAAGTGCATTTGTTGATTGATAATTAAAGTGATTATACCTTTACCTTTGCTGAACCTAAAGTTTCATCATCGCATTCAAAAGAGCCCAGCACTGGTTCATTTCTTAAACCAGGTTCATCCCACTCCCATCCTCACACCCTATTCTTTTAAATCCAGTTTCAATATTATCATTCCAGTTACTCGTAACCGCACATTAACCTTTTAAAGCCTAATGGTTTCGTGCACCAAAATATTTAACACTTAACAATTATACATTCTGCCCACACCGTATTCATTAGTTTTGTATTTATCTCAGAACAAACAGCGACTTGTGCCTCATATAAACTGGTCGGTTTTTATAACCCAGATGAAAAGTGCGTAATGCGCGGTACGGACTGGGTCGATAAATAATGCAGTCTGCGCTTCGTCTTTAAAGGTTAATGCCAATTTCTTTAATTTCTATGACTGAAAATTCTTCTAATCTACATGTATATACATCACATTACAATCAGCCCTGTCACAAAGTTACAGAAGCTTATGTTTGTCACATATTTGGTCTACATGTGATGACATCTGCGAGCATCAGCAAGGTTTACGAATGTCAAGTTATGCCACAGTAGGTGAGATCAGCGCTATTCTGTGTTATTACGCAGCATATAGTGGTAATTTCTTACCGACGTTTCGGAACAACCTGTCGGGCCCATTTTTAAGGGCAAGGCATTACCACTATACGTTGCGTAATGTCCCAGAAGAGCGCAGAGCTTTGTTACATGTGTTTAAGTAGGTTATTTAATGGCACTGTCGGCTAGTATGCTAGCAAACGAAATTATTATAACGTAATCACATTTTGTTATTTTCATTGCACGCTAACGAATAATAAATGTACTCAGAACTAACCGTCTTCGGCTAGTTTCAGCCGTCTGATATTTCATTCAATGAAGTAACGACAGTAACATTGCTTAATGGACCACAAAGTGAATACTAAAGATAATATTTCCGCCAGTGAAATTCTATTCTAAAATCCCTAACAACGGGTTGAACATTTTGTTTACATGCACAGAGTCTGTCTCCCAAGATAACAAAGCACTTCCGTTTCTATACAAATACATTGCTACAGCTTATCTCCACCGCCACAAATTCATCATGCATTCATGCTCTCCATTGTCACTATTCTTCCTCTGCTTCTTACTTTTCATAATCTTTATCCCCTTCCATGGACATCGCATTCCCTATGATATCCATGAATCATCTATTTTCAATATCCTTCAGAAATTGGTTAGAAATATTCAGCGATGGAAGAGGTAGGAATTTTTTAAATTACAGCTCACATTCGTAAATTTCTATGAATCTATGTCGCTAAAATTTCGAAAATAATCCAGTAACTAAAGAAAACTCTCCAAGGAGAAATACATATATATTTACGTACAAACGTAAATCCACCACCACCACCACCTAATATATATGTGTGGGTGTGTGCGTGCGCGCATATGTGTGTGTGTATATGCACACACACATATATATATACCCTATGCGCACCTAATAATTTAAGGTTTTCGGAAGATCAAAGCAAATATTACAATCATACCGACAAAGCATTAAAGGGGCCACATTACTGAAGAAGCCAGAGACTGTAAATATGGTACAAAACTAGGAATTAAGCGTAAATGACATCCGTGTAATGCAAACCAACTTGATGCGCTATTTATCCTGTTTATTTCGTCAATCAACCTCTACATGTTTCGGGCATATTTGTAGCCCATCATCGGAGGTACAACGTACATATACAACAATTTGTACGTGTTGTGCTTTTTAGCTGACTGTCTGTTCGCCGGGTTGGGATAGTTCCATCCCAAACCAACCAAGTGTATTAACTCAACCCACGTAGAAGAGTTTCCTTAAGAAGCTTCAGTTCCTCGGCTATAGTATGTCACAGAAAAACCCCCATGGATAGGGATAATGGTGAGTCTGAAACTTTCGACTCCCCCGCCTCTACAGCTGTTCCTCTTCACAGCCTACTCTTGCCTGTGTAAACCAGCCAAAAGTGCATCTTTCTGGTCACCACTGCCCTCACGATAGACAGTACATCTTCGAATACTTCGGTTTTGCCCTGTGAATATCATGCCACCAATCCTCCGTGCCCATTCACTCGTCCATCTCCTACGCTACACAGTTTCAGCAACTGACAGCGTTGTTAAATAAACACAATTTTAAAGATGGACAGAATAACTAAAGACAGAGGAAAGCATAAAGTTCGAGGGAGATGTGGGGTGGGTTGAATCAATGGTTTTTCTTTCCTTCGCCTTACAAATGTCAAAAAATTTCTCACATTTTATAAAATCTGATAGTTAATTACCATGTTCAAAAAACCCCACTAATTTCCATATTATAATTCATATCCGCGCTATAAAAATTAACTGTCATAATAATAATAATAACAACAACAATAAGCTTTTTGACGTTACTTGCTCTTGTACACGAATCGAATTTATCAACAACCATCTTGGTATTCGAAACTACATGACCTAACAAGTTGAATAAACTAAGGGGAATAAATTCACACAATTCAGAATCCTATAACAAAAACAGCTCTAGAATTTAGGTTTTCAAGAATACTACAAACTGCGCTGCGTTGTTGCCTTAAGTTAACAAGATTCTCTGACGAAATATCAGAGAAATAGGGAGACACTACTTTGTTAACTCTGTGTAACTCCTTTGGCACTGTGTTTCTGAAGATGTGGGGCGGGGAAAAGACAGCCGTTCACAATCCAGACTATGGTTCCCTTCACTTTCACTGAAGACATTCACTTAAGTGCAGAGTTTCTGTTCACAAGCACTCGCCCTAAAACTACATTTTCGTACTTGCGTTTGTAGCATAACTGACAACGCCACAATTAGCGTAGATTGTGCAGCGTCGAATGAATAGACAGTGGGTACTCAGTGGGAAAGAATGAGAAAGGGAATGATTGTGACCTAATTTAAGGTACTACCACGTAATTTTTCTTCTCCCTTCCGTCAGAAAGATAGGTAGGTAAATAGTTGGGTTGGGTTGGGTTGGGTTGGGTTTGGTTTGGTCTGGTCTGGGTATTTAGGTTTAGGTTTAGTTTGGTATGGTTTGGTTTGGTTTGGTTTGGTTTGGTTTGGCTTGGTTTGATTTGGTTTGGTTTGGTCGGGGTTTTTTGGGTTTGGTTTGGTTTAGTTTGGTTTGGGTTTGGGTTTGGGTTTGGGTTTCGTTTGGTTTGGTTTGGTTTGGTTTGGTCTGGGTTTTTTGGGTTTGGTTTGGGTTTGGTTTAGTTTGGTTTGGTTTGGTTTGATCTGGGTTTTGTTGGGGTTTGGGGTTTGGTTTGGTTTGGTCCGGGTTTATGTTTGGGTTTTGGGTTTGGGTTTGGGTTTGGTTTTGGGTGGTTGGCTGGTTGGTTGGTTGGTTGGTTGTTTGGTTGGTTTACAGTCGGGGGCAGTCTATCTGTCCCATCTTTAAGGATCTAGCAGTTTTCCCTTCGAGGGTCAAGCAGGCATGTCCTTTGAAGGTGGTACAGATAGGCTATACCGACACTTCGGTAATTAACTACCAATCAGCGCTCAGCAATATCACCGAACAGCGAAGATCTCATTTACATCAAAGAGGAAGCCCGCAATCACGCATCACGTGATTTGCTTGCACAGACTGTGGAAAATTATGAAAAACTGACGACAGTGGGCGTATTGCCTGACACTCAAACAGGGCAACTCACAGAAACACGTCACAGGCATTATCGCTTGAGTCAGCGTGCTCATTGTTATAAGTATGGGGAGCAAACAAATCCGTTCGAAGTTTCGAAGCTGTAATATATGAGAATATTGTGACAATTGGACACAACCAACAGTACTTTTATCGTCTGGCACCTGAAAATTGCGTAAACCAGTAACTTATTTTTTCACATAATCTCCCCATTGCAGGAATTAACCGGGTCTCACAAATTATCCATTTCCTTGGGATATGCAGTTCTCTAAGCACCCACTAGACTTTCGTTGCTCAAAATTACTTCACAGCTGCACTGGACCCGAAAATTTATGTCATCACACGTGCTCGCCTAGTTTCAGCTAATTATACCCAGCCTGTCTCACAACCTGTCTTCCCAAACATCGTTTCAATATTACCCTCCTGCCTACGTTTCGTTCTTCCGAGTAGTCTCTTTCCATCAAGAATTTCAACCTACATATTGTCTCAATTTGAATCATCCACTTGAGCTACAAGTCTCATTACCCTATTATTTGGTGCGGCTCTCATTATGAGAACCGAAATGTCTGCCTTTACTCCTACGTAACACAGCCTTAACCAAGCAGCGCGACATACCGTTGACGGGTGCCGCTCTAAACTTGTGTTCGGTAGGGTACATGTTCAGATCGGGGTCGAAGACCGGATATTTTAGATGGAAATTTTTGAATTTAATTTTAAATTTTTTAATTAATGTGTATATTTATACATGGAAATTTTTTATTGTCTTCATCAATTTCCCCGTGCAAACTACACGACAAAATACTTCAGAGTCTTGTCTTTCGTATCCCTTCCAATTAAGTAGACACGAAATTTACCACGCGACGCTAAGTATTCATATTTAAGCACGTGGAAAACTTCGCTCAACCTAGAACAATTCTCCCCATCTACTCGACATTTCTCTGCAGTTTGAACAGCTCGTTAGGTAAGTTAAGAAACAATGACTCAATCAAAATTACATCTATCTAGAAGAGCTAAAACACTTCTCTCAATTACGGACACTATAAAGCACAGGTCTAAGCCGAGTACTTGAGTAAAGTGAATAGGTTATGGGCTGGAACGCCAAAGAATTAAGTACCAATTCCCGGCACACGCGTAAAATTTTCTCTTCGCCACTACCTATATACAGGATGTAGGGTCCACACAACCTTCTATCCAGTGGGTAGTAGTTGTGAGTTGCAGGGGCTTGCACCTATCCATTCTTCTCCATCCAGCGCCAAAGGCAAAGTAAGACAGAAGACCTTTTCTCCTTAGCACATCACTTCCGGCATGATGCATAATTAACCTTTTGGCGCCGGAATTCTTTTTTTTTAATTTTAGCACACCCTGTATATAAAATGTGAATAATACAGGAACCAAATATGTTCGAATTATGAAACAAACTGCATTTTGAAGAGAAAAAAACGGACAGCATATACCATATTTAAAATATTTAGTACCTATATTTGTTTAATAAATATATATAATGCAACTTTAGAGGTTAGCGGTGCGGTACGACCACTATAGTTGACATTAAGCGTCAAAAGTTTAAGCACAGAAGTGCTAACATTCGTATTGACTTTATCCTCTTCTTTGTTGCACTACTAAAATTACCAGGTAAAAACACTCGGATTTTATGTTTCTCTACGATATTCATTTCTCTTTGGTCAAAAAGATTCAAGGAAAGAAAACAGCTGATACTAAGTGTGTTATTTTTTAAACATCCTTTGCACAAACATTTCTTCCCCACCATACGGAATATTTCTTGCGAAATGTTTAGGGTCTTTCTGGTAACAGTATCTGTTACAACGCTAAGGCAGAGAAATGTGAATGATATGACTGTCTCGTAGGCGATCATATACCTTTTGAGAATTTAAACAATTTTTAGCCAAAAGTTTTATTTCTTATTCCCTACTGCTATATGAAGTACATTTAGCAAGGCCTTGACATTACGTCTGCGAAAATTTTGTACAACTGACTGAAAAGAAAAAAAGGACAGAGTGACAGTAGGTTCCACGGAACCATTTTATTGCTGAGTTGTTCAATGCAATCTCATGCAGGGTCGGATCAATGACCCGTCGATATTTCAACGTGTCCTTTCGAATATCAGCCCTCACGCAGCTTGTGAAAGGAAAAACAGACTTAAGCTTTATGGTACACACGACGACGCAGGCACAGTGGAGCACAGAGTAGTGCTTCTTACATTAGAAGTCGAAATGACATCAAGTCAGATTCCTCCAACGAACAGATGCATTGTTACAGTGGCAGAGCAATTGTTGGTATTAACGTTGCGTATGCATACAAGCAATTGTCGAAACTGTTAAACATTCATTTTCTCTTTCGTCTGTTCTTAAAGTTCGAAAAATATTCACTTTTTGATGGTGGTAAAAGCGAACATAGATGTACCCACCCTGAACTAGACTTCGTAACTCGGGAATAGGGGAAGAACGAATGCCCGGAGGGTGTGTCCATAGCTGCGTAATAGTCATAGACAGAAGACCCATTAGTCGGACGCCAAAATTAACTTGTAGGTTCATGTAATGACAAGCGTCACTGGCCATGAAAGTTTGTCGCAACTGCAGTAGTTGTGTTAATGCCACGTCTCTATAGGTCCAACTGTTAGGCGTTATGGTGTTTCAAGTGTTTCAGCCTACACAGCACGAATGTCATGTGGTATACATTTAAAAACTGGGTTCCTGTGTCAGAATAAACACTTAAAAAAGTATTCATCACAAACACCAATTAGTTTGATAGTCTTTTTTTTACCAACTTGATGCACAAATTCTTTATTTTAACACATTTATTATACTCCTCTACATGTTTCGAGCACTATTATGCTCATCTTAAGGTTACGAGAGGATTCTCGTAACCTGTGTAATGAACAGTCACCTAAAGAGAGTGACGATACCAGATGCTGTACTAACACAATTTGTCCTCCTGAGAAGGAACATAATAGTGCTCGAAACATGTAGAGGAGCATAGTAAATGTGTTAAAACAAAGAATTTGTGCATCAAGTTGGTAAAAAAAGACTATCGTTCTATTAGGATGCACAGTCAACCAAACATTAAAAAACAATTATTTTATGCCAATAGTTAACTAACCACGTTTTACTATTACAATCTTACAAAACTCTGCCCCAAAATCATGGTAAATTTAACGATGAAATAGGCAGGCTAGCATAAGCAATAATAACTGTGCTTAAATTAGACTTAAATATCTTTATTTATGATTCAACGATGTTATTGACTGGGTATATTACACAATCAAATGAAAGAATAATTATGCGACACAACGAAGTTAAAAAGTATCTAAAACCTCTAGGAAAGTGTGCCTGAAATAAGAAAAGGTTGCTTATTTTCACTTAATTTTCAAACCATAATTCCCACTTCCTATTTGGAAGGACCCGTAATCACATTTCAATCCACGGGCCAGCTATCCTGACAAGCAATCTATCCCTACAATATGTTGCCGAGGTAGTATACCAAATCAGACCAGAACTGCATTTTTTCGCATCTTTTTATTCACTCATCTTCCTGCAATTTGACGTTACAGAGTCTGAAATATGGACAGTGTCGTAAAATAAACAATAAATAAATAAAACACAATTATCCTCCTATCTGATGATTTATAACATATGCAATACAAAATGAAAAATATCAAGAACAAGCAAACAATGGAATTAGGAGCACTCACAACCAGTCAGCAATCGTGGGTGTGGCTTGTCGAAGGGCCTGAAAAGTGACACAGCCTCGTGCTTGGCTGAATAAATTGTGGTACGAATGATGTGGCATTCATAAGCAGACGACATCACGTTGATGGACGAGGCTAAGAAAACTAAACTGTCAGTGGAAACATAACAAATGGAAGGAAGGGAAGTGTCCAGGCTCCTTTGACACAGTGTGGAAATACTACAGTACGTCTTAATGTTTTAACACGACAGAGACAATAAAGTGGAACGCAAATAAAAATAGGTGAGGCCACCTGGCAACCATTACGGCCTTAGAATGAGATTAATATCCACAACGACTCTAAGATTTCGGAGACAGAATGTAGACCATCAAATCATCCATTACCATTTTTAACTGTTTTATCCAATAAACGGTTTCAAAGTCTCTCCAGCAGAGTGCGTGTATGTAACACATTCTGCTAACAAAGGTTGTTTAAAATCTGTGATGAAACATCTTCGTAAACTTCATATCAAAAGAATATTTTTTTCGGCCGAAGTAGTCAAGTAGTAGGCCAAATAGCGGCCGAAATCAAACGGGTGCAGAACTATTGCTAATGCCATTCCTCTTGCAAGATGGAACAATTTGTCCTCAGCGACTTGATCCACACATTCGTTGCTGAGTATCAGCAGTAGACATATTCATTTTAACGGTAAAAGTAAAGTTCCTCTGACTGTTTACAACTGCACTTCAGCGTATATTCGTACCGGGACAGCGCAGTCAGTAGAGTGACCCGTTACGGGTAACTTTGCAACACAGTCCACAGGTCGCTTGCAGATAACATCACTGTTTAGTGCATACTGGCGTTCTATGGAATTTAGTACGTAGTATCTTAGTATGAGGGTGTCTGTCCCTAATTTCTCTAACCCGTCGTGTGCATCTTCGTGAAACTGAGATATCGAAATTTCCCACAACTTATATATTTAAAGAACAGGAGCGAATACCAGTGAAATAAGTACAATATATTCTCGATGAATTTGATTGGATTTTGTATTGGTCTTATTATAATTAAAGGATTAGATAATAATATAAATAATAACGATTATTTCCAATATTATTATTATTATTCAGACACAACAGCCATAAGGCCAATTAAAGAGACGACAAAGGAACGTAAGAAAATAATACAAAAATATTAAATAGCAAAACAAAATAACGAATACACAAATACACGAACTTACTCGTTAACAAGAACGCTGGTCTCCTCGTCGCCAAACTGTTCTCTCCACTGAATTTTGTAACAAACTCAACAAGTAGAGTAATCGCGTTACCTCGGGCAATGTTCGGAGGCAGGCATTACTGCGATTGTGGCAGCAACTAAATCCCGTCTCGGTTTCTCTCCTAAGCCAGCACAGCCGATTACACAACACCGTGACTTTGTTTCGGTAATTCCTGCCCCTATACACCGCTATCTCCCAAGCGAACTCACACTACGAGATTTCGCAAAATAGTATATTCCTCTTTATACTAGGGTTTACAATACAAAGATGTTTGCTGTATTCCGGCCATCATTTTGAGTAGGGTTTAGAGTAATTAAGCATGTGAGTTATCAACCTTTTCGTACGGGCAGTTCCACTTGCAGAAGTAACGTACAAAATGGGTGGATACTGCTCCTCCAGCACTGGTGTTACTAGAAACACAGCAGTGTGAGCGGTGCACAACGAGCAGCTGTTAAGTTGGTATGGTCTGGACAGCCTGCGAGAGCCTTTGACTCAGGGGTTCTTAATCTGTGGGCCACAACCCAAAACTGGGTCGACATGCCGTTCAGAATGGGTCGCCATGACCCTCTTTAATGAACTGAAACTTCTTCCTTAACAAGCCTATTTTAGCATGTGACGTCGTGACAAATGAAGTGTAATGCTTCGACAGCTGATATGAATGATGATACACAGCTCATAGCATAAGTCTGTCATTCAGGGATATCAAATAGGGAAGATTTCTGTTTCTCCGGCCGCTGACTACTACTAAACACAGGGGAAGATTTTTGAACAGCCTTTTCTCTCAATGACGGTCTATCCCAGAAACAGTGTTTCACTTTCTGCACTGACGGCGCGTCAGCAGTTTTGGCGAATCAAAGACTCTTGTGCCAGAGCGAACGAATTTATTCCGCAGTTATCAATTTTTCGACGTCTCCTCCACAAAGAGAACCTTCATTCCATGAGGCTGTCGGAGGAAGTGGATACCGTGATGAAATAAGTCATTCAAGTTCTAATTTTATAAAAGCGAAGATTTTGGGCAGATTTGACCAGACATTTGCCCAATCTACACCTATTAAATTTATCACGCTGAGGTCACGTGGCTGTCACGACACAAAGTCCTTCAACAAGTTGAGGCATTGCGCAACCAGGTCAAAGTAATTTGGCTCAAAAGATCACCCCTTGGTTCTGTGATACGGAATTCCAAGTGGGTATTACAACAGACAACCTTTCAAATGTATAATATTTCAGTTTAAGGCAGTAACCAGACCGTGCGTGGGCTAACAGAGACGTTGACATATTACGTATGAAAGTTGGAACTGTATAAGAAGAAAATAAAAAAAAAATCAAGATTTTTTTTCCCCCCTATAACGTACTCGCTTCTGGATGAAGGAAGTATCGAATATTCGGGTGTAAAAATGTGAAACTCTGGAAGAACTAACTCTGCACTTCGATCGCTACATCCCGCAGCATGTGGCCGAACAAAGACGGGTGCGCCGACGCTTCGACAACGATGCCTAAGATTTGACTATGACATATGAAGCATTGCTGGCTTTCAACAGCAATTTACAAACAACATCACAGAATATTACAATTTTCAAAAAATAATCCGAATCAGTGAATGCATTCTGGATCAAAGTGTACAAGGAAGAATGAAACGTACAAAACGTGGTTCTGGAAGCTCTGCTACCCTTTTCTACAATATGTTTGTGTGAAGCAGGGTTTTCAGGCATTCATATCATAAATACTGACCTTCGAAGCTGACTGCAACAACATAACATTTTATAGTGGAGCCTTTCAAATGCACGACAACGGTTTGAAATATTTCAAAACTCTCAAACGGCTTACGTTCATAGCACACCGATAAGTGTTATACTTTTGTGCTTGTCTTCTAACATGTGTACTCGCAAAACTGTTTTGCATTACTAAGAACTAATTATTAATCATATTCTAATATTACATTTCTGCAAGTACCTGATTTCCTAAGCGTTGTTTGTATTAATGACCATAACGTCATTCATTTCTAGACAAAAGTAAAACAATTAAAAGAAAATCTACTGTCCAATCAACATCAGACTGTGAGTTGTGAAGCGTACTCCAAAAATTAGATTCCTAGGCGAAATAAAATTCAAGAACCCCTGTTTTAGCTGTAAATCCCACAATAATAACTTTTGCTTTAAATAAGCTATAAATCCTTTCAGCTGTGTGTTTAACATTAAACCCACATTACTGTCATTAAAGTAATATTTATTTATTTGCACTCTACGTCAGACTATACAGCATTAGACGACTAAGTAAGAGTCTGCAACGAATTGGAAAAGATATACAAGGTGTTTCAGGAAGAATAGTAAATATTTTATGAGGTGGTAGTATGGACTATTCCGAGTAAGTACGTTCATATAAAAATGTGTCCAGTTTTCAATGGGTGTGAAGATACAGTTGTTTGAATGTTACGCATAAAAAGCCTTACGTAAAAAGGTATGAAGGAAAGACAAATGACGAATTTATTGCATTTATTGGTTATGTAAATGATCTCAATAAATTGCAACAGTTCAAAGTAACTGTTCAAAAATTCCACCATCGACTTCAAAGCACTTTTCAACCCTCCTGGCAATAGTACATGTAGCTCTCCTGGGGTCGTCTTGGCGTTCTTGCTTTATGAGGGCAGCACTATTCATAATGCGAGCGATCAATTCGTCTCTTGTGTTTACTTTTTCTTTGTAGACTTCGCTTTTCATCCATACCCACAGACAAAAATCTGATCTGTATGCGCCAACTTCAAACAGCTGTATCTTCACACCCATTGAAAATTGGACACCTGTTTGTATGAAATTATTTACTCGGAAAAGTCCATACTACCATCTCCTAAAATATTTACTATTCCTCCTGAAACACCCTGTAGATAAACGGAAGAGTTCGTGGCCTGATATTAAGTATTATTGCAGTCGTTGTCCACAGGTACTGAGACGACAAGCCTCAGTCAGTTTGGCCGGTATCTCAGCCAAGACTCGAACCGGGCATACTCATAAAACAAGTCAAAAACTTTACCGCCAAACCGTTTGGTATTAGAAAAGGTGAAAATTCTGACAAAAAAAAACACAGAATACTAATAAACTGAAGAAGTAATTTGTTAAACATAATGCCGATTTACAGAGACAGCCCTCAACTTAAATTTACCTTCTCATCATCGTAGCTATGGCAGATTTTAAGCAGCAGGTTCGTCCGAAACGCTGGTACGTATCGGCACAACTGTATAGCGCAACACCACACTAGACAATTATAATTGATAACCAAAAAGATGCAACTATTTTTATTTATTTACTTTAATCAGCTCTACATGTTTCGGGCGATGTTTTCGCCCATCATCAGGAGCTTATCGCTGTAACTACAGCTTCTGGTAATGTCCACCGATGTTGCTGCTGGTTGATGTTGCGTACTGGGTGGAACTGACAAGTCAGTTCCAGCTGTAGTTACAGTGATAATCTCCTGATGATTGGCGAAAACATTGCCCGAAACATGTAGATCTGATTAAAGTTAATAAATCAAAATAGTTGCATCTTGTTGGTTATCAATTGTAATTGCACTAGTGATGCACGGAAACACGAAAGTTAAAACCCCACTAGACATTAATATTAAAACTGTCCCCAGTTAGAACCCGAAATCTCACAAATCTACGTCAGATTAACCATGGCAAATGGCGGGTTTTGCGATAATCTGCTTCTTCGAAGGAATTAGCCAATCTGGTGGAAAGTAAATGTGGACACAGGATCCTACACTTTAAAACACCTGCATACTTGAACTGCAGTGTACAAATACATCAGGCTATGTCGGTGAGATCTCCACAATATGAAAATAACTGTACCTCTATTTGTCACAGAAAGAGTGTCATTGGGTTAGGTAGCTCTATTTCGAATCCCCTCCCCCCCCCCTAGCCACTCGCCCACCCACCGTTAATTATCAAACCACCAACGCTCCATGATCATTCATATATCATCCAGGGTTGGTACAATAGGACCATCAGCGGCCGCAGCACCAAGGGAGAGTAATTCTCCTCCGCAAGACAGGTCAAGAAATTTCCGCACAGCGTCTGAGGGGTTTTCTCCTCTACAGATCAGAATTCGTCGCTCAGTTGCCCGTGTGCCAAAAGATGGTACCGGGTGCTCCAGATAGTTTGTGCTTTGCTGAAACCTAACGACGGCGTTACAATAGGGCTTGTTAGGAATTATCTCCGCTGATTCTTCATAAGTATGGCTGGTATGGGTTACAAAACTTTTCTAGATCCTTCAACTAATAACTTTTAAATCCGCTGCGATAAAATACTTAGCGTGTTCAGCTCGCGATGCGCGCTGAAAAGTAGTGGATATTTGTAGTTGAAGCTGTCCAATCTAAATGGAAACTGACGAAGACAGACAATGTGTTGCAAAATTCCGAAATATAAATAGTGTTCTCGAGTTTTATGTGTAAAAAGACAGATATATCCAAGGAAGAACGGACGGACGGATAAAGGGGCACAGCCGTTACCGAATGCGATCAGTAGGGATAAAACGTGCCTGGAAACTGTTTTAAATCGGGAAGTATTTGGCTAGAAAAGTGTCCTAAGACATTTGTACGCCTAATACGTCACTATGTTGCACTACCCGTATTTGTGCGCCCAAATTCAATAAAAAATTACGATATAAAATTGCATCAAAAGTTATTCAAAATCGCAATTACAGTTAATGTGCAAGTATCGTCTTTTACTTCACTTTAACATGCACAAGCAACAGCAAATCTTCCATCAACAGTTACAATAAATATTTTACTCTTCTTACAAGACAGAGTGATGTAATTAAACAGAAGAAAGTCGAATTTCCATCTCGTTTAGGAACCTGGGCTGTGTCACGGTTCAGGTGGTTAGTCGCTGTCCTCTCACAGCGGAGGTCCGGGTTCGATCCCAGGTCATTCAATGTGTGAATTTTGAAGGATAAGGTAGCACTGCGACAAGGTTCCCTCCCAGTATGTCCGTTCTTTTTCCGGTCAGTATCATTAAACCAGGGCTCCATGCTTGCAGATCATTCAATTACCACCGACGCAATATAATCGTAGCAACTGACGGCGTCTTTAGATTAGACCCTTCTCTCTCATCTCCATGTAGTTAATTAACTGGAGCCCATCCCATCACATCTCATCTCATCTACGATCCGAAATTCCATTCGACTAAACCCGCTGTATTATTCCACGAGTAGTCTGGAGGAGAAACGACCCCGTATTTATTTGTTGTATCTTGCAGTTCGATCAACACTCGTCTAGAACACAAAAACATAACACTTGACTTTACGCTCATATATGTCGTTCGATTATTTTTACCTCTTTAAGAATATTTGTATTTCAAGTCACGATAGCCGTACGCAGGACAAATCACGTCCCTTCTGATTAAATGTACATAAAATACACAGCAGCTTGCTGACTGTCTGTATAGATAAGAGAAGTTAAACGTCTCCCAAGTGAATTGTGCCGCAATCTGTCAGGCGGGAAACATGTGTCTTACGCTTTTGTAGGTAAGGAGGTGGAGGAAATGAACTACAAAGCAGCAGTGAGAAACAAAAATTTAAATTGCATTTGTACTCAATTTCCCTTTAAATGTTAATTATCTTTCAAGAAATAAATTTACGCTAAAGAAATAAAATGCAATGTTATTTAAAATTGGACAGTGTTCTAGAGTAAGTGCTGGTGGCCACAAGGCGTCATACTGTTGCAGACAACTAAGTAAACGTCTTGTTTAAAGACGGTTGATACTATAGCCAGTCTTCCATATTCGTGCAAGTCACGAAAGTGGGTCAACTCTGATACAAGGAAAAATTGTTTTCAAAAGAGCAAGAGCAGATGTTATCAATTCACTCTTCCATAATGGGCGACAGTAAGCCAAAATGCATACTTTGACTGACAAAAAAAAAATTATTCCATTCATATAGTTTACCCTCTGGATTCCAGCAACAAAAGGTAGAATTTTGTCTAAAAGATGGAACTTTCACATAAAAATACAGAAATCAATATACGATCTCTCTTAGACTAGACATAAGATCTTCCTAGCTTACTGAACGCCACTGTCAGTAGATCAGATTATACAGTACGGAATGGTAAGATTGTTAGTGAAGAGTGAATTGAAAAGGATTTGAAAGGATTCGGTCGTGGCCTAATTCAAGGTAACATCCCGGGCCATTTGCGTGATGAACAGAACTGGAAAAATCTCCGTCATTGTACCTGGTCTCCTCGTTGAGATTTTAACCCAGGCCTCCCGACTACGAAGCAGGAACGCTGCTCTTCAAGAATCACTTCTTACGTGACATACGTTATTTTACACCGTAAATCACAGTGTCACTATATTCTTTGTTATTCAGAAACTTTAAATTTGGCCTGTATATTGTGTTCATATTAATATAACTTACTCAGTATTAACATTCTCCTTATGAACGTCTTCACTAAGTCATTTCTTTGTAAGACGGAGATCACTGAGCAAAGTTCATGAAAGTTACAACAGAGAGCACAGCGCTGGACTAGAGCACAGTCGAATTCACGTTAATACTCTAACCTTGGTGTTCATGTCAGATAACTTTAGAACACGTTGTGAATAGCTAAGGCATGTAACTGTAGCTTTCGCTGTTTTGTCGAAGAGGAATATACCGCAAGAACTCTGGACACTTCTCAACTCTTCAGCTGCTAAGATGGTGCGACCTCTTAAGAGCTGCCCGCTCCCACGCCCAGTAGAATTTCATGTATTTAGACGGCAGGGCAGATTCAAATGAGCACATTCCAGTATGAGGGCAAGATAATTATACGTCGAAAGCTCTCGTCGGGTGGTCGATACCTAACTAGGAAGACAATTAAAGTCAGGCCGCAATCCATCTCTTGCGCCGTCTGCTGTGACAAGCAGAACATGCTTCCAAAAATGGATGTCATTCTGAAGTTCGCGACCTCCTGTTATTTGCAAGTCATGTGGCTTGTGAGAAAACTGAGTCAGTATTGTAGGAATAAGCTAAAAGCTTCAGCTAAAGTACCGTTCTGCTACCAACGAGAAAACACCATTTGACAGTGTCAGGCGTCACACTGAAATGAGCACCTAGTTTCCATGCAGCTTCTTCTCAATTACACTATACAAAATGCAATATACAGAGTGAAAGGTAAAGTTCGTTCTGCTCTTAACCCTTCAGGGATCTGTGGTTCCTGTATGCTACGTCTGGTTTAACAACAGAAATTGTGCATTTAGCCAACACAGTCTATAATGTGTTCACTATCATTTTCACAACAAACTACCATATTTCCCTACACTGCTTTCACCGATTGGTCTTTCTAATTCTCTATAAGGCACAAACTGATGTTTATACTGGCCATAATTGTCAATTAATTTAGTTTTCATATTGTTAAATAACTAAGCACGACCAAAGGAATGCGTACGGTGTAGTGGATTCAACTCTGGCATTAACATCTGCACCAGATCGGGGTAAAAGGTTAGCTTCGCGCTTCGGCCGCTTTACCCGAGTGGACAGAGTATCCCTAGAGCCTGCATATAGTGGGGCATTTCTACAACTGCCGAGATTGGACTACCCTTTCTCGGTCGTCCAGCCCGCACCCTGACCAGAATACTGAGTGAACAAGGTTGGTTCGTTCACACATATGTTGAAAACGGTGGTAGAGAATAATGGAAACATTATAATAAGTGTTTCGGCACAAATTTCCACCAGCTTGCGTGATTTCAGGCTTCCGCAGCAGTTTAAAAATAGGTCTTCGCTCTTCTGGGATGTTACTAAGTGTTGACTGGTTAACCAACGTTTCGCGACAGACTGTCGGCTCCACCTATAGGGGTCAAACAGGCGAAGAATAATTCTTCTTGGACTGATACGAGCACCAACGTTATGTTACTAGCGTGTACTCCACTGTGCTCTGGCAAAACGATCTGCTCTGTGTTGTTAACTTGCACGAACTTTCGATCTGTAACATCCGTCTTTCAAAGACAAAGACAATACGTAGTGGAAAACATCCAAACGAGAAGAACGTTACGAATGAGCAAGAGATATTAAAACGACTACAATGTGTGGACGAAATGTGGGGTTTCCGTGTAACAAGTACCTTCCGCCAGCTTAACCCTAGAAAACCCTTGCATGTGAAAAGTAATAAACTTCAGGTTAACTGTCCATCTTCCTGCAGAACTGGACACTGCTAAAAAAAAACAGTCTGTCGCTGGACACAATGTTCAGCCGGTTTCACCCACCTCAAACTCTATTTGTAAAGTCTATCTTAACAGTATCCTTTCACAACTTTCTCAATATTCCACGTGCCAACTTTCCAAGAATTTCGCCAATGAAAATAATGTGTGAATATCTTGCCCTCATGCATGCTATATGCCCAATCCATTGTAACATCCTCGATTCAAGCACCCTAACAGTAATTACTCGGTGTTCTGCGTAAAAAGTGACACTTTACGTAATATCCGAAACTGTCCACCAACTGCGCCCCATATCAGGCCCAAACATGCAATATTTATATACGATTTATAGTGCCTCACTGATCTCGTGGTTAACCTCTTATGTGCATGGACTTGGTCGTCGTAACAGAACTCGAAAGTAATTGAAAGTAATACCTTCGCTATGCAACTCATCTCCGCAAGTTAATACTTGTTCAGCTGTAAAACAGAACCCCGTCTTTTAAAGAACCCGGGGACCCATTACCGTTTTAACTCCTAACCAATCCCTAAACAGTGACATCTATATCGTCCCCTTGCAACTTATTTTAATACTGTTCTCACATCTACGCGTAGATATCTAAAGTAGCTTCTCCCCTTTGGCTTTTCCGGCTAAAATTCCAAATGCATTTCGCTTCCCTTACAAGTATTCAATGGGACCCTTTAACTGTCCTTGATCTGATCGCATAACATACAGGTAACGCACAATCTATGACCGCCTTCTTATTCAGTCTTCTCAAGCCTTCCATTCCTCCTTTCTCTTAAGCCCAGATATTTCCTCGGCACTTTGTTCTCGAGCACCGTCAATCTATGCTGTCCCTTAGGGCGACAGACCAAGTTACGCACCTATATACAATCAAATTTAATTCTTGCTGTTAGCTAACTAAAACCGTATAAAATTTCACACATGCCAAGCTTTAAAAGAAGGCCTTCATTCTGAAGTTTCTTTTTTTACTGACACTGTCATCATCTGGAGCTGAAACATGCTAATAAGTTGAAGAAGTCAGAGGTTATTAAACTCTGCTGCGTTCGTTATGCGGTCTTGCCTTTCGTCTCAGAGTATCGGGGGGTATTTAACTGTGTTGTAAATTAACATGAAAACGCATCCAAAACACTAACGGTGGTCCTGCAATCGAACCAGAATTGCCACACAACTTGAGGCGTAAAAACAATATCAGGAATTTTGTGTACAGTAGAGGTAAAGGTAAAGTTTTCCCGTTACGGGCCCGATGTGGCCCAGAGGGTGGGTAGAGGTATAGCTCTACTCTTCCATGATCGCGGCACTAGAAGGGGGTGAGTGGTCAGCAGCACGCCCCGGCCGCACTTTACCCCCGGGAAAGACCCAGTACCCCTTTTACAGGAGGCTGGGTGGGCCCCAGGGCCGATCTGGACTGGCGGAAAATCTCGTCCACACCGGGATTCGATCCCGGACCGTCCAGCCCGTAGTCAGTCGCTATACCGACTGAGCTGCCCGGCCCACTTTGTGTAGAGTACAGTTAGAAATTCGCAAAAAAAAATCTCATAAACAGGGATACTGTACAAAAGTATGGGATGTTTTGTGATAAATTACTGGAATTATAGACAGTTTATAGAAAACTGCAGTACAGAGATGTAAATGTGCTTAGCGAAGAAATGGCTGATTTATACTTCCACACAACATACGCTCCTATAAACTAATGGTAAGGTAAGTGACAATAATTTAAACGGAAACCACATGCCACAGAGTAATGTGGAGGGTGAATGTGTTTTCCTTTGACAAAGTTCCCAGTTATATGGCAATTCAATGTGGAACTTCGGGAAACAGATCACAGGACGAACCAACATGAAGACGTAGTCACGTACTGGAATACAAGGTACAACCGAACAGTCAGCAATATGACATACACACACAATAACGATGTTCGTGATGGTTCGTGTTACTCGCTTCAAAGCGACTGATACAGGGCATCTGACATCATTATATTACGGGACGCAAAGATGATTAATGTATTATACTACACATCAGCACGGCTATAACAATTACACTCCATATAACCAATAGGACTAAAGGATCACGCGTTGTGGTCACTCCGATGACTATTGTGTGCGTGAAAGAGTGGTGGAGATAATACGAGGATGCAACCATTCAACCAAACATGGCCGTTAAGAAATTCTGCTACTTTTTATTCAGAAGTCTGAAGGTACTGCACCGGCGACACCGAAATCGCAACTATATAAATATCGTTTCTTCTTCCAGAAACGGTAAAGACTGGTTCATTCCGCATACTTTGAGATTTTAACATTCAAAATAACCTTGTCGCAACCTTTTTCATGATGCTGTAAAATTCACTTTTTTTATAATCCTGTCTGCACCTGCACAATGTAACCAGTTCTGTACTTAACTGTTCTGCAGTTCAATATTCCATCTCATATCGTCGCTCGTCACTTGATCATGCATTACGCTTGCAAAGAAAACTCTCAGCACTCTAACTTTTGCATCTAATTCCTTTCAATCGTTTTTCACGTTACGCAATAAAGTAACAATTCAGTAAACATTGCAATTTTGCATTACTCATTAACTTTTTCAACATATTTTACGTTCTTAAAGAGCCAGAATTGTTTTTGCCGTCTACTTCGTTTTTTCTTGTATGTTACGCTTCCTCTTGTTAATAAGTTGTCTTGTGTGTACGGTTCGTTGTATTTTGGTTCGGTACAACACAGCAGACAAATAATTTGTGTCAAATACTTTTCAACGTGGTAAATAATTAATACCGGTGTTGGAAAAAAGCGGAGCCTTAGCTGGCACGAATGCAATTGCAAACGTGCATGAACGATTAGTGATATTGTAAGGCATTTAAATAGAAAAGGAGGGGAATTAAAAGACAATCTGAAACTGAGTCTTATATACCGACGTACATAAATTTGGAATTCCCATAATTCGATTCCAAATGATTCTGTGGGCGCTAAAGAAAACAACCGAAACGTTGTGTTTGGACTAAAGTAATCCTTCAGGACAGTTACAATATTGGTAAAACAAACGTGAATATAGTCTGCATAGACTGCGAGTATAAATGGCTTTGACCTCTTATGTCAAATTAACTTTAAATTTGTGGTGTGATACGCCTATACATTATAATGAGCTACTTGGAGTTCGATCGTTAATAGCTATCCATATGAATTCCATAATGTCTGCAAAGTTAGAGAATTTTGAATTTATTAAGAGAGTGTAAGTTTAATCTAGAACTTCGAAATGTATGGAACAGTTAAAATTAAATTATATCAAGACAAGTTCAGGACATTACTCTCAGTAAAGTCATGGTGGCCATTATTAATCTAAATTACTCAGAGAAGTCTCACTAATTACGCGATTCATTAAGAATTCATGGTATCACACTTTAGCGAACATTAAAAGTCAATCATGTGTTATGTTAATAACTCCGGTTCAATTCCAAGATGAGAAGAGCATGTTAGTGAACAGATACGCTGCGGATATGCAAATGTAACTTGACAAGATAAATGAAAACGAATCTTAAGGGACAGCGAGAGACAGAGACAGAAGTAAATTCAATGTCGTTAAAGAAGACATCAGCAAGCAAATAAAATAAATAGTATCATACGAGGATTATGATACTTCCGAACGGAATAAAATGACAAAGCAGAACATTACAAGCGGAGGGAAAAAGTTGCGTGGAAAGGAACTGATATCTGGAACTGAAGAGAATCACAATAATATTATTCAAGCTACTGGGATCCAAGCAACTGGAGGTAGTTTCGAAATGAGTGACTGAAAATTGTGAAGGATCACGAAAACGTACATGAAACGTCATTAACAAATCTCGAAAATGGCGGCAGGGCGAACTGACACAGATATGTACTTAGCATAAAAGGTGGCAGAGGTTGAATAAAGGGGCGGAGAGGGATTTGGAAAACTACGAATATGTGTAGTAACAAAGCTGTCCCACCAGCACACGCATAGGCAGATTTGAAAGTATGTTGCTCTAAGCGTACCCTTAATTGACATAAAACAGTAAACAAACAAATACTATACGTCAGTCAATAACACAACATTTATTTTATATACAATGTTATATACGTCAGGGCGACATGTTTCGACCTAGTCGGTCATCCTCAGGCCCTCCAAGAAAACAGATCCAAGAGTTGTTTAGTTTTTCTGCGTTGTGGGATCCCAAATGCTTACAAGTTTCTGTTAGAGAAGCAAGGGTATGTAAGCTTGTATAAACTGAACTTGATGTGTGACGGTTTCAACTTAGAGACTTATCCGATATGTTAGTACATTAAAATCATTGTATATAAAAGAAAGTATAAAAATTATTTTAGTTTTAAAATTTTGTCAAGCAAGGTGGTATGGTAAAAAGGCAGTATATTAAAACAACTGTATATAAAAGACCGTTTTACTTTATAGATTTCAGAATATGAACTTTGTAGGGCGTGTTTATTATTTGTCAATGACGTGAGGAGCTGATGTTGTTTGGAGGGCCTGAGGATGACCGACTAAGTCGAAACATGTCGCCCTGGCACATATACCATTGTATATAAAATAAATGTTGTGTTATTGACTAACGTATTGTATTTCTTTGTATGTTGTAACACTTCGGGATGGAAAACATCAAATAAAACAGTAAGCAAACAGCTGATAATCATGCTTGGTCCATTGCCTTCATCGATTAGATTTCACGTCATCATCGATGCTGTTTCAAACACAGGAATTTGCGCATTATGTTGTGCTTCAGCAGAAGTCCTGTTACGTTTGTTTGTTACAATTCCATGTTATGGATCCTGAATTTAACAGTGCTAGAGCCAACAATTTAAGAACCACACAAACTTAACACTAAACACTTTCCGTGCAACCAGTAATACACAGATAAGGTATATTCCAAAGTATTGCCAGTTTACAACATACACAACTTACTCCAACACGTTTCAGCTAACACACGCAGCCATCTTCATGGAGTACACACACAATGGTCACGTTTAGTTAAAAATATATAACACTGTCGAAAAGGCAAAATATACATTTCAAGGTTAATTACAATATGTTCTCATGAGACAGAAAAGAATGTGTTAGATAACAGGACATGAAAAGTAAAATATTTTGCGTCCAAGCATCTTCGACCGATGAATACGCATCTTTGCTGTATAAAGAGTACGTTTTCATTTCATATTTCAGTGGTTTTACATTACAAAATTTTAAATTAATTTAACACTCAATTTAACTTCTTTATTTCCTACTTTCTACTAATATTTAAAATAAATCGACTGGATGCAAATTAATTCTAATTGTGTCCTGTTATTAAACATCACTGTACCTCATACGAACACACTGTTAATTCTGAAAGGTACACTTCACCTTAATCTTCAACAGTGTTATATACTTTTAACTAACATGACCTTTGTGTGTACTCCCTGAAGATAATTTAATATGTTAGCCGAAACATGTTGAAGTAACTTGTATATGCTATAAATTGTGCTATAGGCTGGGATAAATCTAACCATATTAAACCTTTACGGAGTAATTCTCCCCTAAACAATATGTAAGAACTAGAACATACTAGCCTTCTTGACGTGAGGCACAACCCTCAAACCGCTGGCCTTATCAGAATAGGTGTTGTAACCCACAATAGGCTATCTTCACCGCTGCGGAAACAACAAACTTAAATACAACAATCCTACATATAACGGCTGCCACTATATATTGTAGACAGGGGTCGGTATTTCAGTATGACTTCTTAACTACATCCGTGCCTTCTTTTATCATGTCAACACTATCACCTCTGCAAGGAGGCCGACAGTGACCTAGGCCTGTACGTCACGTTCAATTGGGTCTTTGCCAACTTGCATCTGTTACAGCAGTGGACGTTCTTTTGGTTTCAAAGGAACGCTTTAGTTTATCACTGTGACGTCAGAGGCCTACAAATCCAGTGATACTAACCTCGAAGCAAGGAACTGGAAGATGTAAGCGGCAGAACGGAAAGAGTGAAGCAAAACACTGAAATCTAGTTCAGTGAGTAAACAACTGAAGAGAGAGGACTGTATCAAACTGGATGTGGATTCGCCTTTAAAGTTGGAACACTCCCCGAAACTTCAAAAAACCAGACCATCAAAAAATGATATCACCCGAAAATGTCAGAGATATATGGCCTTTCGGGGAATGTGTCTGTTTTCAGAGAACAGAAATTCATTCGTATCTTTGGACAGCAGAATGGAGGAGGAACGCTTCCAGAGTATACACAAGACATTCCATACAGAATTCATATGACCCCAGGCTCGATTCCCAGCAGAGTCAAAGGTCATTTCTTCTCTAAAATATCCAGAACGGCTCTGAGGTCCATCGGCCTTCTATTTAGTGGGCACCGGTGGCTCTTGTTCCGGGAACGGGTTGAAAGGCCGGGGTGTAAATCTTACCACTAACCCAAATCTTTATAACTTGTTTTACTACACAGCACTTATTTCAAAAATCGACATGTTTCCAAGATCTATTAGCTAACATCATTCCAGGGCCTTAAGGTAAGTATGGAAATTATACCTACCACTTCGTAAGTTCGCGCTTCCGCCATGTCTTTCTTACTCTCTGTGGGAAATTAAAAGCATGACGTCTTCATTTGCTACAATATTCATATAAAGTTTCATGAAAATTGGCCAAATTTTCAGTTTAAGTGACTCTCTCTCTCCCTCACACACACACACACACATCATGGTAATCCCTTAAGTCCATTTTCTTTTTACGAAGACAAGAAAGGAGGTAATCAGCAAACCATAAATGAGGATAATTAATATAGGAAAAACTGAAGGCGTATACATGACAGAGAGATTTGTGAAGTTACTATTCCAAAGACAATAGCTGGTTAGAATATCGGCTGTCACAAGTCGAAATTCGTACCTACCGAATTCAAAGTTGCAACGCTTAAAACGCATCAGCGTTTGTTGCACATACAACTTTGTATCCAGAATCCCACAAAATCTTATTTTCAGCGCTTGGCGCAGGGCCGCATGAGTGTCAGGCCTCAGGACAAAGTCTTTTCTGAAATATGCGTTTGACTGTGAACCGAACAGATCAATTGACTCGACATTCCATATGGAACAGCGATCTTTCATTTCTATGGATATTTTAACTTTCGCTCCATTAATTCCGTAAGTCATGTGCATGCTACTTTCAGCAGTCGATTGAACCCTTCTCCCCCCTCTCCCCCTTGTGGAAGGCTTCGTGGTAGTGTGCTGAACAAATAGGCTAAGTCTCTAAATTTTCTTATTATAACATGGCCCTGACTTATGATTCCTAAAATCGGGTATCATACATAACGGACTTACTTAGGTGCAGGTAAAAAAGAAAGGAAATAAATTCTATATCTACGGCGATTACCTACACAAAAATCCCTTCACCATTACATAAAACAGTTGACATAATGTTCAATAATAATACGAACGGTAATAATAACTGAAAAATCAGGCTGTCTACATATAAAATATAAGCAATGTTTGTATATTCTATATGCAACACAATTATTTCATAACTGAAGAATAAAAGCCAACTAGATGCCACTTACTATTTTACTGTACTTCTTATAGGCTCAACATGTTTCGGGCACTACTATGCCCATCATCGTGCTTTAGCCTGCAGCCCGGACATTATTCCAGCCTAACCACACCTAACCTCCAACCTAACTGCAAACCAAGACCGAAACGACCAATGTGGTAATCAACATTATAGTCGTGAGCTCCTGATGATGGGCACAGTAGAGCCCGAAACATGTTTGGCCTACAAGAAGTACAATAACATAAGTGGTATCTAGTTGGTTTTTTTTCCTCAGTTATCACAATGATGCACGGTCCAACAAACAATAAATTCACAATTATTTCACTTGCTACTTATTTCAGGTTTCAGTTCTTCTTGGTTCGATCGACCCGTTGAAGATAGCAGTGCTACGCTGTCTCGAAGCGTCGCGGAAAAAAAAAGCCCAGTGATGCGTCATAACATCCTAGAACTGACACCCTCCTCTATGTTTAAATTTAATAATAAAAAAAAATCGCTAACCAATCAGCCATACCTCGTCCTGGCTTATTTAAATGGTTCGATAAACCTGACGTTATGTGGAGCAATTGTCTGCGGATATGATGAAATTAGCCAAACTGTCGTGGAGCTGATTACTACGCCCATTTAAGAGGAATTTGCCTTCAGAGACACTTCATCCAGTAGCAGGTCATGTAACTACTATAGCACCATGTAATAAATTCTTCCGTCAATGGACCAGAGCTAATTTGAATACCATCGATCTTTGTCATGTTAAGCTGTGCTCCGAAGAAGGGATGAAGCCATTATTTATTTCTCTTCTTATTTGAGAATGAAATGTTTATTATTTCTGCAGGACCTCAAGGACCATAACATATGATGAATCGCTTTACACACTTCATCATCAGACGATAAGTTTAGAAAAGTGGCACCTGACATCCAAATATGGGTAAGCAAAAACGAAGTCTATAGTGCGGCTAAAGCAACAGTGGCTGCCATCTCTTGGCATCGCAAACAAATTTAGATTTTAAATATGTCATTCGTCGTAATTTAACAAATGCTGACATATATGACAGAAACAGAAAAGGAACACACAAATTTTAACAAGCAATGCTTCTGCCTCCACGTTGCTCTACAATTCTACATACTTTTCTTCTGTTTGTATTCTCTTCCTCATTTATTCACTGCACTGTTCAACTCATGTCGCGACTCCTTACAATTATCTATCGTTTTCCTACGAATCTACATCCTTATTTTCCAGTCTTTGGCAGTATACAACCATGCGAATTTTCCACAACAAGCCCTCCTGTGTCTGTACTTCCACTAAGGTAATGTTACTTGATATGTACGACAGAACAACGAATGAAGTGCTTCAAAACAAATAGTTTCGATGGCACCATATATCGAAAGCAGCCATTACGTGACCGTAAGTGACAGAGGCCTCTATAATGATAAACCTAACTGCAACTAATAGAATTTAAAAATCGTACGTGCGTTGTGTTTCAGGTCGACTGGAATGTAAATCCACAGCAACACTACGAGTAGCAAAAAAAATGCAGTTCAGTTTTAATGAGTAATAACATTCTAATTGCCGTCTAACTGCTATACAAATTTAAGATTTGAAATTCAAACCGTAGCATTATATCCCTGCGCTTTTAGTTCAGTTCCATAAACTGTGTCTTGTATCGGAATTTATATCTTTGAGTAGGTGTTAAAATTTAACTTGCACATTTATTACATTCTGTTCCCGCAACATACTAAATCTTCAATTGGAATTTGGCTGTCTGGCAACAATTCGACGACTTTCTAACAAGGCAGATATAAAGAAACAGGGTATATCACAGAGTCACCTACGAATAAGATGAAATGAAGATGCACAGAGGATATACATCTCGCAAGAACACATAAACGTTCAATTTGTAATGATTCTGGAGACGAGGAACTATGATGTTTTGAACTTAACGTAGTGAAAAATTGAAAAATGTCATATTTCTTTCGATGTATTTTACAAATATACGCAAGTACGCATTATCGCTTGCCAATAAGAAATAATTTTGACACCAAAAGGTTTAGTAGTAAAAATTATTTGAAAAAATTAGCAAATCTGATGTACAACCTCGTAAATATGAGTTTGCGGACCTCGCGTACCGCTTTTTTGTCAGGCCCTGATGAAATCAGGATTTTTTGCTGATGCATTAAGAAAGAAGGTGCTTCAGTGAGGCTAGTGTTATTACTTCAAGCAAAAACTGTCGCGTCTTTGTACGTTGAAGCGTAATAATAATAATAAT
>Ga0136643_10001541_pt1 | contig 28363 bp, 14 predicted proteins | sample TergutLab28metaG_FD_96883 | JGI IMG/M metagenome (GOLD analysis project Ga0136643, IMG submission 96883) | Labiotermes labralis P1 segment gut microbial communities from Petit-Saut dam, French Guiana - Lab288 P1 (version 3) (version 3) | ecosystem: Host-associated > Arthropoda: Insects >... | reverse complement strand
TTACTCAAGAAAGGATTGGCCTGCCAGAAAATCTCTGGAACCAGGAATCATCAATGTGGAAAATCAACCACTAGTGGAACCGAGTAAAATTTAGTTGCCATCCATGCATTTAAAGCTTGGTCTGATGAAAGTTTTGTAAAGGCCATGAACCAAGAAGAAGCTGTCTTTACTTACGTATGAGAAAAGTTCCCCAGACTGAGTGAGGCAAAACAGCAAGAAGGTGTTTTCATTGGTCCACAAATATGAGACCTTATCAAGGACGAATATTTCGACAGTCTCCTTCAAGGCGACGAAAATGCCGCTTGGGACAATTTTAAATTTGTAGTAAAAGGATTTTTGGGAAACAGTAGGGATCAAAATTATGAGGAGCTTGTAAACAACCTTTTGCAGAACTACCAAAAATTAGGCTGCAACATGTCACTAAAAATACACTTCCTTCACTCGCATTTGGATTTTTTCCCGGAGAATTGTGGTGCAGTGAGTGATGAACACGGAGAACGTTTCGATCAACATATTTCTTCAATGGATAAGAGACATCAAGGGAAACTGAACTGTGCTATGCTCGCCGACTGCTGTTGGACTTTGGCAAGGGCTACCCCTACCGTGGAGTGCAAGCGACAGGCAAAACTAAAAAAAAAAACATGATTTTGTTTGTGTTAAATAATGAACTTACATGAAAAAAAGACTGTGCAGATGTTCAATTTACGTTGTAATATTACCTCTAAACAGAATAAGTCTACTAAACACAACCTTTTCCAATGAATAGTATTTAGTTTTTTATTTAAAACACCGTTCCGTATAATATTTCAACCTATTTCATAAAATATCATAGTGTAGCATAATTTTAAAACTAGAGACAAGTAATCTTTTTTAGGTCCCTTTTCTAACTTCATAGATGCAAACAAATAAATTAATAACATAATCATCACAGATACAAAAAAAATTTTGCAATTTGTTTTCCAGTGTAATTGAAGCATCAACTAGTTCCAAAATTTGTTCGCGATCTGCTAATAAACTTACAGAATTTCACAAAATTTATACTATATATACCACTTCAAATAACTTAGGGAGAAACACTTCACTTTTACTGTCCCTTTGCACTCTTGGAAGACGTTTCCTTTTCTTCTCAAATGTATCTAGTATAAATACACTGCCAACCTGAGTAAGGGCTCGGATTAACACCGTTAGCAGCTTTTGAATGTACGTTAAAGTTGAAGAGTATATATAAGTATAACGTTTCTCATAAAGTGTTTTTGTGGATTTGCCACAGAGAGATCTCAAATCACAGGCTGGTAGCTAATGGTCTATTTTCTGCACAATTTCATTACGGTTATTCTCAGCCGCCGTTCTTCTGTGCCGAACACGATGACCGAAGGACCGAGATATTATGTCATTGAGTAAGGTCACTGGATGCAAGACTGGGGTTCGATTCCCGGCACATACTCTCAACTTCCTGCACAGTGCTCTAAGCGTGGGATTGTTCATTGATTTCCCATCCTGCAATGTGGCCCAGAATTCTACGTGTAAGTTCTGTGATGTGGGTCCTGATTCGCGGAACTGACAATTACTGTAAACTCCAGTTTGTCATTCTGTCTTGTCTGTTTTGCTATATTTTGGCTTTTGTCATTAGAGGTCGGCAACACAATACAAAACCCTTATATTTTTGGTCACTAATTAAGTGGCTGTAAAATACAGAAGATTCACGGATTGCGAAAACTTTTACTGCTTCTCTCCCTTTTCTAGAATGTTTATTTTTTAATTTTTACTTTATTTAGCGCACACAAACAGGCGTAAATAGAGAGACCCTAGAAGGGCTGAATAGAACTAGTGATTGAGTTCCTTTAGTACTAAAATTTTGGTGACGGTGACAGACGAATTACTGAATATAAAATCCTAGTGCGATTGAATAAGAATGGCAGAATTTCTCCCAGTTTTCGATACGCACCTTTCTAACCGCTTTCGCAAACCCCGTCTCCGTCCGAATGAAACAACTCAGCTACCACTAGATGAATTTTCGTGACATCTGATATTTGAGGATTTTCGAAGTTCTTTCGAAAAAATTCAAGTTTTGTTAAACTTTGACAAAAATAACGGGAACTTTATGTACATGCTTGATATTACCATGCTAAATTCTTCGTAGAATGAAAAATGTATCAGACAAAATTTGCAGAGAAAATCAAAATACACTTCATTTTCAGTAACTTTTTCCGAAAATCTTGCCGTTTATGCGGTAATATGGAAAAATATAGTACAGCCAGACAGGCCATAGACGACAATATAGTATGTCGCATGTGCTTTTTATGCCGGATAACTAAGGATACACACAAGCGCGCACGCACGCACGCATTTTCAGTATATGTAATAAAAGTTAAAAGGTAAAGTGATCCCGATACAGGCCCGGTGTGGCCCAGAGGGTGGTTAGAGGTATAGCTCTACTCTTCCATGACCGCGGCACTAGAAGGGGGTGAGTGTTCAGCAACATGTCCTGGCCGCATTTTGCAGTATACATAATACTTGGTGATATTCCACGACAAATGTGGTTACGCGAATGCGCCTGTGTTTTGCATTGACACGTACATTGCCTCCTTTTTCTAAAGTTTATTTTATATTTTGCACGTGTTACTTTCTTGATGCACTATTTATTACTTTTCAGATACATCGTATAAAGCTGTTGTTACAAATATGATTGCCATATAGATCTTTTCTGCAGTATCGGAAGATGCTGCAGGTAAAATATGCAGCTTTTACTGATCCACAGATATGTCGTGCATATATATTCTTTTTATCAAACGATTCTCGTAAGAAAAATCATGTGCTTATGCGAGTCGCACTGTCTGTCCATCCGTCACGTTCTGTATCACTGCGAACGGACAGTGATACCTTAAAATTAAAGTGATCCACATACAAGCCATTTAGGCGTATAGGGGAATAGATGTACAGCTATTTCTTTTAAGAAGAAAAGATTGGAAAACTCGTAATGCCGCTGTTACGTGCTAGTAAATTCTATCGTTTTGAGAAAGCCCAAACTAGCGCCGTTGCTATAATATGCCGAAACCCGCTCGCTGCCACCTCAAACTAGAATAAGAGGAAACTCAAATTATAAAACACGGGAAGCCCCGCTTTAAAAATCCATCTGTCAGGGAAAATATAGGATAATTTTTTTCTAGAATGCTGGGAACCCAGTGAGGGAAACCCCCAAAGTAGATTCGTTACTAGGATAAGGAGAAGGCCCATTTGGGAAAAATTTGTAACTCAAGTAAATCATAAAGCTTGATTACACGACATTGTTGGGATATGGAAAAGCAGACACTCTTGTTTCTTAAATTTCGCTGTAAGTTCTTTCTCTACGGCACATTGTTGGACATTTATTTAAATTTCTTTCAATGCAGAGGTATGTTGGACAGATACACACAAAAATTAAATTCTGTCAGCTCGTATGTCTTGTGAGGTTCTCTTGTGTTCTATCAACACAGTATCCCCATTCAGCTAATAGCTTTTCGGAGGGCCCTCGTACGATTTTTTTTTTGCGAGGGCAGTTTTCTGTTATCTTGTCCTTTATGAAAACATGAATCCGTAATAATAAGACTGAGGATAATCGTAACTTGCTGATGTGTTGCGGAGGGATTCCCCTCTGTCTGATTGCTTTCAAAGCAGTCCATTCAACAAAATGCTTGTAGCGTCACGCTTTGTTGCCTCCCGTTCAATTTAAGCGACTTCAAAACCGACACCACGATGCAGAAATAACCTGTCGTTGGCTGGATAATCGAGTGAGTGAGCAGATAGCGGGATGCAACGTACGGGCAGATGAACAGACACAAAACAGACAGACGATTAGTTGAAGAAGAGGGAAGGAGCGACGGGGAAAGTCAGTTGGAAATACAAAACACAAAACCGCATTAATTTGTAACGGTTCTTGCCTGCCTGTCTTTTTTCATTGTTTTCTCTACTTCTACCTTCTCTCTTTTATCTTTCCTTGCTCTCCTTCAGCCCCCCTGTTCTGTTTTACTTTTTTCTTCATATCAAATTAGCAATAGGTCTTATGTTATATTTATGGTCACGACGTAGATTGTAGCGGGATGGGCAATATTGTCCTCTACCTTGCCTTTCCAAGAACAGTGTCAGACCTTAAGTCCCATGTAAGACGGAAGCTATGACATTTTGCAGGCTGGTCGGACCTGTCGCCACCTCGGGGTCGGTGCTACTTGAAAATAGAAAACTGGTGGAACTGTGATTGGCAAGGTCACTTTTTCTACCATAAATGCAATTCGGAATATTCTGAAATAACATCTGGATACAAGAATAGGAAAACGGACGTTTGAAACGCAGTTAAATATCTGCAGTACCTGAGAGAAAGACTTAGATAACCAACTTCCTTTCCGGATGACCAGCTCCAAATAAGTTTCCACATGGTGGGGTAACTTACGTGTCGTGTAGTGGTAGATAAGCCTTTCGACAGTTTGTGAGCTTCACAAATTAGTGCAAGCTCCAGCGACCACGGGATCAAAGAGCGTGTTTCTGCTAGCAGAGAAGAGAGCCACGGGCATTTTGCAAACAAACGCTAGCTGAGTGAACACAAAGTGTGAACTTAGCTTATCACTGTGTCCCTCCCTCCCCTGTCCCACCCAACTGCACAGCAAAGCGCAAAATGCCTCTGGCAAGCACCTCCCCACACCCACCGACACACCCGTTCTATCTCAGTTACTCGCCGTCTCTTTCGCGCTGTATCAAAGCGACGCTGATGACGCTTGAGGCGTCACGACGCACACAAGGCATCGTCATCACAAAGTGGCAAGCACATATACACAAAAAAAATCCCTTTCTCTATGTTCTCTGCGTCTCTTTTACTATCATCACCGCCACCGCGAGATTGGATTTGTTCAAGAGAACCCCGGTACATCATACCCTCCAACCCAGACCACATGCCGCACCCAGATTCCGCTGTCACTTTTGGACGTCGGGGAAATTCACTCGGAACTTGTTAAATTTGCTTCTGTTTTGTCTTTGTCGCGGTGTAGAGCGGTTGAGATCTGTTTCTTCATTTTGAAATGTCTAATTTTGTTCCCCTGAGGGACTAATATTCATCCAGAATACGAGTTTGTTGGTGCGGTAAATGTTTATAGATTATTCCATTTTTATAATTTCTGGACAATTTTTAAACATCTGTGGTTCCGTGGCTTTTTTACTCGAAGCGTGTTAAGGCCTAAAATCAGTGAAATGTTACTTCCATGTGATACATGCAGTCGTGTTTCTAATCAGTAGAAATAACTAATTGTAAACTACAGCATGTCAGCATATGCAACGATTTTCTGTTTTAAAAAATAACGTCTACTGCTTTACAGAGTATAAAACACAATAACTTTCATTAATATGTCATATTTTTAGAATGATCAGGAAGCTCGTTTTTTTTAACACGGGTCAAATCAACAACTGCAAAAAAACTTAAAAATATTATTGTTCAAAACATTCAAATATTAGAGAAACATAACAAGTTTTGTAATCGAATGGTGATTGCCAGAGAATGCTATGAGGTGGGAGGGGGGTCTTTGCAGCTTATATGCGCAAACGAATTAGTATAATTAAAATATACGTTCCTTATTATGTAAGTTATTTGTTATGTGTTATCCGGAAGCTATGCCAGTACGAGAGTTTTTTTTAAGTTGCTTTATTCGTGGGTGTCGGTAGAGATGGGTGTCCGGAGTCTGTATTTGTTTGGAATTTACAGTAACCCATGTGACTGGCCAGGGTCCGTAGTTCGAGTCTCGGGCTGAGCGTCCAAAAATGATACAATAAATTTATGGTAGGTTCATACCCGGCTAATATAAGTAATAATATCGATATTAATTGAAAAATATAATACGCAAATTTTGGAATATGCAAAGAGGGTTCGCGGTTCCAATATGTTGTTTCTGTCAGCACACAAGACCTGTATTCTCTTAAGATGGAAGGTGTTTAACAAACCCCATTTCCTCGAACAAGCTCGATTGCAGACTGGCTGTTGCTTTGAAGGAGTTGCAAATAAACGTCTGAGAGTGTTTAATTAAACGCAACAATGACTGTCGAAGTCTAGCGACCACACAGTGCTATTACTGATACAGACTCAGAGCAGTGCGGTTCACTTTTTTAGGCGTGTCCGCATAATTGCGAATAGCGACTATTAGCTTTGTCGTGGCTGTCTGTCCATCTGTCCACATGGAGCAACGCGGCTCCTACTCGACAGATTTTCATGAAATTTGGCATATGAATATTTAAAAAAATATCTCTAGAAAATTACAGTTTCATTAAAATCTAACAAGAATGGCGGGTATTGTACTTGAAGACGAATATACATTTTTTATAATATCTCGCTGAATTCTTCTTAGAGTGAGAAATATTTCAGACAAAAGTAAGTAGTAGAAAGAGTCAAAACAGACGTTTCATATTCAATAACTTTTTTTTCGAAAATCGTGCCATTTATGAGATAGTTTGGAAAAATATTGTAGAACCAGTCAGGTCGCAGATGACAGTGTAATATGGCGCATGCGCATCGCATGCGGGATAACCAAGGCTACAGACATACACTCAGAATATGCAGTACTAATTGCTTCTCCACTGCAACAATGGTTGTAGAAAGGCGCCTAAATGTTACTTTTTGCCTTTCTTGTTTAGCCGTAAGATCACTCCGCTGCCTTCAAATAGTCGACCGTGTTCTCTCCTAAATTTAATCAGTTTCTGTGGTATGATCAGTAGCAGGACATCATTAATAAACTTATTTGAAATGCAAGCTTTGTGACTATATGTTAGTGGTGATTAAAAAATGCTTCACATTCTCCTGCAAATCTTCCAGAGATGATTCTCAAGTTAAACCGGTGAGAAAGTGGAAATTTGTCATTGTGAGCTGGGAAATTCAAGTGGACGGTTACACTCACTTGCTAGCATGGTAATCTCAGTACGTTTGTGCCACTGAATGCGAGTCTCTTCATCGTTCCTTGCCATCCAGCTCGGTTTAGACTGAATTGTATGTAAACAAGGTAAAGCAGTCCCATTACAGGCCTGGGCAGGCCCAGAGTGTTCCAGGAAGTTAAGGTTCCCAGATTTCGTAACAACGGCACAGGATGGTGGTAGGTTATCAGCCTTACGCACCGGCCGCCTTTACCCCCAGAAAATGCTCCTGGTACTCATTTCTGTTAGAGGCAGAGTCGACCCCAGGACCATAGTGCGATCGGAAGGAATTTATGTCAATAATAAATTCCAATGACACCAGCTGGGATCGAAACAGCCACTTCCGATTTGTAGCACAGCACCTTAACCACTGTGCCACCGCGGTCCCTTGAATTGTATGTACTTAAAACATTTAGACTTCAGGCAAATTCGAAAGGCGCCTTCCTAATACGACCCACAGAAGTTGCATCTAGTCACGTCTCTGAATATTTCATTTGTGTTTCGTATTTATCATTTATTGCTCATTATATAATGTTGCCACTCCATGAAATCTGTTATGAACTATAGTGCTTATAGTCCTAAAATATGTATGAAACCTTACATGAAGTAGCGCTGGTGCGCAAAACTGACATGATCTAGTGCACGCATGCACGCAGAATTGCGTAATACATGGTCTCATTTATTGCCTGCTGCCGCTCGGTGTCATCATATTCAACCTGACACATTGGCATTGTTGGATTCAGTCCCACTCCCTGCTCGGATGTGTGTACGAGTCTTTCTTTGTCGGTCTGCATGTGTACTGACCTTTCGGATGTGAGATTTGAGCTTTTTCGGAGTGGCGTTGCTAGAGATTTTAGTTTTCTGGGATGTGACACCGTGTGCTGACTGGCAAGTCGTTACCGACCTTCTAAAGACACGTGTCCCTGGGCTGCTTGACACATGATGATGATGATGATGATGATGGCACTATTTTTTTTCGAAACAGTAAAAAATGTACTAGTCGACGGGGCGTCAAATCCAAGAAGACTTGAATCTTCGGGCATGCGATTATCCGATTTCCACCCATGGAACAGTAAGACTTGTCGTAGTGTGAGTGTAGTAAAACGGACTGAGATTTATTCGAGTCGAAATTATATCAAGAATTTAATGACGGAAAGGAGCTGTGCAAGAGGGAAGTTCAAGGCATTTTTGCGAAGAATTTTCCTGAAAGAATGCGAAAAAGAATTTATTCGTACGTTAATTAACAACATCGTTTCAACTACTGGGGTTAATGGAATGCGACAACAAGTATCATGTGTGATCACACTCTAGGAGGGATGAGTTAGTTCAGACCTGTTTTACACAATTGTTTTATTTCGATATTCTTCTGGGGTACCTGAGGAAGACCGCAAAACATCTCTGTGAGGGTACCCTTTTCCCGACACAAATTTATAGAAGTTGCTCCACACTGCATGTCATGATGTCTGACTGGCATGAAGAAGAAATTGATATATAAAGAGAGTTTTGCAATAAGTCAGTTATACTGTACAATTTCAAAATACGGTCACACGAAGGAGCCACCTTGTTTTCTTTCCCGAAGTCTTTGGCCTGGCTTAGAAGACTCGTATGTAATTTACGACCATACACATAATGTCAAGTTGCAGTAGCCTGTGCTTTGCACAGAGTGTTTGGAGGTGTCGAATGGGTGCGGAAGTTGGTTATGTTCGTCCATCTGTTTGCAAATTCCGTCTCCGCAATTACTCAATGATTTATTAATAAATTCGGTGTTACTAAATTTTTTTGTCGAAAATGGTACATGAAATTTCAAATAAGTTATCGGTTTAAAAATATTATCAACTTACAATATCTTCGTGCGGGCCGGGTAGCTCAGTTGGTATAGCGACTGACTATGGGCTGGACGGGGGGATCGAATTCCGGTGGGGAAGAGATTTTTCGTCCGTCCAGACCGGCCCCGGGGCCCACTCAGCCTCCTGTACAATGGGTACCAGGTCTTTCCCGGGGGTAGAGACGGCCGTAGCGTGGGGCTGACTCCCTCACCCCATCTAGTGTGCCGAGATCTTAGAAAGAATAGAACTATACCTTTTCTCACCCTAAGGGCCTTCGTGGCCTATAAAAAGGGTGAAAACTTACCTACGAATTTCTTCGTAGAGCAGCATAGCGATATATAGATCTAGATATCAGATATGATTACGTAATTTTCATTAGAATTTGTTCTTCAAATGTGAATATTTAATTAGTAGGACTAAAAAGCGGGGGACCGCGGTGGCACAGTGGTTAAGGTGCTGTGCTACAAATCGGAAGGTCGCTGGTTCTATCCCAGCTGGTGTCATTGGAATTTTTCATTGACATAATCCTTCCGATCGCACTATGAGTACCAGGAGTATTTCCTGGGGGTAAAGGCGGCTGGTGCGCAAGGCTGACAACCTTACCACCATCCTGTGCCGTTGTCGTGAAATCTGGGACCCTCAACGTCCTGAAACCCTCTGGGCCACTCCAGGACTGTAACGGGACTGCTTAACCTTTACCTTTTAGGACTAAAAAGCGAACACAATTCCCTATTTGTGCAGTACACCTGCGATCTGGGAAATACGGTAGTTTTTGAAAGTCTCTTAATGTAAATGTCGAAAGTAAAGTTCTGGAAAGAAAGCACGCTTCGTCATATGTTCTTCCGAAGATGTTAAGTATTATAAGGACTAACTAATTATTGTCTAAGCCTACAACTCAGACATTACGTGTCTTATATCTTTCAGATACACATGAACTTGCACAGCATAAACCCAAAGTTGCGGATGGCCTTCATACTAGTAATTTCCAGATGCAGAATAATAGCTTTATGCAAAATTCGTATACAAGTACGTTGATCCTCAAAAGCAAATTCTCGGAACTAAAACAAGCCCGTGTCCCTTTCTGGAACTGTGAATAATGTACTTGCTAATTCAACGGGTAACTTAGTGTCGTTCCGTAGCGTTCAGGTAATGACGTTACGATACGCTAGATAACGTTGTTTTGATGGCGCGAGGTGACAATATATGCCGTACTGCGACAAGAAAGCCCTTTTGGAAGCCCATTTCAGGGACTAAGAAGGTGATGGGAGGACAATATTAAGATGAATTTTAGAAAGACGGGTCTGTGAGCGTTGGGATGGATTAGACTGTCGAAAAATCTATTCAAATGGTGGGTTGTTACATTAAGAATGTTAAACTTGCCGTTTACTATGTAATGTTGAATTTCTTTAAGAAGTAAGTAAAATAATTGTTCGCACTTTTATATTGTAGCCGCCGTCGTTAAGCTGGAAAATATCCATGTGCTTCAGGACCTTAATGCAATCCATCTTGCCATGTTCTTTATTCTCGCGCTCAATCGCTCTCAAACTGCACTGATCTGCACACTTCTACATGCACATTCGGGACTCTTTGATGTTATACACGTCATATTCCAACTTCATTCTTTGAAACTTCTAACCTATTATGCAGCCGTCCATTTTCCATTTTGTTCTTTCTCCTCCCTTCCTTCCTTCCTTCCTTCCTTCCTTCCTTCCTCTTTCCTTCCTTCCTCTTAACTTCCTTCCGGGTACTATAGTCGAGGGTCGGGAGAAAAGATTGAGAGATAGCAATAAACAGGGACGGAGAAAATAAGAGGAATAAATTGAAGCGTGACTTCCAGCAGGTTGTGCCCAACACGCTTCACAACCTTTTCCTCAAGCACATAACAAAAACAAAAGCTTTGTGCAGTTTCCCCTCGTCTCACTAGAGCACTTTAAACTTGACGTCATCTTCCCATCCCCTACAACTGGTAAACACAGACCCACTTCTGGGCGCAAATTTGGCGTCTTGGACGTGATCCGCTGTTTAGCTTGCCCAGTCGACCGAGTGTAGAACAAGAGATTCCTTTCCTGAAGGGTGGGAGGCCCCCTGCTATTGCGGCCGGCGCCGTGACGCTGCACGCCTGCCGTCGTCATGCACTTGTTTTTATTTGACGTTTTCATTCTGGCTTGATTCTGCTCTGCTCAACGTACCCGGTGTACACGGAATGAAATCTGTGACATCCAGAACCTGCTGAAAATAACAGAATGACATACCGACTGATAATAATCACTTCCCTGGGCAGGGAGTCGCTCCGACGGTCATTAAATCCCCTGTCAGTTCACAAAACTTCACAAATGGACCCTATTCAGTAAGAATTCAATCTAGTCAAAAACTTTAAAATGTACAAGATACATTTTAATATCATACTCGCTTACATTCTTTCATACAAAGTGGTTTCTTCTTTAGGGATTTCTAACCAATTCACGTAAGCGTTTCTCAATGTACCCTTTAGTGCTCCAGGTTCTATCATCTAAAATTTACAGCTGTGTTAATAGATAATGAAATGTCTTCTGTAAAAACACATTTCGTAGAATATCCAGTAAAATCAGGTTGGCTTCACACATTGGTGACCTGGTTTCATTCCTGTGACAGGCTGTTTGGGATTTGTGATTGTCAAATTGGCACTGTAACTGATTTTTGTCCGGCAGTAATTTTTCAGCTGTCACAGTATTAGAGATGTACGTCAGTCCGGACCCGCAAGTACGGTACACTTCTGACCCGTTGTCAGTGAACGGAAGGCACGAAATGCCTTCGATTACTTTTGAGCTGGTTGGCGTTAACGTCCATTATTTTTAGTTTATGAGTCAAAAGCACATGCATCAAAATCTATCTTATGTTCTTATTGTAGCAAATGCTTTAAATATGTACCAGATCTGTTGTTATGTTTTTTAAACAAAAATTGAATCTAACTACATCGCAAAATGATTATGTTCAGTTTTCGAGGTAAGACCGATAAGAATTCTCTAAAACTGAATTTTTGGGAGTCTGATGTGTGGCTCTGTTGGTTGAGGCAATACGCTACAAGGCAGAAGGTCGCGAGTTCGATTCCCGATCTTGTTATTGGAATGTTTGTTTGACATAATCCGTCCGGCCTCACTATGGCACTGGGACCGACTCAGCCGGTAACAGAAATGAGTAACGGGAATATTTCCTTGGGGGTAAGGGTGACCGGTGCGTAGGGCTGACAACCTTGCCACCTTCGTGTGCCAATTATCTTGAAAACTGGGAGCCTCAAACTCCTGGAAACGTCAGTGCCTGTGCAGGGATTGCTTTACCTTCTTCATGGTAGGTGTTTCAAAAGCCATGAAATAAGAAGCATATCCCCCGCCCCGCAGCTTCTGTAACTTTTTAGCCGACTGCACGTACCTTATCCCAGAAAACTGTTTTGTTTATAGCTACCTTCGTTCGAACGTCACAGCTCACAAAGTTGCCTGTTGTTACGTGTGAACTCTGTTTAACATCGGCTTGTTTCTTCTCCTTGCAGGTTATGCAACCAACACTCTCAGTGGAATGTCCAAGACTTCGCTCGATCCACACAGTCATCTGCGGCAGCCGGGTAGGAGACATTGTTATTTGTGTAATAATGTAACTGGCAGTAGAACTGGGCTCATAAAAGTCTATGAATAACGGGATTTCCCCCACAAGTTTGTTGACATTGTCGGTGTTATAGTTTTTGTAGGGATAGTTAGAAATAGGAATGTAAAACTAGGGGGGGGGGGGCAGAAAAGATTTCAAATTTACGTTGGGTTATTGTACATGAAGCTCTTTTATTCTTCGGCCTCCAATTTTATATTACATTCAACCGAGCAAGACGGTTACAGAGGCAGCGTTTTCGGTTTGAATTGGTTCGTTGTCCTGTTCGAATGCCGTCGTGGACACCGAATAGCCCGAGTGAAGTATTTGTTGGTGGTTTTCGGCAGTTCTTCCTTACCATGATACTGACTCAATTAGTTGACTAACGTTTTCTTTCTCCTTTGTCAGTTTAATTGTTTATTGTCATCCCGTCATTCTGCACACTCATATCGTCGTTGCAAATTGCAAACGTTATAAATAAGATCCCTTAATGAAGATAATTTACCAGATACGCAGAGAGATGAATTACAAGGGTCATTGACAGAAGAGAGCAGGCCTTCTCAACCTTTCATGTGGTGTGGGAAATTTTGGCAAAATTTGGACTGCATGCGGGCAACATGAAATCCATTACACCAATAGAGTGAAGAAATTATATAGAATAATTTTACGTGTGTAGTTGTCTGTACATCATGTGCAATAAGAAATTTTACCGATAATGATAGGAACAATTCATGGAAAATGCAATTCACGACCTAGGGTAGGGTGTCGCTGTTTTAGGATATTTGTAGAAAATGACTTAGCAGTGTAACTTACTTCTTTATGAACAGTCAGCTAAAACATTTTTTCAGAACTACTTCTACGTTCTTTCTTGGCTTTCAAAGGGAAGGTTTAGAAGATATTTTCTCATTTGAAATATTTCCGCGGGCAATGGGACACTGTCTCGTGTAACATGTGCCCCGCTAACTACAGGTTGATAGACCCTCTACCAGAAAGCCTAATGCGTGATGCAGGCTACAACCGGGTTTGCTAGATTTTGTGCCACAGTGGCAGTACTCCAGTAAGGAGGGGTGCTTTTTGATGAACACACAGTGCAAATACGTTTGAGGGGATGGACGTTATTTGATGAACACACAGTGGCGGGCGGCAGACTGTGTTTGTTCATCAGCCGCTGGCCCTGCCGTCTAATGTGCTCCTGTTGATAGATGTGACACATGAGGACATGAGGGTCACAGAATCCTGGTCAGCGACCCCACAACAGTGAATCCGAAGCTCTCCCTAGTTACCAAGTCATCATAAATATTCATCCAGAACTCAGCAGTCAACAAACAACAAAACATAACACGTACTTACTTTACATCCTTGATGTGAGACGAAATTATTTGTATTACATAATATTTGAACGTTACGTTACAAGTACGTAAACAGTATTAGACTGGTAAACATTTTTAGTGCAAACATTTCATTTTTGAACGTTTTCTTATTAATTGTATAATTTTTAAGATTATTACTTACTTACTCCTTAGCCGTAGGGCCCTCTGAGAGCCTTGGCTTCCTTACTTACAGACTCCCATTGTTCGCTGTCGACTGCCTTCTGTCGCCATCTCTTAACGTTCATCTCCCGTAGATCCTTCTCTACATCTTCCAACTATCTCAATTTAGGTCTTCCCCTGCTTATACTTCCCTCCGTCTTACTGTCACTGTCCTTCCCTGACCCATTCTTTCTACATGTCTAATCCATTCCAGTCTCTTCTCTTCAATACCTGCTGATATATCTGCATCTTTATATCTCTCACTTATTTCCTAATTAATTCTTATTCTGCTTATTCCTAGCTCTACCGTATATCCTTATTAATATTTTCCTCTCCCATGTACCCATTCGTTTCATGTCCATCTCAGTCATAGCCCGTGTTTCACTTCCGTACAATACAACTGGTTTCACTATCGTTTTTTCGGATTATTAACATACGTTAATTTGTTGTCATTAATGAAAAGAGTCTGTAGGTTATACTGTGTCAAACGGGTAGAAAAGTTACATCGAGTCTATCGGAAGTCCAGCAAAAATTTTTTCATAGAAGGTTGTCATTTTTAAAATAAATCAATGTGTTGTTAATTTAAACAGGGATGTACAAATCCGGGCGCCAAGTCACTTTGTAATTTTGTATGGTTGCGCCTAATTCTGTATTTTGGTACCCCTGTATAGAACTTGCTTCATGTCACCTTCTGGCGCCTAGAATTTTGAGGTGGCTGCTAGATTTCTGGCAAATTTGTGCTCCCCTGAATTTATATACAAGCACATTCGGAGTTATTAGCAGTACTTGAAATTAAAATATTATTCTAAATTTATCCCTTATTATCCCATTTCAGATGCCTTCCTGTAGCTGTTCTTTTGTGTTAACGTGCACTGCAGCTGTAACACTGATGCAGTGGTAACATTGTTTCCTTGTTCCTGTACAGACGGCGTTTAAGCAGTGTCGAATCAGGTGGTAAGATTGCCATGACAGTAGTTGTAGGCATTTTAAGCCTGAAGATCGTGGTATATTACACGTAATTTTCCCTGAATAATCTAAAATATTTTATGATTTTGAAATACCGAGGGGTTGGCATTAACACAAGCGACGTCCAGGGTAGGGGAGCGGGCGGCTAGTGACGTGTATTCATAGTTGTTTTGCGAAGTAACATAAAGAACATGACGTGTCAAAGGCCGCAATATGGAAAACACGTCACACGATATCAGCTGGGCGACAGGAGCCGTGCGTCCATTGTTTCATGGCTTCGCGATAAAGCAAAAGCTCAAGTTTCACGACATCTCTCCCATTCACAGTCGAACGACGTCGCGCATTGTTGAAACTGCCTGACTATTCCGAGTTTTGTTATGAATAGGGCTTATTATTCTATGGGAGGCTCTGTAGAAAACCAGAAGAAATTTGTTGAGTGATTATTGCAATTTATGTTACTCTACTGTGAAAGTCAAAGGGTAAAATTGTAACAGTAAGAAACAAGGACAATGACAAGGCTAGGTGTAGTAGTTGTTGCAGTTCTCTCTTCCGCTACTGTATCCACACCAGATCTGGGGACCTCATTGCACTCTGTCCATTGGTTAGTGGGGAGAAAAGGTGCCGGATACTGAAGCTGAGCACTTGTCTAAAGTCTTTTGGTGAGCTGAAAAACACACGGTTCTTAACCTGTGCCCGCACTTTACTGTGACAAAACACACGCACACCTTAAGAGAGTGGAGATTTTCTGCTTTGTCACGCCATGTACGAGCCATGAACCATTAGGAAATGGAAATGGAACGAACGACTTCGATGGAAATGTACTGATAGGTTCACGATTTACATAAAATATGACACAGAAGGTACAGTTCAGCCTAAGAAAATTTAGACAACCGTAGGATCAAACGGGCAAAAACTTGTGAATAAATACTTCGGAAGTAGTACGTCGTGGTTTACCGTAGCCATGTATAGTGAATAAATACTCTGGAAGCAGTACGTCGTTGTATTCGACCCGACGCGGCGCCTGTCAGACGAGTCCGCATTCACTTCGCCAGTCCCACCGTCTTATGGGTATTTAATGACTCTAGAACCGAGAAAGAAATTGTCATCCATTGTTATTCGAACACTAATTTAAGTTCTTATTTGGGTCAGGCAACTTTATCCACACTTCTCATGAAAAATTACGTGCCTTTTGTTCCTAACCTCCATCAGTCTTGATGAAAACTGGAACTTGCGCCTTTGCTGTTTTGTAGAGAAGCCCAGTACAGACAATTCCTGTCATGCTCGATTGAGTGATTTTGCTAGGATACATGAAAGTGTAAATTGTCTGGATCACCCGATTTCCCCTTCTTGCACACGGACCATTGCGTGACGGTATGACAAGATGGTGAAGAACAAAGATGTTAGCATGTCCTTCATAATTCCTTCAGCAGACAACGCTTTTTTAGTATAAACATTACACTTCTCTACTCAGAATTTACTGGAAAATCGTTGGTAAATTCCACATATACGTGTATAATTTTGTTTAGCTTAGCTGAAACAAATTAAAATAATTATCATAGTGAACTAAATGCTTCTTGCGGTTCTCAGGCTTTTCATCGCTGCAGATTTAGGATTTAGAAGTCGACAAGTGTCACAAAGCGGATGTGTTAGTTGAGTTGACAGTTTTCTAGTATTTGTTGTCGTGTAGTCCGGTAGATACAAATCCTATGTCCCCAATTTTTATGACATAAGAAGTGTAGTAGTGTACCTGATAACAAGCACATGCTGAGAAACCCACAGGAGATAATTTTAATATTCATAGCTATAAAAATGTCGTAACTCATTAGAAGTCTTACAGGCTTATTTTTATCATCAAATCCGACTTGTTTCGTCTCGAAACTTTACAGTGCGAATTTTTATGAACCTGTCATCTTTTATTTAAATCCGGTTGTGTTTCGTATAGCTTTGCTGCGTAAAGACACTCACCCCTGTTCTTTTCAACATCCCCTGTTACACTTTGCTTTAGGTAGTACATGCAATGTACTTTTAATTCTCCATCTTTCAGCATTTTGTAATGATACTTGCTTCAAGAAACGTTCAATTGCCGTAAAGAATGTTGTTATCACTTTGCATCTTGAGGCATCTGTGGTAATTTGGTGAGTTGGTTGGCTTATGAATTGCTAAGAGCCCTATTTATAGAACAAGCATTTCTACTGAAAGCGTAGCGCTTGTTATCTTGCTGTTGAATCATTTCGTGACTTTGCCAGCAGGGCGCTCTCGCTTCTCTCTCCGCCATTACTCTTCTCGGCACTGCCTTGAGAAATGACGTGCAAGAGGCTTTGCACTATCTCTGGTCAACCATAACCTACAGCTTGGGGAAGAGCTACAATAGCAAGGAGCGAGTCGCGTGATTTAATAGTCGCATGACGTCACTCTAAAGCAACAAATGGTCTGAAGAGGAATGTTATTAATTGGGCGTTGTCCATTGTGCTGTTTGTCACTGAGAAACTACTGAATATCGTGAGTATAGCTATATCTTCCTCCACCTCATCCCAGTCTCCCGTTCTACCAGGAAACACAGTCATTAAACAAAGGACGACACGTGTGCAACATCTTGTGTTAGGTGAATAAAGAAAAGATGTTATTCTATTGTCCATTCAGGCGATGATTCCGTCCACCGTTCTCTGAACAGAGCCATAATCTGTGAAAATAAATGTCAGCTGTGCGTACGAGAATATTCTGCAATTTGTATGCTGTCTATCTGTCGCTGTTTTGAAAGATTACTGTAATATGCCGGCCGCTGGCAAGGTGTTAACGTAAAAACCGGAAGATCTATGGACATGCAGAATAAACGTTCATTTCTTTCGAAATCTGTTTAGTAGCGAAGGAAACCTATAGCATTTTCTTTGTTTTACGCGATTTATTAAAAAATGGAGGCATAATTGAACGTCGTCTCTCTCGTCCACCTGTTTATTCACCACAACGATACGATAGATTTCGAATAAATTTAAAATTGAGCCTACATAAAATTTGTCAAGAAAGTTTTATTTTGTTCCATGTTAGGCAACTTCCTCTCTAGCTTACATAAAGCTCAAATCAAGATTCGCAACGTATTTAAAAAGGCTTGCGATAAAAAAAAGTTTACCTAATGCAAAGTGAGCGGGGACAGACTAGTCAGTGTTGTAAATATGCTACAGGCCGGATGACTGATAAATAACCTTCCGATTTCCGGCAGTGGCAAGAGCTTATTCTTTAATCCAAATTGTCCACACGGACGCTAGGGTCCACCCAGCCTTCTGTGCACCGTGTACCAGGGGCTCTTCCTCATCTGGGGAGTAAGTGTCCCAAGTTGTAAAGCTGAAAACCCATCTCCGTTTAATGCCGTGCCTAAGAATGACTCCATTCATTGCGTGAACACGGCGATGTTTGCCTTTACCCAACATGAAATTGAGTTGTCATTAAGGTCTGTAGTTTTATTAATAATTTTTTCATGGAACTTAAGGAAAAACAGAAACCAATCCTACGTAGTGTCACTGGCTTTGCAACTGTTCGAAGGTTTGCAAGGCGAAGGAATGAATGATTTGTCTCTTTAGGCGCAACGGCAAAGTTGCCAAAATCTACTGTTAGCTGCATCACGTCAGTCTGTCTGTCTCTCTTCCCCCGTGCAACGGCTTTACTCCCGCTGGATGGATTTTTCTTAAACTTCTGCGTTGTTGTTATTACCAGTGTTTGTCGAGAAAATTCAAGGTTCATTAAAATCGGACAAAGATGAAGGCAGTGCAGTCGATCGAAATGTCGGGAACTGCTCTTCCAAAGACACAGCACTTTATCTCAGAAGCTATGAGAGGTCACATAACTATACACACAGAGATTGGTTATGATGTGTCTTGATAATACAATGATGTAGTTTTCTTGTTGTTACGTCACTTTCTTGGCGGTTATGATTCATAGTGCGTTTTACGTAATGAGTAACCAAGGAAAATAAAACGTGACGTCATAATTAGTGAATAGTGATTAGGATTAGGCATACAAAATCCTGAATGTAGGTCTAGATGTATTTCAAATATACCTGTGATACTGAAGAAAAAGAACCAACCAGATGCTACTTATAATTTTATTGTACTTCTTATAGGCTATACAATTATAGTCGTGAGCTCCTGATGATGGGCATAGTAGTGCCCGAAACATGTATAGCCTATAAGAAGTACAATAAAATTATAAGTAGCATCTGGTTGGTTCTTTTTCTTCAGTTTTCACAATGCTGCAGGGCCCAACACACATCAAAAAATACCTGTGATATTCTGCACAAAATATTGCCGATCGCTGCCACCGGGTGGAAACCCAATTGCAGTTAATAAATGTCAAAAATATTGCTTGTAAGTGAGCAATCAGAAAATATGTCGACAAAGTGAAGGTTATAGTTAATTAAATTTATTGAAAGTAAATCAAAGCAGAGATTTACAAATAATAAATCGTTAAGAATAAAATAAAAAATGATAATAACAATCACAACTTTGTGTAATATGCATACCTACAATTGTGAACGGCAACAAAACCTGTGATCCTAGTGGACAGCATTTTACACATATAACCATCTGAGACCAGGGCTTGGAGTTTTTCGAATGCAGAAGTTAAGAATAAATGGAACCACAAATCTACTGCCATCACTTCATCATTGTTGGGTGCTTCAGATACTTCATTAAGCACAGACAACTTTACCTCTATCTTGTATCTTACGTGATCCGTCTAACTCCGCGGAGCAAGTTCCTTTTTGAGAAACCAACAATTTCTCAGCTAGTCAAGGAGTTCCCTGCATGTTATGGAACCCAGACTTTTCATTGGCCGGGTTTAAAATAGCCCTTCTCTTTTCGTGTACCGAAGAAGATGAAGTTCACGCCGTCAAATCCTATTTATGTAAAATTCCTTTTAATATTATCCTTCCACTATTGTTCTGCTCTTCCAAGTGGCCTATTTCCTCCACATTTTCTCACTAAAAACGTGTGTGTACTTCATTTACCTCCGAAAGTGTCATATTCCCCGCCTATCTCGTTATCATTGATTTGACCATCCGAATAATATATGGTGATGGGTGTAAATTATGAAGCTCCTCATTATACAGTTCTGCTCCTGTCTGCTGTTACTTCAGCCCTCGTAGGTCCAAACAGCTTCCTTAGCACTCTGTTCTCAAACACCCTCAGCCAACCCTTCTTCTCCTAGGAAGACTGAACAAGTATCGTAAGTTTACCAGTTTAAAGCAAAAGGTAAAATTATAGTTTTTATATAATATTAATGTATTTAGATAAACGGGAAGACAAAAGGATTCTGGACCTAATGGTAGCGAACATTTGCCTAATTTAACCTGGTGCTGTTTCCTTTACGTATGCAGTTTTGAATTGTTAGTGTCATTTACAAATATTTTAACCTGTCCACATGTTCAAAGTATTTATTATCTATTAATGTGTCTCGCTTTTATCCTACATTATCGTGATAGGTGGGCAACTAAAATTTTCCTGGGTGCTTTAGACGACTCTAATACCATCCGGACTCAGGTAGACCTCGGGGAGGTGACAAATCATGGCCGAAATGTAATCTGGTATGGTCATGTACGTTAGAAGATTATGGCCCCCAGTCGCTACGTATGTTACGGACGAAGTGAAGTCAAGCATGTTCAACATAAAGGAATAAACATAGGATGCCTGAAGTTTCACCGAATTACTTGCAATCCTGGACATTGGATTCTGAAGTGTACGGTGAAATTTTAAATTCTTTACTGAGATAGTGAGAGGCAATGGTGTCTGCCCCATGATGTGCCCAAAAAAAACAGAAAAATAAGAAGAAGATTATGATGATGACGATGATGATGACGAAGAAGAAGAAGAAGAAGTAAACGAAGAATTAGAATATTAAGAATGTTCTATTTAGGTCGACCTGCTTTTTAAGTAAGCTGTACGAAAAGAAGTTAAATTTAGTCAGTTTATGAAAGTAAAGTGCATATAGGAATTAATTTCGCTAGACAAAACCATGCAGAATGAGAAGTTCTTACCTTTACAATATTCTTTCAATTGATGTACTTTTCTGAAAAACAAGTAATAGGCTGTATGAAAGTAAATAAGTTAGAGATATTTATTTCTTACTCTAGCTGATGCACAGTGTTCATGGCTGCCCTATGTAGATTTCCTTGTTCTTTTGCTGCGGGCCATAAAAGCTGCCATTATTACATGTGGCCCTTACAAGAACGTGATTGTCGCCAACAACACTCGACCGCACCCCTTATGTTTAACCAGCAAACCCTAAATAGGCATCAAGACAGACATTAATTGACCGGTCCAACCCTTCTGTTTGCACACTGCTGCTATAAACCGTCTCGAAAAACACTGTCAGAAACGGGTCAGAGGAGTTAAGTTACTACAACATATATGGCTAACTGTTTCAACATCACAAGAGATAATGTACATTAAAGAACAAGCGTAAGGAGGTTTAAAAATGGACGTTATCAGGTCCCCATACGAGAACAGACTTACCTCAAGATAAGTTTGCTCAGATCTAAGTCTGGGGTAAGTCTGAAGTATGGTACTGCCCACTAAGTAGGAGACTTTTCTATTTATCTTTATATATTTCAGTTTAAAGGAAACAAGAAAAGTGATGTCAGTGTGTTCGTTAAGCTAGGTGAAAAAGACGCTGCTTAAACTGACCCGATAAATCTGGTGCTTGTGTGTCGTGTGTAGTCGCACCACTTTTATAAGAATCTCTTCTCCTTTCTTCCAAGCATAAATTCCGTTGATGACGTGTTAGTTTCATCGCAAGAGTAATAAAATTATATTTATTCTGTACACAACTTTATGCTTATAAGTTAAGAAGAGGTACTTGCTACGGCTAGCTAAAGTAGCCATTATCAGGCTAAACATGAAGAAAATAAAAAGGAAGGTAGGCAGTTTGCAAGTGATAGTTTCAGGTCTCAAACTGACAAAGTTGATGCTATATAATATCAGTAAAAACGTGTTAAAAATACATAGTTTCAAGCGTAATAAGCTATAAGCTTAAATATTTTATATTAGGTAGCTGATCATAGCTGTGTATTGAATAGAATAGAACCAACTGTGAGCAGCGTAGACAAATTTATATGGAGACGGCTGTTTATATAGTCGTTTGAAGCCTTGTATATCTTGCTCATTAGTACTGCGTGGCAGTGTACTCGTAGTTTCCATAAGTTTGTTATTCTTGTGTGTTGACACCTTTACAGTGCGACACCTAAGTCTACATTCCTCTTTAACATGTCTATCCCACAGAATAGCTCGTAGTAACGAAAACATCTTTATTGCGAAGGTTGTTGAATGTTGGTCATGAACAGTGAGAAGGGAAGTGAGAAGACGGTGGGAGGGAGGGACCCATGACTGTTCCAAATTAGAGGAGATGTAAGAGGTAAAGCAATCCCATTACAGGCCTGGACAAGCCCTGAGGTTTCCAGGAGGTTAAGGCTCCCAGATTTCCAGACAATCGACACATGAAGGTGGTTAAGATTGTCAGCCCTACGAACCGGCCGCCTTTACTCCCCAGGAAATATTCATGGTACTCATTTCTATTAGAGGCTGAGTCAACCCCAGGGTCAGTGTGCGGCCGGAAGGATTATGTCAATGAAAAATTCCAATGACACCTTCGGAAATCGAACCCGCGACTTTCCGGCGTGTAGCGCAGTGCCTCGACCAACTGTACCACCGCGTACAGAGGAGATGTAGGGGACAAAATTAATATTGTACTTCATTAATGTTTCATTCATAATATATATATAACTAAAAATTCAGTCTAAATCTTTGGTTAAATTCACATGTTTTGGAAACGCAGTAACAAACCAAATTTACATAAAACTTGCCCGCCCAGAATCCTGGTGTTAAGCGACCTCATCTGTGCATTTTCCAGGGTCTAGCTAGCTTGTCTGTGAAATCTGTGCACTTCAAACAGTGCAAGAGACGTCATCGATTCACTAGTATTCAATTGCAGGAAAACCTGATACAGTCAGCAGGACAATATGCGGTTCCTGACAGGATAAACACATTTGTACTGTACCTGTTGCAGTCCGCCGTTAGTTTAAAATAACATTATGCGTTACAAACGCCGCCCACACGTGTTATTGCGCATAAAGAACGTGTTGACACAACCTTCCGTCCACAAGTCCATGCCCCGCCGCACTGTTAATAAGGGCAGCTTTTTACAGCCCCCCAGGGCCTTTTGTTCAATCATTAAGCAAAGTTTAGTGCTGTGCTGTTCTGTACAACTGCCCAATCTCGATTATCCATAGAGTCCAGTATTCAGATTGTATTACTCATTTGCCAGAAGGCAGGCTTGTCCGAAAAGTAAGAGGCGAAGGCTGCACGTGTTGAATAGCCCATTATATAGTTGACGTGATCAGTCAATAGTAGACGTGTTGCACGTCAAAAAGCCATAATATCTGTTTATCATTTTTCTCTCTTCAAAAAAATTTTCGTGTATAGGCCTGATATAATTATTGACGAGTTACATGATTTATACCGTGTAACATTCTTGTAGTTCTTTCTGTTTCATCCGGGATTTTGTTAACATTAACTATATTTACGAAATTAAATTGCTTGTTAATTGTTGCAGTTGACCTGTTGACTAAGTTTTGTATTATTTACCACAACGACGCCTCCTCTGTTCGCTTGTTGCCTGCACTACACATTTTTGTAACAAAAAGCGGTGGAGAACGATGTGCCAAATGCTTTTGAAAGTATAGTCTATAGTTATTTATTTCCAAGAACAATTCTCCAGTTCAATTTCAGCATTTCAGCTTCTCGTACAGCAGGGGTTGTATTAAACTTATGACGAGCAAAATTAAATTGGTCCACTACATTTTCGTGCAGGCGCTCTTTAGCAGAGTCTACCAAAATCTTTTCAGTAGTTTGGGGTGTGAAACGGCTATGAGACTTAAAATTTGTTTTCGCAGAATTATCTAGAGGAGACGCGAGAAGGTTAGAAGTTTTATTTTATCAGTGTGCCGTACATATTTTTTGTTGAGGCTTCGGAATATATTCTAAATACCGTTGTAACAGCTGTCCACTTCGGGTTTTTATGGTTCATGCACTAGTTTTTTGTAAGAATTTCCACAACGCGGATGAACGTGTAGGAATGTAATTTGATTGTAATTAGAGTACATCTGCAGTGTTGGTAAAGACAGTAAAGTTTCACATGGCTGCAGCAATTTGCATGTTTTTCATAGACCGTTATGTTGCTTTGCTTCCTTTTCTGGTACTCTACCTATGCACCTTCATTTTATTTCATATTCTCTCTCTGTATTCACAGTTTTATTAGAGGTAATATCCGCTCCTTGTTGCTTATTGGCTCAGGAAATATAAAAGAGTGTAAGAATGTATTTTTACGTGATATACAGATGAGTGACAGGACGGTTAATATTCTTCTGCTGTCATCAAACAGACCTGATCTCGTTCGGGTTTAGCCACTAGTCAGTCAGTCAGTCGGTCCTCATGGACGTAGAACCGGCCTCTCGCAGCCGCAGTGCTCTAACAGGACAGTAAAACACGGGAAAGGCAGACTCTCATATATATATATATATATATATATATACATGCTCGGGCGTGATCCGAACTGGCGATTTTTTCTGTGTAGTTCTGCCTGGTACCGTAACATGCATAATTTCGCAGCCTTGTGCCAATTAACTGTTGTTTCTCTGGTGAATTCTTCCCACAAGTATATCTAATCTCTTTCAATCTTAATATTGTACTGACACTTTTTTCGATCTTCAAATCCTCCTATTTACATTTTAACTTCACATTTAATATGTTTTCTTTCTTTGTCTCTTTTTATATGTACCTCGTAATAATCGATCCCAGTGGCCGTGCGGTCTAAGACGTGGGTATGCAGCCGCGCTGGGTTTGCGGGTTCGAATCCCGCCGGGGGCATGGATATCTGTCTCTTGTAAGTGCTGAGTATTGTCAGGTAGAGGAATATGCACCTGCTGATCATTCGTCCAGAGGAGTCCTACCGAGTTCAGTGTGCGTAACTGCATGTGACCGTGAAGCCTTGATAATGAGGAGGCCTTGGCTCAGTAGGGGCTGTTGCGTGCAACAGTACACCATAATCTTCCGTCCTTCATTAGACATTCTGACTTAATTTGTGAGTTTGTAATTATAATTTAAACATCGTTATATATGAAACTAAAGTTTATTTTTAATTATCTCTTTCGTTGCGTGTTTCCCTGACTTATTTACCACATAATTCAGATAGAGTGTATGGTATTGCAATATCTTTATCCCTTTTCTCTTATTTTCATTTTTGTTGTATTGCCGCTTATTCTGTCTTATTCCTTGTTACATGTATGTTGTATTATTTGACCGGTGCTTTGTCTTCAGCAGACATATTTTGATGCAGCGTTTATACCGATGGTACCATCCGCGATAACCCACAATCAGGAACGTTTATGAGGAGTCTTTATTTAGGATTTTGGTAGCGCTGAATTTTCGGAGCACCATATTGAACATGTATGTCGTGGTTTTTCTTTCGCTTTGTTCGTACTATGGTGCATCTTGTCATGCAATTCAGTATATGCCTTTCATACCTCTTGAGATTTTGTACGATTCCTTATAGCATATTCTCTCTTGTTCTCCGTATAAAATCACAATCGCTTTATCTTTTTCTCTGTAGCGTCTATTCACATACTAGCGCCTCAAAATTGTTAGTTTGCTTTCTTTTTGTTTTGTTTTGGGGGTAACATCATCCCGTTGTATTTGTTTAATCAGTATTGGTTTATTGATTCTTCGAATAATACAGCACTATACTTGATTGTATATTCATTGTTTTATCACTTTCATTTCGACAAGTTTCGGCCGGTAATTGCGGCCATCATACTTATATATTACTGTAATGCAAATGAGAGACCTCTACCTCACTTCTTCGCTTTTAATATTATTGTAGCATTACCTGATGATGGCAGCGATTACCGGCACCGAAGTGTGTCGTGTTGTTTGTGATAAATAAATGAATATACTGTCATTTATAGTGCTGTATTTTTCTGCGAACTGGTAAACTAACATTGATCCCATAATTGTGTTACATAGAAAATTGACAGTGACGTAGGTGGAAGATATCGTGGCCAATTTTAAAGTACTATCTCGACATTTATCTCTAAGGACTGAGGAAAACCACGAAGAGTCTTAAAGGGAATAATCGTATTCCCGCCCATAATTCCACTTCCCGAACACACGTCAGCAACCTCAACATTTCAGGCAGGGTTTTCGAACTTACTTCTTGAAGTGTGTAGGAATTTTCCTAAGATACATATGTGTAGTAACCAAATTGTTCAGGTTTTTCTATCAATGCTACTCTAAAAGAGAAGACATTATCTGTACTCCCAAGGACCACCCCATGAAGACGTGTGGCGAAGCATAAATACAGCACCACGCCAACTGAAGCTCGGCACCGGATGGCGTTGAGTGGCTAGCTTCACGGTCCGATTCCTTTACCCCTGATACCCCGTAGACGGAAGGGTGAATGGATCCCTCAGCGGGTCTGGACAAACTCGTAAAACGACGCTAAATACTGCAGTCATAATTACACTTGTTACATACATGTCACTGGTCGACCGGCTTGCATAGGGAAGTGGTGTACTTTTTGTCAGCCTTCCTCGTATAGGCCTATTTACATGCTTCTCTTCAGCTGCGATTAGGCAGTGTATGTGAGTCGTGTGCATGATGGTGCTGGAAGTCAATCGAGGGTTGTGTGCTGGAGGCGTGGTGGTCCAGGGGAATGAAGGGAGGATTACAGTCATCAAGCTCATGATTCTCAGGTTGCCCCCCATGATGGGTGATGGGTGTGGGGGAGCAATTATTCTCTCCGTCCAACAAAATGGGTCGGGACCCTCTGGCGCTGCACTTACACTGCTGAACAGGCACTGCGGCTAGGTTTTCTGTTCTTTCAGCTGACCATCCTTCTTATCATGATATGTGAGTGGCTGACCACTAGGTTAGGAAGGGGGTCGTGGTCGGTATAACTATGTCCAGTTTGTGTCTGATCCCATAGTAACTGTCGAACAGTTTGTTGGTGTTCACTAAATATGCTATGAGCGTCACGTGATTGGAAACCACCCCACATTCCAACTTTGCTTCCCTATCGTCAGTAATACTAACGTGGGTGTTATTGGATCTGTTCAGATGGTTGCGACATGAACCTTAATGCAGGGTCACAATATTCCGTTTGATAAACTATCTTGAAGAACATTTTGCTCTTCGTACATGTTTTTGCAGAAGCTTAAAATATTCACGTTGCAGCTTCACTCAGTTAACATATATTTTCTTTCTTAATATTTGTAACTTAATAAACATTATGCAGCAAAGTTTTGCCTGACTAGCCCAGAGATTGCTATTATATGTCACTCTTTGTGTCCACTAATTTATTGCATTATTAATTAATCCATTCGTTCATTTAACTGAAGTATTTCACACCAAATTTGTCGTAGTTGTGTTTCATTTTGTGTCTTACGCGTAAGAGATAAAGACTGAAAACACCTGTACATCAGTAAACATTTAACTCCTAGACAGACCAGACCACACGACAAGTAATTAAGGGACATGATTCGTAGTGGATCGAAAACAACGAAAGATGTTGGTGTAAGTGGACAAATGTAGCAAAGACAAGAAGAGGTTTTAACCATGTTTCACGATTTTCTTTAACAACAAAAGAGCCAAAACTAGATATATTTAATGCTGTTATAGTGTACCATAGCATGTTGAAGTGTATCAAGCACCTGGTGAATTGAACCTGGTTGTAACGACTAGAATGACACGACAGCCTATTTATAGCGCAGATATTCTGGGGTTCCAATTAATTCCTCACTGTTCACCATAACATTACGCTGTTCGGTTAAAACAACACTCGCTTATAACGACACAAAATTTTCAGTCCTGTTCATGACGTTATAACCGAGTTCGACTGTACTTTGAATCAAGCTGTGAACTGCTACATATAATGAGTATTACTGCTATAATTATTATATTTCAGCAAGTCTAAGGCGGTGTGTGAACATCCTGATGATGACACAGTTACATGCCGAAACGTACAGAAGTAATGAGGGACTGTATTATTGTGTTTATCAAGAGTACGTGTAGTTGGTTTCTTTAATGAACAATCTGTACAATATTAAGGTCCTGAGAATTATTAATTCAGAGGTTATTGTATGAAAATATTGTAAATGCATGACTTCTATATGAAGAAGTCAGAAGATTAACGTGAATGTCGAGTGGTACGAATTCGAAATAAGAATATTCAGAATATTATTCGTTGTGGCCTCGATAAATCTACTAAAACAGTCAGTCATGATATTCGAAGAGATTATTCTACCTCAAGAAGGCAAGCAGCGACGGAGAGATCTTCCTTCCTTCCTTCCTTCCTTACTTACTTGCTTACTTACTGACTGATTGACTGACTGACTTACTTACTTACTTATTTACTTACTTACTTTCTAGTTAATTACTCACGTCTTGGCTCTTTGGCCCTCTGAAAGCCTTCGTC
>Ga0136643_10001538_pt1 | contig 28381 bp, 15 predicted proteins | sample TergutLab28metaG_FD_96883 | JGI IMG/M metagenome (GOLD analysis project Ga0136643, IMG submission 96883) | Labiotermes labralis P1 segment gut microbial communities from Petit-Saut dam, French Guiana - Lab288 P1 (version 3) (version 3) | ecosystem: Host-associated > Arthropoda: Insects >... | reverse complement strand
AGGGGGGTGTATAGGGTCTTGGTGGGGAAACCGGAGGGAAAGAGACCACTGGGAAGACCTAGGCGTAGATGGGTGGATAATATTAGGATGGATCTCCAGGAGGTGGGATGTAGGTATGTGGACTGGATTGGGCTGGCCCAGGATAGAGACAGGTGGCGGACGATTGTGAGTGCGGTAATGAACCTTCGGGTACCGTGAAATGAGGGGAATTTCTTGACTAGCTGCAAACCAGTTAGCTTCTCAAGAAGGACTCTGCACCATGGAGTGAGTATGTAAGTAAGTAAGAGTTACTAAGCACGGAACCACGAATACAAAATTACCAGCAGTCCGTTATATAGTATGCAGATATAACGTACAATGAAAAGTTCACCCTAGTACAGAACATGGAGGCCCAGAGGGGGAGTAGATGTAGAGCTCTACTCTTTCTTTAACCTCGGCGTTAGACGGGATGGGTGGTCAAAGCCACGCCCCGGCCGCTTTATCCCCGGGAATGAATCGGTACCATTTGTACAGAAGGCTCGGTTAGCCCCAGGACCGGCCTGGAAGGGTGCGGAAAATGTCGCTTCCACAAGGATTCGACACCTGGACCGTGCAGCCCGTAGCGAGTCGCTAAACCGACTACGCTCACCATACAGTATACAGTACACTCTCATATACAGGCTATAGTATGGATCGATAGACTATACCAGACTGTCTGCAGAATGTGGTATCATGTTTTCCTCTCTTCAACAAATCACATACCGTCCGCGGTTAGACGTTCATTAGCGTAGGTTGCGTGTCAGGACTTTGTGAGGTGGAGCGAACACCACAGCATGGCGTACTGTAACAACATTCTTCACACTTGCGCGCGCCCAAGTCGCAATTACTGAATAATAGAAGCGTTTTTGTTTCTCCTAGCTTCAATGCGTGTGCATATGTGTGTACAGAATGGGGGAGAGATTTTAGGGAAAGATAAAGCAACTGAAACAAAACCACGCCAATGTTCACATTGTCACTAATAACCAGCATTACACAGTCATGATAAATTGCTATATGAAAAACTGTCTTATGTAACAAGTTCATTGGTTGCACTAAGAAGCATGAATCTCATTTTAATACAATTGTATATGCAAGTTCAGTTTCTGCCTCTGAGAAAACACTTTATATTCTTTAGATTAACAATCTTCAAGGAAATGTGGGGGATGGAAACATGTACGGGGGAGTAACAGGTCATTTATTAAAAGCAGTTAAGAGTAGACAACACCTGCTTTCTGATTACACAGGTTTTATGAGCCCATCTACCGTCATACATTGGTATTAATGCCAGACACGCGGTGGCACCGTTGGTTAAGGCGCTGCGGGTTCGTTTCCAGGTGAAGTCATTTAAATTTTTCATTTACTTAATACTTCCGGCCGCACTAAGGCACTGGGGTCGACTCAACGTCTAAGAGCAATGAGTACCAGGGATATCTCCTGTGGAGTAAAGACGACCAGTGTTTACGGCTGACAGTTTTACTACATTCGTGTGTCGACTGTCTGGAAATCTGGAATTCTCAACTTCCTGGAACCCTAAGAGCTTGTTCAATCCTGTACAGGGATTGCCGTACATTTATTAGAATTACTGTGTCACATTAAGTTTTTATCTGACTTATGTACTTACAGATATGTCGCATTATTAGGGTATACTATGAAAGATTAGCACTTTTGCCATGTTTGTGACTGTTGCCTTGCAAACGATGTTAACACACAGCATGCAGGTATGGTTACGATGCACGCTATCGGCACCAGATTTCACTTCCTTCCTTCCTTATTCATCACAGTCAAACCACGTGCTAAAGAACAACTTCGCACAATTGCTGTCTTTATAGTTTACATTCTACAAAAATTATCTTGTCAAAACTTGCACATTCCGCCCCCCCCCTCCCACCCTCCAAGTTCTATCACCTTACATTATTTTAGGGCCACAAAGCTAATGGTGCTAGTGACGCCCATACCTCATAATTTCGCGCCCGCCATTTTTATTACGTTTGTAAGAAACCAGAAGCTTATATGTTCTCAAATGTGATAAAGTTCATGCCGCTTTTCATGAAAATTGATCAATTTGGTTCAAAAGTTAATATGTGAAAATACAGGGTGACTGTATAACAAAATGCATCTTAAAGAAGTGTAATGTGCAGCAGATTATCTCGCAGAGGATAGGGACCTGGGTGGGTTATCTTGTGAAAAAGGTAGTGATCTTATGGGTTCATAAAAATGTGGAATTTCTTGACTTGGTGACTGGTTACAGGCTCCCGTGAAGGAAACGAAGTCTCTGTTACAGAATCTGTATTATAGCCAACCTACAATTATGCCATTTTTGCTCTTAGTCAAAATAGTTAATGAAATGCACCCTCCTGTCCATCGTAAACTACCTAACACATTTGCTACCTTTATTTTCGTCTGAAAGGGCTTAAAAATAAATTAAAAGGTGATAAGGGAGTTTAGGAAACGTAGTGTTTTCGAAACGTAATGAGCCCAATTAAAATCAACTTAAAGACCATCTCAGAAACTAAACGCCTTCGAACTGCCAATAATCCTTCACAACTTCCAGTACAAAGGTCAGGCTGGTCTTTCCATAGATGCTAACCTCTGTATACACATCTCATTTTTATGTGTATTCCATTACAGTCATTATTACAATGAGTCTAATTAAGACAGAGGCTAATCTACTGAAGCAAATATACATTTCTACAATTGACGAAGACGTTAGCGAAGTCTTGAGCGTGCCCTGATTACTCAGCTTTATTTAGAATGTAGTTTTATCGTTTGCATTTTATTTTCCGTGTTAATTAAACTCTGATTTCTTTATACGGAGATTATTTTTATTGTGGAAATTTACTACTGAGTTTGACTTGAAGAAATACCCTCAGAAATGTTACAAGGCTGTGACCCGACTGAACCCATCGCTATAATAAACAAATGAGGTTCGAAATAGCAGGATCCCATATTTAGGGTAATGGAGTGTCCATGTGACTGTCACTATTATTTTTCTCTCACTAATAATATTTGAACCAAAAAACAGATTTTAATTAAACTTGGTATAAAGTTCATGACACTAGAAATCATTACACCAACTTTAACTTTAACTGCTTATCATTAAAAACATCAAAACCGTGGCAATGCAAACGTCTGAGGTGTGAATGTCACCAGCGTAGTTTTTACAGAGCCCAAAAACATTATAGAACAAACTTTTGATGAATATGCTTAACTTATACTAATTTTATAATTGTGTATAATGCGAAAGAAGAAGTTAGCAGCGCAGATTCTGTAGTTCAATAACTCTGATGGCGACATCTAGTGCTGTAGCTTTTACAGTCAGACATCCGGAACTGATAATCGCGCCGGCTCATAAATATTCTAATTAAGTAAGACAGCGGTAGCTTATCCTACCGCCTCTAATGCCAAAGCTCAAAACTGGATAAGAACGTGAGCCAGCTATATCCACCTCCCATCACTACAATTTACTGTCTTCTTAACATCCATATTCGCATAATCTTTCCACACCGTGCCCGGACTCCACAGGGACGTTTCTCAAAAGATTTCCTCACCAAAATGCAGTATCTGTTCCCTGTCCCCTCCATCCTAGCTAATCATCAAAATATAACGTAGCCCCCTAGACATTGCATCAAAAGTACTAGGTAACTGATTGGCACACAAATAACGTATGGTTCTCATCATGTCACAAAATACATTGTTCACACTACGCTCCTTAGACAGAAGCACTTCCTGAGCTTAAGAATTCCGAATGCTACTTTTTGTGAACATAACTAATCGCATTTCATATCCACAAACCAAATGACAGAGTCAATTTATGTCCAGCTACAGTGTATTAAGGAGGAACTTTAGTAAGGCTTGCAATCATGGCAGCCGTTCCGTAGCTGAGACAGAGGGCGTCCTCTCGTTCCCAGGGCCTGTCCGTTTGGGATTTGTGGCGGACGAAGTAACACTGAGACAGGTTTCTCTACGAGAACTTCTTTAATCCTCCTGTCTGTCACATTCCACCGTTACAATTGACTGCAATGCCTAGCACTATGCCAAGAAAGTTAATTCAAGCCAGTTACACTAACGTTCATTTGCTACAAGAGTGTTACAACTCAGAATTTGGCATTGTTGAGTTATTGGTATAGAAAGAAACGTTTGCAGATGCGCTTTTAACAGGCATAGTGTCATAACGCAGTTTGCAAAACTCGCCGCTGGAGAGCAGTTGTGTCGTCGTTGCACTCATAGAAAAGTATAGCATTTCAAAATATTTAAACGTTTCTCCTGAAAAATCACTAATTGTTGTCGCAAATGAGCGATATCATATTGCTCTAAACTCCATTTTAACAGTGTCCTCCCAACTATACCTGTTTAAATTTCCGACCATAATTTCAGTCGCCTCTATCATTTCGTCAGCGTCGTCCCACCCTCCCCGGTTTCTTCCACCTCATAACATTTCACAGCCTAATCAGCGCAGATCATCTAAGAGGATTTTATTAAACAGATTACACAAAACGACATAGTGAAGTGTTCCTTTGGACATACGTCACTTGTACACGCAATATTGCGGCCTGTGCCACCATTACTGCGAGTTTGTGCTTGTAGTAGCGGAAGGAGGATCAGTAGGCCACGTCTAGGCTCACCCACGGACAGGCTCCGTCCTCTGCCATGAAGATAAACCGTATCAGAGCGAGAAAGAGAGATTACAGTGTAACTGGGGCCCACTTTCCTGATACATATATCATCCCTTCTCTTGCGTGATTAAATTAATTGCCTTGCAAATAGCGGCCCATTATGTTATGATACAGCAACACCCCACTTCCCTACCCCCCTCCACCCATTTATAGGTCCTTTTTATGTGAAGCAAAACTGTTTCCTATCCAAACGTTTCACATCCAAGTAACAATGTGCGTTATAAAACAAGTGTCTGTTACAGCGGCTGTCTGTCACAGGCCCCATTATTGCTACTGTTATTGTGTTGCTGACGCGAAATGCAGGCGCCGGGATAGTTGATACCAAAAATTTTAATGCACTCTGGCGAGTAATTTTGCGTGAAAATGCCGTAATGCTATTGTCTGTTTCCGTGTGCTGTGATACGGCATACTGACGACACAATTTGTAATATATGTTCTATGTCCTTGTATTCCCCCCTTGGTTTAAAAATGTATTCAGTACATTTACTGTCTTGTGAAGGCGTTAATGAACAGTTCCTTTGCAATGAATAGCTCAGTGCTTTGTGTAATTCGTTTCGTTCCTTCGTACATATTTCATATTCTGTTGCCGGTCATGTGTAAACAAGTATAAACAAGCTGTTGACTGTCACTAAAGGCAAATTACCTTCCTGTGAGTAAACTGTAACAAATTTAAAACGAACTGTTCTCTATACTACAGGAAAATGTTCGCAACAAATCAAGTTACTCCTACAAATAACCATGTGGTCAGTCAATTTACTAAATGAAAAACAGAAATCCAACTAGATACCACTTCTTATTTTATTGTACTTCTTATATGCTCAACATGTTTCGAGCATTACTATGCCCATCATCAGGAGCTCGCGACTATGATGTTGTTTACCACATTGGTCGTTTCGTTCTTGGTTTGCTGTAGGTTGGAGGTTTGGTGTTTGAGGTGCTTGAGCCTGCAGCCCGGACACCACTCCAGCCTAACAGCACCTAACCTCCAACATACAGCAAACCAAGAACGAAACGACCAATGTGGTAATCAATATCATAGTCGCAAGCTCCTGATGATGGGCATAGTAATGCCTGAAACATGTTGAGCCTATAAGAAGTACAATAAAATAACAAGTGGCATCTAGTTGCTTATTTATTCTTCAGTTATCACAATGATGCACGGTCCAATAAACATCAAATTCACTAAATGTCTGAAGAACAGTAATTATCATGTTTCCCTAAAATCATCTACTACTGGTCTTGCGAGTGGTGACGTAAATTTCTGTGACGTACAAACTGAACATTTTTTACCATTAATTAGGCCTACGCTCCGTAAAGAGTCCACTCAATAAGCACCAACAATTTTACGGGTGTGTAAGAGATCAACCTTATGCCAAAAACTGTATTGTGGATTCTCAGAATTAATAAAAGGGAAAGGAGAAGAAGGTTTGCTGTATGTACCGCGTGCAGTAACACTATACAGTGATACCTCGGCTAACGAAGATAATTCGTTCCGAAATCACATTCGTTAGCCGAAACACACATAGAGACGGAAAAGAAAAGCTCCTGGAATGGCCCGAACGTTCGTTTTCGCTGCTTTATGTTAGCGCGCGCATCCACTGAAACATTCGTTAGCCGAGTCCGAAAAACAGCGAAAAAAATCTTTGTTGGCCGAAAAATTCTTTAGCAGGTTCACTCATTAGCCGAGGTATCACTGTACAATGACGTGTCGCGTGTCCCTGGCAGTAACAGAACCGTTCTCTAACATGTCGGTATTAGCAACGGAGACTGAGTTTCGTTTGAGGCAGGCACAGACTAAGTACAGTGCAGCTTAATTTCGTACTTTAAGATGTCAAGCTAAATTTAATTCGATATCTTATTTCCCATTTATGCTAAGGGCAGAGAGGTCCGGGGTTCGAATCTTAGCAAGGCCAAGAGATTTCATCTTCTCTGAAACCGCCCAGACCCGTTCTGGGGCACAATCACCCTTATATCCAACGGGTAAGGGGTCTCTTTCTGTAGGGTAAAACGGCCGGGCCATGAGGTTGACCACTTGTTACCACTTAAATGTTGATGTTAAGACCGGGTGGAGCGACGCCGCTAATCCATCCACGTCTTCACGACGTGGACAGGGAAATGTTCATATTTAAAGCTTTTTTCGTGCGTATTTTTTTTTATTTATTTATTTACTGCAATTGGGTTGTTACCCGGTGGCAGTGGTTATTTTGCATGTAAACAAAACATGAAATTGTTTACTACTAGATTTAAGTCGGGAGGGCTACATGAGAAGCATGTAGTGGCAACTTGGAATCTTGGGAACCATCTCAACATTTACTTAAAGACACATAGCTAATCAAAGACGCTGTCAATAACCGAAGACTTCGAGTTCATACTCTTTAGTGGAAGGACGAGAGGGAAAAGTGAATTGAGAGGATGTGGAAAGAATTGGGGAAGGATTTGGAAGATATGCGGGAAGTTCTAATCAGTCTGTAGTACTCGAGAACTCCTTAAAAAGGAGCGGCAAGACAGACACAAAGATGTATTAGACATGGTAATTACAAAGGACATCGCTAACTCATCCGTGTTTTATAGAATTCGTGCAGTTTGACCCCCAACACAAAATGGGATTGTTTGCATTGTCCATATCCTCTCTTCAGTCCACCTAGCGTCATTTGTAATAGGTACCGAGGAAAATGCGGCCGCAGCGTAACGAATACCTCTCATATCCATGCGTGTCGACATCAAAGAGATAATGAAATATTGACTCAATCCCCATCACATCTTCATTATGGGGTGCGTACAGAAGCTGTATTATTAGGCCTCACACAGAGAAGCGTCAGCCTGCATTTTGAAAGACAGATATCGGAAACGGGAGATGAAGAGAAGAACCTAATTTTGTAAGAAATGGTGACCTTCGATCGTTTGTCGATAGAGACCTAGCTATAAATTACTCTTCCTATTTTCTTATTTGTTATATCCAGAATCGTCTCGGAATTTTATATGGAAAAAAAGTCCCATATTATGAGTTACTTAGTAATAGCACTTTTTGTAAAATGATTAATTACTATACAATCTTCACAATTTACAACGCTGTTAAATAACACATTAAAAATATACTGGGGTAAACAAATCGAAGAAGCTGTGATTTACGGGTCAAGTGGCTCGCACAGTAGACGAGACAATGAATCAAGAACAAAACGTTTGCCGGAAAGGGGCAAAAATATTTTGGGAGATGGAAACATATGAAGGCATATTGGGCTGTAACAAGTAGACTCAATACGGGCTGGACGGTCCAGGGGTCGACTCACGGTGGAGGCGAGACTGTCCGAGCCCGTTCAGACAGGCCCTGGGTCCCACCCAGCCTGCTGTACAATGGGTACCAGGTCCCTGTCAGGGAGTAAAGCGGCCGGAGCATGGCGTTTACCACCCACGCTGATCTAGTGCCGAGGTCAAAGAATGAATATGGTTATACCTCTGCTTCCCCTCTGGGTCTTCATGTCCGTTATAGGGTGACATTTACCTCTACATTAAAAGGTAAATGTAAAGGTAAAGTAATTTTGTTACAGGCCCGGTGTGGCTCAGAGGGTGGGTAGAGGTATAGCTCTACTCTTCCATGACCGCGGCACTAGAAGGGAGTGAGTGGTCAGCAGCAAGCCCCGGCCGCAATTTACCCCCGGGAAAGACCCGGTACCCATTTTACAGGAGACTGGGTGGGTCTCAGGGACGTCTGGTCGGGCAGAAAATCTCGTCCCAACCGGAATTCGATCCCGGACCGTCCAGCCCGTAGTCAGTCGCTATACCGACTGAGCTACCCGGCCCACACCTTTACATTTATCTTTAACAAATTGTGTGTGTGTGTGTGCGTGTGTGTGGTCGGAATTTCTTTTCATTGTTTTTCACCAACAGTTTATGATGGGCGAAATATAATCTAGTTATTAGTCTAGGTGAAATATGAGTAAATGTGTATGAAGCACTGGTCAGTAAAAATGACAGGGAGAAAAGGAAGTACCTGGCAAAACCTGTCCTACTGCGAATTTGTCTACTATAATTCCAAAATGAACTGGTCTGGAATCAAGCTGGGCCAGCACACGGTCACAGATCAACGAATAACCGCCTGATCCACGGCCCGGCTTCCACATTACCAGTTCGAAGTAACGACTCGAAGCTGGTTTTCAAGTAAAGCAGTAGCTTCAAAAAGTTACCGGAATTCCCAGGCATGATTTAAAGGAATTCGCTGGTATAATTTACACGAACTGCTGCATAAGAAAACCTGTGAATAAATAAATGTATATTGACATTCTTCATCGCCTAAGGGATGCAGTCAGAAGTAAACGCCCCGAAAAATGGAGAAACAATACTTGATTACTCCTTCACGACAATGCTCCAGCGCAACCGTCGGTTTGGTAAAGTATTTCTTAGCAAATAACAATGTGACAAGACTGGAGCCTCTCCCACACTCTCCTGACGTGGTGCCAGCTGATTTTTACTTGTTCGCTCGACTGAAATCAGCATTGAAGGGAAGGGGCTTTTGTGATGCTACTGATATAATTAAGAATGCGACGGAAGAGCTGAAAATGCTCTCACAAAATGACTTCCAGGAAAGTTCCAAACGCCTTCACAGTCGCTGGCAGTAGTGTATGGTTGCACAAGGGGGATTATTTTGAAAAAATGTAGCTTAAATGATTGTCCGGGGGCTGACACCAAAACCTAAGTTACAACCAGCAACAATCAGAGGAGACGGGGGAAGAAACCTCAAACACAAATATTATTTCTTTGTGACGTCAACGTTGCGGCTGGCGGCCATGTTGGATGGGCCCTACCTGTGTCCTTCTACTCTTCTCCCACATATACATGTGGGAAGCATTACTGCTCGAGCCATCTTTCTCGGCAGAACGTTGTTACAGTCCCACAAACGGATGAATCAGTACCTCACATTTCTGCATTCAAGTTCTTAGCCTATATAATTGCAGGGCAACTTTGTACATCCTTTTGATTTAGGAGGACGAAGCAAAATAATCAGGTTTAGTGTAAATGATAAATAAATAAATTTTAAGGAAATTTGCATAATTAACCTACTTCGTTATCGTCGCATTTCCTGCAACAATATATTACTTCGGTTTCCATATTAGTGTCAAGTGTTTTCAAAACAATATTTCACCCCTGAATGTGAGCACGAAAGTTCACTTATCGGTAGCATTTGTATTCTAACTGCAAACAGCCATGACAGCAAACTTTGACAGCACAGACACAAATAATATACTTAGAAGTGATTTATTTCCTGTTGGTACTTCCGGTTTTGTTCAAGAACCCGATAACGGACAACTTTAGAACTTAAACACGACACGTTGTGGCCTCGTCTACTTCTTATGCGTCATTGACGGTAACGAAACTCGCAAACAGAAGGCGACTTGAATATATACTTATGCATTATTCTAGTTTAGTACATGTCCTGAGTAATATAGATAGATGCCTATAATTAAACTAGTAACCTTTGAAGCTACAACTGTTATCCGCCCTGCGATAAAGTGAACTGAGATACGAATTTATTATCGCCTTATTGAGGTCAATGACGTCCTCATTTTCCCAATCCTGCGTCTGCCCTAATTCTGGTCCTTACTCTATCACAACATTAAAGTTTCATTTCACCAGCCGAAAACCCTGGTTTTCCTCTTTCATCTTTCCTAGTCTTATCCACTCGGAATATTTGCTTTGGCCGTCTCCTGTCTATATTCTTTAAATGTGTCCACGCCATATGAGTTACTGATTTTTATAACATACAAAATGGAATTCTGTAACAGTTGTCTCTAATAACGTATTATGGAATTTTGTCTTTCCTTGAATAATGCTAATAGGCTCCAAGAAAATTCAATTTCACTGCCCAAAATTTTCACTTCTTCGTTTTCGCTTCTAAATTTCAGCACATGAAACATCGTGTAGAATTTTATGTGCGTTTGTGTCTGATCTATCTGAATTTAAAAAATCACATTCCATATCCAGTGGTTTATATTTTACATATTTTCAAATTCATGAAAACTGCTTCCAACCAAATATTTAGATAGATTTACAATTAAGTCTCAGTTCAAACTTTAACATTCGCATCTCTGATTGTTTATTATTTGTCAATATATTAAAACGTAAAAATCTTTTCAGAAAAAAATTATAGGTTTATGATCTGTCTCAATGAAGAAGAACAAGCTCTGCTAATTTTTTAAAGGAAAATATTTAGAAGAATATGAAGACGGGGAATGGGAAAGTCGGACGAATCGAGAACTAGAAGAGATGAGCAAAGGAGAAAATACAGTAAAATGGATAAAAGGGCAAAGGATAAGCTGGTTAGGTCAACTAGAGAGAATGGAGGAGGATAGGATGGGCAAAAAAATCTTCACTCAAGAACTAGAAGGGACGAGAAGAAGGGGAAGACCCAGAAAAAGATGGAAAGAGAAAGTAGAAAGAGATATTCAAGTGCTGGGTGTGAGAAGATGGAGAGAGTTGGTGGCGGATAGGAAAAAACGGAAGGACATTTTTCGAAACGCCAAAGCCCACAGTGGGCTGTAGTGACAATGGAAGAAGAAGAAGAAGAAGAAGAAGAAGAAGGTCTGTCTCAATGCATAATTGTATATTTCTACATCCAACGGTTCACCACAGACAAATGTAAAAACACATCACTATCTTTCACAAAAACCTGTATGTATATCCACGTCAATAGGAACAATCACTTCCCCTGCTCCAATTGTTCATTTGTTATCGACGTCATACAGTACAATAAATTTCATGCTGAGTTTCGTGAAGATAAGGGTCAGAGGTCAATACAATATAAACCAAAATTAAATTCGCCCTACAACCCGCGTGTTAGACTCCAAATACCAAATTCTGTTAAAATTCAGCCACCAGGTCTAGACATTAAACAAAAGGGTAGCCTGATATAACATACTTTTCACGTACAAGATATAAAACAAATGATCATTCATTAAGTCAAACAAATGAAAAGGTCTGTATGCAGAAACTTAATTCAAATTTATTAATTACCCATAAGAGTGTAATAGCATACGTGACGTCAGAACTCTGCCATATTCAGGAGTGTATCACTAAATGAAGCAAATTACAAATTCATAATTTAGGAACGCAATTTATGTAAACGCACTCAAATTTAACGGTAATAATGACACAATTAAAATTCACTAAGATGTTATTCTGCAGTATAAACAAACACAGTTACGTGCCGTTCATTAGGTACATCTTTCGGCCAGGGTTTATAATCAAGCATTAGAAAGTTATCATCATTAAGAAACTCCTTCTTAAAGGTCAAAAAATTTCTTCAGCCATCTTTAGTGTGTAATATAAGCCAGGAATGAAATCGATTAGCATTAAATTTACTGCTCTGAGTGCTGGCATAATGAGGAATAAGCCACTGCGATAATTAAAATCACATTAAACTCTCGCCAGAACTGCTTATTCGCGCGATCCTCTCTTATGACCTGTAATTGCTGCTTTTAATAAGCCTGTGGCGTGGTTCGTACCGCACAAGCCGGCTAAAACAATGTTTCCTGTTACAACTGTTTAAACGTAGTCATCATCATCTGATATCCTCTCCTTCTTACATTATCTAAGCTTTAGCTTTATTATTAATGTGTTAATATGACCTACCGTTGTATTATCACGAACCATCAGTGAAGATTACCTACATGCATACGGCGCATCACGTCATTACTGTACGACTTACTTATGCGTGCAAGAGTGGCTTTGGAACTGAGGTCGCCATGAGGAATTAGCACCGCGTTTTATTCGGGTGTCCCAAGGTTTTAAACTCGACCTAGACGAGACTTCCTGATTGAGGTTCTTCCATGCTTTTCCTCAGGCCTTCAATATAGCTTCTAAGGAAAGTACCTTAAAATAGGCCACCATGCTTTCCTCCCGCTAGCCTTTCACCATCAGCCAACACATCTGACTTTATGCTGGCGAAGCAAAATTTTTAAATAGTACAATAGGCCCATTCACTAAATCGAACATAACTGCCTACCTCGAGAAAAGGGCATAAGTGTAGGGATTTGGACATAAAAATGCTGAAGGAAATGTGCAAAAAGTGTTAAGATGTGTGGGGTAATATTTGGGTCTACGAATAATTACTGAATACTACTGCCGTACCACATACTTATTAAATCTTTCAGAACTCCTACTGTCCTTACGCTAGATAAATCGCTATGAAATTAAAGAATACATCAGTTCGTATATTTGACTGAGGTACAAAAACTTAAAGTACATTCGTCACACAAATTTTAACTTACAATTTATCGTACTTGCCTACAGTCATGTGTAGACCGCAAGTGTCAATAATTATAAAGTGCTGAGCAATGATTGCTTAAAGACAACTTACTTTTCAACCTTAATTAAGCAATTAAAAACACAGAGATAAAGACAAGGAAATTAATACACTTGTTATTTTACAAGGTTTAGGCGGTACGTGTGCTCCATACGGAAGATACGGCAGGCTAAAATAAAAGACCGAGCATATGAAGCGAAAGCTGGCAAAAAAAAATGGCAGTGTACGTACAGCGTAGCACTGAAGCGCTTTCATGCAACCATTGTTGAGGTGGAATAGCAATAAGTATTACATATTCTGAGTAAGTGATTGTGGCCTTAGTTGTCCAGCATGAAAGCGCATGCGCCATACTGTCATCTGTTCCTGCCAGCCACTACGGTATTTTTCCACATTATCTCATAAACGACGAGATTTTCGAAAAAAAAGTTGTTGAATATAAAATGTGTGTTCAGTTTCTTTACAGCTTTTGTCTGAAACATTTCTCATTCTAAGAAGATCTGAACGATATATTATCATAAACGTACTTAGGTCTTCATGTAAAGTAACCGTTATTCTTGTCCGGTTCATTGAAACCAAATTTTCTCCAAAAGATTTTCGTTAAAAAATACACAAACATACAATTTATTGACAATCCGTTCAATGGCAGCCGAGCTGTCCCATACGGGCGGAAGGACGGACAGATAGACAGACAGACGTGACGAAGCTACGAGTCGCTGTTCGCAAGTTTGCGAACGTGCCTAAAACAGCAAAAGAGCTGCAACAACTCCGAATAATCAGTTGTAACAAAAAAAAAACAATAACATAGGGCAAACTGGTTGCAGCATACAAACACAATTCATGAAGAACGCGTCGCATACATTACCGCCACCCGAGAATAATAATAATGGACCGTCGCAGCAAAGGATGACACGTTTCGAATTGGAATAACTGACCAGATCTATACTCCCTAAGTCACAAAATTATTATTAATCTCGGCAACACCACTTCAGTCGTCTCATAGGTAGGTAATTTCTTAATTTATGCTCTTGAGTAGCCTAGAAAAACCGGCAAAGAGGCCTAACCTGTACGTAATGTGACAGGATATTGTTGTTTGCTTCATCCGCCAACCTGCAGCCAACCTCGCAGTGAAAATGACTGGCTTCTAGCCTTCGCTTCACAAATACGACATGACAAACACTACTTCCACTTGTTCCGTTGAAACATACTACACCTACCCAAGATATATGTGAGCTGAAACAGCGTAACCCGTATAGTGAAGAGGATATGGCGTCGACTGTCCCAAATTCGAATCCGGGCAGGTTAAAGAGATTTTTTCTTCTCCAAAACGGCCACGCTGGCTCTGTGGCCCACCCAGCTACTTATTTAACGGATATTCGGGTTATTTCCCGCGGGGTAAAGCGGCCGCGACGTGATATAGACCATTCACATCTGTCTAGCCTAAGAATGAGGTGAAATATACCTATACTGCACCTATACACCTTCATCGCGTGGACAAGGACGACCTGACCTTTTTACCGTTTTGCTTAACATATTTTCCGTAAAATGAAAGGCTATCCTGTATCGATTTGGTATACTGTTATTTATGATGCATTATTTATAATATCCAATATGACAGATAATTAACAAATAATACGTAGACTTAATTACTACAGTCAAAACCACAAAATTTAATAAATCGGACACATCAACCCGTAATTTATCGCCTTATCCAACATCACTATTATCCTACAACTTATCACTCTCAGTTGATATGCCTTAAAGTCGATTTTGCACTAAAGCTGTTAGCATTGACGTGCAGTGCGCGAAATGTATGTTCATTATGCATGGATTATATGTATAATGGGTGGCGGCCTTTGGTGATTATTAAAGCATTACAACAGTACTCTTTTAACTCGGTATCTCTCGACAAAGGTTATGACCTTCAATAAGGATCGTTAAGTTTTAAGTTAATGCTTACGCATAACAAACTGAGACCTCTGAAGACCGAGCCAACAACGTCCTACGTCTCTCGCTCCCTCTCATTGGCGTGAAACAGTGACGTATATGTTTCGTTTGACAGTAGCGTCTGAAACAAATATCTGTCTTAATGCACAGAAAGTACACTATGTGTGAGGTACAAAAGTTGCTCCTATATTTAATAGAGCATCATGCCATTCCTATTAGGCGTTCATGTAGTGTATTTTACAGACAAGAACTGTCGTACCTTCTGGGTCAGAGATGACAAAAAATTTCACTGCATGGTACAGACTTGGGGCCTTATATGACGTAATGATGACAGGTGCCGCCTGTTGGTCTTAATGAGATCTCAACTCTTGAGCGAATAAGAGTTCCGGGATCATATAACAAAAGGTGCCGCAATACGTACTAGTAGAACAGCATCTCTCCTGCACATACGTCAGTTGCAGTTACGTGGTTTCACAGCGACACATAAGTGCTGTCATTTCTTTTGAAGTAGCGCTTACATGTCATACGTACCACAATGACATCTTTCGTCTCCTTATATATGCTGTCAGAAGGAAACGCCCCGAAAATGGAGAACTAATTCTTGGTTTCTCCTTCCCGGCAATGCTCCAGAACACCGGCCGGTGTTGGTCAAGGAATTTATTTTAGTAAAGAACGATATGACAACACTGGGTCATCCCGCCAAAACCCTCATCACCTGGCTCCAGCTGATTATTACTTGTTTCCTCGACTGAAATCAGCACTGAAGGGTCGGCGCTTTTGTGATGCTACTGATATAATTAAGAATGCGAAGAAAGAGCTGAAGAGGCTTCCACAAAATGGCTTCCAGGAATGTTTCCAGCACCCTTACAGTCACTGACAGAAGTGTAAAGTTGCACAAGGAGAATATTTTGAAGGAAATATAGTTTAAATAATTATAATGCTGTCCTATTTCAGAAGTAAAGTGATTCCGGGAATATTTTGAAGCTACCGCGTATTTTACTTAATTTAATTTATAGCTTTAAAACAGTCGAAAAAGTAAGCCTAAAACAATAGTGGCTTCCTGTAGCTGTCAGTGGGTGCAAGGCTTCTCGGCATTCGGAGGGAACAGGAGGCGATATATATGAAGTAGCGTAAAAAATCAGTTTTACGAAACAAATAGGTCTTTTCCCAGATGTTATCACAAACAAAAAACTAGAATTACCGATACCAGCCAACGTACAGCGTGCAAACGTTGCCAATGATTCGCCATCCCTTTTCTAAGACTGTTAGGTCTATACGTATATTCTGTGCAATGTGTGCAAGTACTTCCCACTCTCAAATGAACACGAGAAAGGGATTTTTTTTTTCAATTTTTTTTATTTTTTATTTTGGCAAGCTTGGATCTTTGTCGCCAAGTGACGTGTCCAGCTCCCTCGGACGTCAAGCCCTATCAGAGTTAGCGTAAGTGATGGATGGTTTATGTTGGCACGGATCGTTTCATTTTAAACCGCTAGCCGATGTAAGATATATGTTGTGCCCGTCCTCTACATTCTTAGCAGTATAAAGTTTATCTCTGGTTACTAAACCAAACATGTTCCCATTGTCAATAGTTAGTTCTGTGGTGCTCAGGACGTGTTTGAACAAGTCTCATGTCAGACGGCTTCTTTTTCCGTTCTACTAAATACAAAAGAATGGAAAACTTCCAAGTCACTTCAGAAGTTCCCTTTGTGTTTTACTGCGACTCCAAGAAATTTGGATCATCTGTCTTGAATATAATGCCAGTTCAATCAATTATTAATAATATTATTATTTTTATCACCCTTGCGCAGGATATTTACAATTACATACCTGAAACAAGCCACGTTTCTGGGGTACACAGTGTGGCAACAGTTCTGTAGTTACAGTTCATACTACGAGTAACATGTACAGTACCAAGTTGGATGTTTTGTGCTTCTATATTAGTGCGTTACGGAGTATATGTGCAGTGCCCAATATGACTGTTTTCTGTTGTTCCTTTACTTCATGCTATCCCGTTACGTTGTTCAGGTGTGTTCTGGATGATTTGGGGTTCCTTCTAGTTGACCCAGTTATGACTGGTATCATTTTATTGTTACATTCCACATACGCTCCTTCGCTGTTGTCAGGTCCTTATATTTTAGAATGTTCTCATCTACTTTCTTGATCACATTTTTGTCTCCTGGAATTGCGACATCTATAAACACAGCGCGTTCACTTTTCATGATCACGGATTTATTATTATTATTATTAAAATATTTGTATTTTCCTACCGTTGCTATATCTTTTTTGTTGTGTCCCTTTCTTATAATAAAACCAACTAGATGCACTAATCTCTCGAATTTATTTTTGGAATAAAACTCTACATGTTGCGGACAGTTCCTCTGTCCATCATCAGGAGATTTTCACTGTACACACAGCAATGGTATATGTCATACAGGTTTGCTGTGTGTACAGTGAAAATCGCCTGATGATGGACACAGAAACTGTCCGAAACATGTAGATTTTTATTCTAAAAATAAATTTGAAAGATTAGTGTGTCTGGTTGGTTTTATTATAAGAATTTGTCACGATGCACGGTCAACTGAACGTCAAATTCTGTCTCTTTCTTTTTTGTGTATTTTTACTCTTTCTGCGCTGCATTTCTGTGTTCTGTGTTGGCTTTACAATTGGTCCCCGTGCTGTTGTCTGCACCTCACTAAATACCTCCAGAAGTGAGTAGAATTACTTTTATATTTTGTTAAATATTTACATTTAGGCCTATCAGCTATTTTTTTTTTCGCACTGATGCTTCCAGCAGCCTATCAGATCTAACATAAAACATTTGACCCTTCTTTGCTTTAGGGGCTCTTTTTCACCTTCTTGGTTTAGTGTCAAAAGGCAGGAAGTGCGTAACTCATGAACTGAACAATTTGAAAGTATGCAGTAATGGCCTCTTGTAACGTAATTTCGTGACATCAACATTTATGCGGAAGGATTATGGAAGTCACAAAAATTCTTAGAATAATCTGTCTTGAAGCCCAGACGGTAACTGGAGATCCCCTACCAATAAGCAACTTCGATAAGACCTTCATAGTATGGAGACACTGCGGAGTATTATTACCATCAGATCAAGGACGATAGGCGGCGCATGTAACGTGTATATGAAAGAAGAAATACGCAAACAAATTTCCATAAGAAAACACGAAGAAAAGAACCACCAGGTAGACCTAGGCATCGATGACAGGGTATGTTAACATAGATCTTAAAGAAAAATATGATTGAAAGTTGTGAGCTGGATTTGCCGGGTTTGGAACAGAAACCAGTAACGGGCTCTTGTGAACACATTATGAGACTGTAGGTTCCCTAAGATGGGGACTGTGTCGGTTGGTGGGCAGCCACTCGCCCCTCAATTAAGGCCTCCACTATATGGAGTTAGTTTAGTTCGTTACTGCTTACGAGATGTTCGCATTCATTAATTTCGAAGCTGAAATATGAGGGCAGACGGGCAGAAGCATTGAGCCTAAATTATGCTTTGTATAAAGAATATCTTGAGAGTAATATTGCGGGTACGATTTCTGAAAGAATAGTAATAGACTAGAAGGTAGGTAGGTTTTCACACTTTTTATAGGCCACGAAAGCCCTTAGGGTGAGTATAGATATAACTCTACTCTTTCTAGGACCTCGGCACTCTAGATGACGGTGGGGGTCAGCCCCAAGCTCCGGCCGCCTCTACCCCGGGGAAAGACCCGGTACCCATTGTACAGGAGGCTGGGTGGGCCCCAGGGCCGGTCTGGACGGGCGGAAAATCTCGTCCCCATCGGAATTTGACCCCGGACCGTCCAGCCCGTAGTCAGTATCTATACCGACTGAGCTACCCGGCCCACGTAATAGACTAGTAAGGCTATTACAATTTCTGCCTACATAGGTAATCAGGCATAGCAAAAATCATGAAGTCGTGTCAGGTCTTTGAAGAAGGATAAAGTGGACGGATAGGTAGTGGAGAAGCAAAAATCCCAGGTGTCTGTATTCCTGTAACAGTAACAATTACGGACTTTTGTGAAGGAACTTGTAGTTAAAAACATGCTTCATGCTGCAGTATTAGAATGTTACATCTAAGTTACAACGGCAGGTCCTTCGCCTGACTGTGAGAACTGAACTTGTTTTGCTAGTCAATGGTTCTGTATTGTGAGGTCAATTTTAGGGTGTCCCAGGAAATGTCACTGAATACATACATACAAAATCAATAAGGCGTCACGATCCTTACATCTTTCAGACTCACAGGCTGGTTTATATGTTTTGTTCCTATTCGGACCAACTTAAAAATACTTGCTTGATGAAGTACACCTTCTAGAGCTTCGCCGAAACACTGAACAACTTACGAGTCCCAGCCAGTAAAACACATAGGTACAGACTGCATTTAAAACTCAATGCCTACACACAGACGATTAAACAAACAACCTTCTTCCTCTTCTCTTTCTTTCTTTCTTTCTTCTTCTTCTTTTTCTTCGAATTTGTTCAAACGTTTTCATGTTTTAAACCCATCTTTCCATCCAACTCCAGGTGTCCTCACGTCTTTGTCCTTTGGGCAGTATAGCAGTTTTGGCATTATAGTACCTTGCATTATATTTACAAGTCTTTCCCAATGCAATTGACATTCCTTCCATCATGATCCATTTTGCTGTAGATCTAGTGTCTTTCCATTTTCAATTATGCCCCGTAAATAAGTTCAACCGATGAAAAATGAATTGAAATATGCATTTTCTCTCGTCCTCCTTCTTATTATTATTCTCGTTCCTCTAACCTCTTTTCTCATTTTTCTTATATCTTCTTCCTAACCCAAGAGTTACTTCAAAAACAACAATTGACTTCATTTTGACGTTTCGCTGACCGTGCATCTCAGTATATTTATCTCAGTAATTAACCAACTTGATGCACAAAATTTTTGTTTCACAATAAGTTTATTTCATGCCTCTACATGTTTCGAGCATATGTGCTCATTATCAGGAGGTCAAAATTGCATTACACAGCCTCTGGTATCATCATACCTATAGGTGTGATGATACCAGAGATAATTACTGAGATAAATACTTGACTTTATGTTATGCACCCAAATATGACGCATATTTTATAAATTTAATTTTTTACCGTCCCCCCTCTCTACGTAAATTATCAACTCCTTGCCACTATATTTTGAGTACTTTTTTCAATAATATGACAATACATATGCCCTGTCGATTCCCTGCCAATGTGTCGACAAACAAGCACAAAAATCAAAGAACATAATAACCAGAATATCTCCTGCCGGATATGCCGCAATAATATGAATTACTTTCTCACTTACGAAGACATCATGTTTAACAGGAAACGCTTCCCTTGCGTGACACCGTTCTTGTATGGGGGCTGCATTGGGCCCCACCGTTCCTCGAGGTGAGCGGGTGGCAAAGAGACTATATTTGTATTTAGTATTTTATGTCACATGTTCCCCCCATCCCCCAAAGTCATGGCTGTCTCAGAGTTGTCAGTTCAGGACTACGAGGAAGGCAGAGCCCACATATTTTCCACCGGTCTCAGAATTGTCTTAAACCGGCCCTGGCATGTTACACATCAGGAGGAGCAAATATTCTGTAATTAGGAGCAATATGGCGCCTTAACGACACATAAAATTGAAGCCGAAGCCAGGGAACTTCCTAAAAGCAAAAGGTTAAGACTTCTTATTTTGAAGCTTCCAACAATGAGGACTCCGGAGTTATCAGGTGTAGAGCTCTATGCATTCTTGGGCCCGAGTGGTCGGGCTCAAGCCTCGATCTTTTCCCTTCCACTGTAAATGAAGCATGGAGAAATTCCCGACCTCTTTCAGGAATCATATCTATGGTGAAAATGATGCAGCGTGTTAAATTTGGTTAAACGTCGGATGCAGATCCCATTTTACGACATAACTGCCCGTTTGAAAACTTCCAAATGACGATGCAGAAGTCGGAAATATACAGCAGCTTTAAAGTACCCGTTTCAATCACCAACTGCAGCAGATCAAACTGTGCACTCACAGTAAAAATAAGTGACATCTGAACAGCAGAACTAACAACAATGATAGGCCTGTCACTCAATACGACCTCTACGGAAGGTATCCAAAATCATTTACCAAAAGCTTTATTCTAAGGAGAATACGTTGTACTTTGTTGGAACAGACAAGTAATTTGTAATAAGAAAATAAATCACGACAGGCCATACAGCCCTAAACAAGGAAACAAATTAAAAAAAAATATATTTTTTAAATTCCTATTGGCCGACCAAAATCACCACACTCCCTCGCAACGAGGTAGCTAGAAAAACTTAAATCGGCTCATACAGTTGGCTAATTGTTCATTCCACGTCGTTATACAGCAAAAAGTGTCTTTTATAAGTCATTTTGTTTGTTTTTGTTTAAGGCAAACACTTTCGGACCCGTACGTTAAGTCATAATGCAAGAGCTTACTATGTAACAAGAACTGTAAATACAGTGTAGGTACACTCAGTGCCTAGCCTTATCGTATAAGAATACGCATCTAAAATCAACAAACATGTTCAGTAGAATGCCAAGATGGGGACGTAGCGAATGTAACGTACGCGTACAGAAGGCGCCAATGATGACGTCAGCATAGGCGTCCAAAAGCTTTTGTCTTAAATGATAAACAGTAACTTTATAAAGGGTAGTTGGTACTTTACAACAACAAATGTTGTTAATTTGTTGTATTTATTATTTTAAACCATTTAACAAACAACTATGATACATTTTTCTGAGGTGCGTAAGTCCTGTGAGAACATAACCTGTAGCGGACTGGTTAGCCTGTGGAGGTGTGTGCAACCGATGAATACTAGACGGTTGGCACTAAACCTCAATACGAGTACCAAGAAAAAATAAGAAAGAATATTGACTTTCACTTTAGACAGAAGAGGAAATAAATTATGGACTTAAAAATGTGGACCAATTATTACTCGGGCGATCAAATCGAGAATAATGAGACAGGCGTCGCATTTAGCAAGTATGGGGGAGATGAGAGATGCTTACAGGTTTCTGGTGCGGAAACCCGAGCGAAAGAGACACCTGGGAAGAAACAGACCTAGATAGGAGGATAATAGTAAAATGGATATTCAAGACATAAGATGGAGGGGGAGGGGGCATGGACTGGATTGATTTGGCTCAGAACAGGGAGAGGTGGCGGGCTCAGGTGAATGTGGTAATGAACCTTCGGGTACCATAAAATGTGGGGAATCTCTAGACTAGCTGAGAACCTGTTAGCTTCTGTAGACGGAATCTGCTCCATGGAGTTACCAAATAACGCTGTAGGGACAATTTCGACACTTCTCTCCCCACTGCAAGATCCCAAAATATCACAGCCTTAACAGGCCCCTAGTCTGCTAATTCTGAATGACGGAATCACATTAAAACCAATCCCCCTCAAATCCCCCTAAAAAAATGAATAAGTGCATCAAGGAGACACTAAGTACAAATGAAACATAATATAAGGGCATTATTCTTTCTGACCAATAATGTCTGCCAACTCCCGCCGCCATTCCAACACCAGTGCGAACAGAACATCTAGTGGCTACGTGTCCGACGATAAGCGAGTCGACAGGACACGACCAAGATATCGATCATATGAGTGTCGTTATACATAGGCTTATAACATTCATAAAATGTAATCAAGGTAAAACAATCCCTGTACAGGCCCTGAGGGTGCCAGGAGGTTGATGCACATGAAGTTGGTAAGGTTGTCAGCCCTACTCACCGAACTCTTTACCCCCCAGGAAATATCCCTGGTACTCATTTCTGTTAAGAGGCTGAGTCGATCTCAGGGCCATAGTGCGGCCGGAAGGATCAGATCAATAGAAAATTCCGATGACATAATCGGGAATCGAACCCGCGACCTCCATCAACTGTGCCACCGCGTGCCCCTCATAACATTCACAACAACAAAAATTAAAAATGATGATGCAGCTGGAATAAAAAATTGGCAAAATTAAACAATACGAATCGACCGACAATAATAATTATTATTATTATTATTAGCCGAAACCTAAGGTACATACGAAAAAAAATCTGTCACTGTTACCACCTGCATTCTGAACAATGTAATATAATTCTGTAATTTCTATGACATTATACACTTTTGATATACATTATCTCACGCACAGAGCCTACGAACTCCATTATTTTTTGAAGGCACAGCTTTACCCTCTAAATGGTAAATGGAAAGAATGAAATCCAAACAGGTTTCGACGTCCTTCAAAAGGATAGAAAAGGACAATAATATTTTTCCTTAAACCTAGGGGGAGACAAGTCTTTTGTGAAGTATTTAACCATTGTTAACTTATATCCACTGCCCTCTAAATATCGGTTTCCTCTTCAGAACGTTACAATACCACTTAAACACCTTCAAACTTTTTATTGCTCTCAGGCAACGTGAAACACACACCGTGGAGTCGGTATCCGTGTTTTGAGCTTCTGATTGACAGAACTATTATATATTGACGTAACAGAGTTACCATAAAATATATAAGGAAAAAGAGAAGTAGCAAGAAGGGAATTATAGAGGACAGACAGGTTTAGTTGGTAGAAAACACGACGGTAACAAGAATCATTCACAATTCTGAACGTGCCCACAGAAGCGTGACGACAGAGCAGGGCTTGTTTCACAAAGTCAAATAAAACAAGATCGACACTCCCCTTTCTTTTTCTTTTCATATCTGACTTAAAACATCAATTGTTGTTGTTGGCTATGTCTCTAGCCTTTTCTATTACATTTTTCTAGTGTTAGTTTTTTTATAACTTTTCTTTCTTTCTTACATTTGGGCTTATATTTTTAGTGGCATTTGTTTCTGGCTTCAAAAAGAATGGACATGGATGTGAGAAAAACACACTTCGCTGCCAGAAAAAGCTTTCCTGTTCCTCTACTTTTGGCTTGTAGAATAGTGTGAAAAGTTTTGACACTACTGAATATTCCAACAAAAGGTGGACAGCACGTTAAACTGAAATTTATGTCACTATGGATCTTCCTCGGTCTTCCCCATAAATACGGGCGTTAGTAGTACCGGAAGAAGCAAGTTTGATGGTTACCGAATTTCGGGACTAGACCGAACTCTGCGACATGACAATTCCCACATTTACATAATAAACAACTGGGCAAAATAACCGGCTGGCGATCGAAAAAGTCTTTTCAAGCAGGTATTTCGTTTCCACCATTCTTCATTATTATTCTATACATTTTTAAAATCCAGTACCTCAGACGTTGCCCATTATCCAACATGCACTTCATATATACGACGTTGTGAAAGGTGATACTCTTTCCGTTATCAAGGAAAACTTATATTATAGAAACCGATGACGGAAGCAGTTGTGTATACCACGCCTACTGCAGACCGTAACCCCTGTTCATCCTCTTATTCAGACAAGTTTTCCGCTGTCAGCAGAGCACCGATGCTCGCATATGGCAATTTATATTTGGACATTCCGTTGTGTGGTAACGTTTAATTAACTAGTGACAACTGTCTATAAACACCGCGAGGTTTACTGCCTACTACCAAAGCATTATTAGCATATGGCTCACAAAGCGTTCCGGAAAAAGACGGCCATCTTAATGGCTTACTAATGCTGGCCTTAGCAAATTCCGGGCCCGATTTCGATACTTGCAGCGGGCCCCATAAATTTATTGTGCAAAGCAAAACAAAAGGACCAACGTCTGAAAGGATAATTTTAAACTAACGCAGACTGCACCTGTTTTGAATAAGACATGTGATCACACAACATGTGTTTTGTTCAATTATTTGTTTTGTAATTTCATTATAACGTTCTAAAAAATTACTAATGCGCGAATCCCCCATGATCATGGGGTCCCTTAAGCGTCTAATCGGTCTAACCGGCTAACCTGTGACTTACTTAGATTCATAATTGACATCACCTCTGTTACATGCGTAAAAGGAAACTCTTCATACCAAATTCTGTTAAAAGATTCTTGCACCAACAAGTGCAATATTTATGTTCCTTGGGAAGTCCTGTTAAAATTAAAACGAAATGTGCATAATGTCTGTCTGTCTGTCTTTGTATTACTACAGCTACATCATTTGTGTGTGGGCCCGGTAGCTCAGTCGGTATAGCGACTGAGCTACGGGCTGGACGGTCCGGGATCGAATCCCGGTGGGGACGAGAGTTTCCGCCCGTCCAGACCGGCCCTGAGGCCCACCCAGCCTCCTGTAAAATGGGTAAAGGGTCTTTCCCGGAGGTAAAGTGCGGCCGGGGCGTGCTGCTGACCACTCACGCCCTTCTAGTGCCGCGATCATGGAACAGTACAGCTATACCTCTACCCACCCTCTGGGCCACACCGGGCCTGTAACGGGATCACTTTACCTTTACCTTTTTACATCATTTGTGTCTCTGTGGATTTCTAGAGACAGTCGCGATAGCTCAGTCGGTACAGCGTCTAGGGTACGGGCTGTGAGAAAGCGGAATGTTGGTTCAATTTTAGGTACGGGCAAGATATTTTCTTTTATACACATCGCGCAGACCGGCAACGGAACCCACCGACTTTCATATTTAATGGGCACTGGGGACTCTACCCACGAAACTGCAGCGGCCGAGGCATGAACCTGACCGTTCACATCCATTTAGCAGTAACGTTAAGAATAATCGGAACTACACCTCCACCACCCCACATGTCTTCATGGCTACAGAGAGACAGATTTAATGACGGTATATTCAGTTTCATTGTACTGCTGTGTTTCATTTAGTGGCCACGTTAGTTTCTAATACGGTGTAATGTCAACTGTAGATGGGCCATTAAAAATATGGAGCAATGGCAGAATAAAAAATATCAGGGAGAGCCGAAGCATTCGGAGAAACACATACAGATGCCATTCTGTCCCCCCAAAAATCCTACCTGGACTGTCCTGTGGTTGAACCCTATCTGCTGTGGTGGAAGCCCGGACACTAACTGTCTGAGGTATGGCACGGCTCCTTAATTTACGTATTTATTACTTTTGACTATTATCTCCTTGTAAAGTGCAGGAAATGGCGTGTGCCTATTATCTAATTCTATTGACATTACAGTTCCTATAACTCCTGTTAAGTCCATATGCAGACTTCTGTTTCATACTTATGAATTAAGGCTCATTACACTACACAATTGAAGGACAAGTCAACCTACACTCAACTTGTCTCATTCTCGATCGTTACGTCAACAGCCTTCTTACCGATGTTACCAAAACACTACCTTCATCTCAGTCGCAAGTGTAAGCTTTACACCCATAACTACGGTACCGATACACGAAATTAATACCAACACAACACCAATCTCTACATTTTCGGCGTGAAATATACAATAAATATACAATAAATAACCAACCGATAAAAAGAAAATAAGCAAAAGGCGCTTGGACTGTACCTGAACGTGTATCGCCTAAAAGTGCAAACCTACAATGTAAATATTTCGGCGTCAGTAATACAGTTCTTATTAAGAGCTACTTGAAAGATTCATATTTTGAGTTAAGAAACGACCAATATTTCAAAATAGTGGGATCCCACAGAGTAATTAATTATATATGGTGAATCCACGTGTATTAAATTTTTACCTTGTTTTCAAATATTGTGATGATGACTTGTTAAGACCGAAACATATAGCTGATCTTAAATAAGAGACACGTAATGCTGTTGGCTGCAATATTAAAATATATTTACTGAACCCTCTGGAAACACACCAGTATGATCTCGATAAAATTATACTATTTGCAAAACAAGTTATTCAGGAAGTTTTGCACTGACCACGCAGATCATTCGTCACTAATACTTCTCACAATATCAGCAAATCAATATTGCCAATCTATGAATTCAAATTTTCATCACTGGAGTGTCGTTGCCTGTCTGAATACCAAACAAGATGCTTAACCGTGATTAAAGTATTAACAGCCTGTCAAATAGAATCCAGACACCGATAATTTATGGTGCCCAACAATAGCTAATTGAGATGGCTATTCTAGCTAACATGTATTGCTAACTCATCGTTCTTTGTTGGCAATAAACAGCGACTTCAAGTAATGTATTGGTTTAATCATCGCACTGATCCATTATAGCATTAATTTATTAATCCAAGATGAGTTTTCGATATTTTATTCAGGTGTATTGTCATAACAGTTCGTTCTATAACCATCATTAACCAACAGCAAAAATGACGTAACTCCAATACCAATTCCTTTGTCAAAAATGGCCAAATCTTTTCATCATCTTATGCTAAATTCACATCGATACAAAGGCTCTACCGGCCAGAAGAAGTGCTGAGCGTCTTCGCTGGATTGCACACTTGTTATGTGCAACTGCCTGATAGAGACGCCGTTGGCACTATCTGGCGTCTCTATCAGGCAGATTCACGAACGAAAATAAAAGCTGAAAATGACATGACAAGTACAGTCTGATTTGCGCTTTCTCATTGGCAGGCATCCTTCTATTGGTAGCTATTGTAGCTATTAGGCAACTGGGAGGACGACCGAAGGATGGCGGTTCGATTCGCGGAAGTGGTAAAAGATTTATCTCTTCCCGAAAGAATCCATAACGACTTTGGGAACCACCCACCCTCCTATTCAATGGAAAATAATTTTTCCCCAAAGTAAAGTAGCCTGAACGTGAAGCTGAACATTCCTCTCTGAATACTGCCGAGGTTAGAAAGGAGTGGAGCTGTACCTCCATCCCCAACATTCCTTCATGGTGTGGTGCTTAATTAAGTACGCTGACAGCTCTAAAAGTACATTTACCTTTCACCTGTGGAGAAAATTACATAGCAGCAAGAAAATGTAAATCTTGTTTAATACAGGTTATTATGTTATAACAATCTACTGAAATACCAAATGTCTCGAGATGTTAATGTACACAGTACCCGCAATTCAGTAGGCGAGAAGGTATTTTAGTTGGCGCCACTGGTAACAGAATTCCTGGCCGAGGAGAATTAAAGTGCCCGCATTAACAAACTCAGAACCCGTGGCACAAAATAAAATAAATAAATAAAGCTGAACCCTTCAGAATTTGTAGCACAGCAAAGTAAAAAGAAACTTTTCTCTGTGCACACCATGGAGGCATATGGGGTAGCAACTGATACATCCAGACACATTGTTAACCTCGACACAAGGCCAATTCACCCCCGGGTAATAACCCGCTGTGCACGTAGAATAGGAGGCTTGGTGGGCCTCAGAGCCTGTCTGGATGGTTTGGAGGACAGAACTTTCACTATTGCCTGCCAGGGAATCGATTGTCCGGCCGGCAGGCTAGTCGCTGTACCAACTAGGCCATCTTGGACCCCTGTTTAAGTTTCGAACCTTCTTTCCATTTCAGTCCGAGTCCAGTTCATGTCTGCATACTTACTTACTTACTCACTCCATGGTGCAGAGTCCTTCTTGAGAAGCTAACTGGTTTGCAGCTAGTCAAGAAATTCCTCGCATTTCACGGAACCCGAAGGTT
>Ga0136643_10001535_pt1 | contig 28403 bp, 14 predicted proteins | sample TergutLab28metaG_FD_96883 | JGI IMG/M metagenome (GOLD analysis project Ga0136643, IMG submission 96883) | Labiotermes labralis P1 segment gut microbial communities from Petit-Saut dam, French Guiana - Lab288 P1 (version 3) (version 3) | ecosystem: Host-associated > Arthropoda: Insects >... | reverse complement strand
GTCCTTCTTGAGAAGCTAACTGGTTTGCAGCTAGTCAAGAAATTCCCCGCATTTCACGGAACCCGAAGGTTCATTACCGCACTCACAACCGTCCGCCACCTGTCCCTATCCTGGGCCAGCCCAGTCCAGTCCATATACCCACATTCCACCTCCTGGAGATCCATCCTAATATTATCCACCTATCTACGCCTAGGTCTCCCCAGTGGTCTCCTTCCCTCCGATTTCCCCACCAAGACCCTATACACCCCCCTCTCCTCACCCATACGCGCCACATACCCATCCCATCTCATTCTTCTCGATTTTATCAGCCGCACAATATTGGGTGAGGAGTACAAATCATTTAGCTCATCGTTATGCAATCTCCTCCATTGCCCCGTTACTTCGTCCCACCTAGGTCCAAATATTCTCCTCAACACCATGTTCTCAAACACCCACAGCATCCTTTCCTCCCGCAATATCAGCGACCAAGCTTCACACTCATACAAAAAAAAACAGGCAAAATTATAGTTCTATATATCTTGATCTCCAGAGTAAGTATCCCGCCTGTGACTGTTTCTTAACATAAGTGTTTTACAGGGAAGGGTTGTTAGCACCTCGCCCAACTCCCAAGCTGGAGGACCACCCCTCGTCGGCTGTCCGCGACTGCTTATTCAATTTATTCTTAGCTACCCTCCTTATCGGAGGCCGTTCCTCTATCCGCAAACTGAGGACGCGCCATGCCGTGGTGACTCATGCTACCAATAAAAATATTTAATTGTACAACACAAAACTCAATGTTACAATCAACAAATTAATTCTATTTAACATATAAATATTTCACGTTTCATATTTCTTCTAAATTACAGTTTCGTTGCAAACACAATTTTTGAACAAAACTACAGAGTAATTCCCCAATATACGAAAAATCGATTAAATTCATATACTTGTATTAGATGTACAAAGTAATAACTGTTGTTTGGTTTTGGATCCTATTTTCTCTTACACTAGTTCATTCCTGCCATAAACCTGTCGCTGGTCTTGGTGCCTCTTTTGAGCTGTTGTAGGTTCACGAATCATTTCAAAAGTTCAGATGCTGTTTCCGACGGCCCACTCACCCGTACATTAAAGAGATTGCATTTTAGTGTGTAGTAAACCTTTTGTTTGTGTTACATTCGTATTGGTAATAAAGATGGTGCCTAGTGTTGTCTCATTTTCCACACAACTCTCTTTGAGTAGCTCTTATTTATGAACAGATGAAAGAGTAAGAATATCATTTAAATATTTTAACTCATTTTTAGTTTTATTTTATTCATAATTAATCATCGTTTTGTCTCCTACGATGTTTAGTATTTTAGCATTTTGAAGATATTTATCTACTTGTTTACTGCTTAATTTTAATTGTTTTAATTGTAGATAGGAATTTCTTTATACAACATTTTACATTCCACTGTAAACGAAATGGGATCCCATTGAGTACTACCTTTCTGTACCTTAAACAAAATGTTCTCTATTGGCCTGATGATGACCGTTTACGGTCGAAACATGTAGCCACAGTGTAACATATTTCATACATTATATTACTATACTGATGTTGTTGTGTACTGATGGTATATAATATGTTATACAATTTAGTATTTTAGCTTTTGTAAGAAATGTTTTACCTTTTGAAAGAGTTACAATTTATAAGACGGGAAGTAACTTGAAATTAACTTACCTTTACGAGTGTTAGCATTTCTATATAACACATAATTTCCAATAATTTATAACCACCACTATAAATGCATCACATTAAAGAGGTCGTCAGCGAGGAAATTTTCGCCGCATTTTATGGAACCTGGGAGTTCATTGCAGCATTCAAAAGAGACCGCCATCTGTACCTACTCTGAGCCAGATCAATCCATTCCATGATCCCAACCCAGTCATCGAAATCTTTCTAATATTATCCTCCCGTCTACGCCTAGATGTTCCAAGTGGTCTCTTTCCCTCAGGTTTCCCCACCAAATCTTTTGTACCTCTCCCACGTACGTGCTATATTCCCTCCAATCTCATTCTTTTTTATCTGATCACTGAATAATATTTGGTGAGCACAGACCATAAATCTCTTCTTTGTCTAGTCTTCTCTCCTCTTCTGTTACATTGCCCAGGTTAGGCCGGAATTTCTTCATCAGAAATCTATTCTCGAACACTCTCAGCTTATGCATCCTCAACCTGAGAATCCAAGTTTCACACCCGTACAGAAGCACGGGCAAAATTATATTTCTGCATATTTTAATCTCAATATTTTTGGATAGAAAATTGTTAGATGAATGATAGGAAACATTTCTGACTTCAGTCTGCTCTTAATTTATTCAGGATTACTATTGTTATTAATGTATATATATATAAATATATATATATATATAGACATATATATGTATATATTTTTTATATGTGTGTGTATGTGTGTAATTCTTCTTTTGTGAAAATTCCATCACATTCTTATGCATTTATGCTAGATTTAACAACTTTTCCGCAGTAGGGATATTACCAGTATTAGTATTAGCAGTAATTTTTTCGAGACCTGCATTAGCTAATGTGTGACCGCAGAGTACGGCCACAACAGTATCCACTACTGCAGGGTACACGGTACTGCGTGACAGAGTGGACGGATGTGTTGTAGTTCATCCATTATACATGACCTGGATTTTCCACCACAGGGATTCCACTAATACGGTGGCCATGGTATATTAGTGCAGGACCCACGAACTACGACGATGACGCCGCTAGGGCTGCCGATGCACGAACGTTACACATCCGTATTTCTATGACACGGCACATAGTAATGCAGGAACACGCTTCAAAACTGTAAACTGATGGGGTGATTTAAAAGGAGTATCGTCTCTATTTTAATTAAACCTCACGTTAATTCCTGTTTTAATCTGTTTGAATATAAAAAGGAAGACAGTCACATGGGGCTTACATAGAAATACGATTACAGAACCCGGAAGTTGCATCACCGCTATTACTACAGTTATCATTTTGATTCTATCCTGTTCCAGGTATTTTTACTTTTTGCCCCCAAAATTCAACTGAGCCATATTATTTTGAACACATGTTGAATGTATGAGTGGACCGGGTAGCTCAGCCGGTATAGCGACTGACTACGGACTGGACGGTCCGAAATCGAATCCTGGTGGGGACGAGATTTTCCGTCCATCCAGATCGACCCTGGGGCCCACCTAGCCCCCAGTACAATGGGTACCGGGTCTTTCCTGGGGGTAGAGGCGGTCGGGGCGTGGGGCTAACCCCACACCCTCATCTGGTGCCGAAAGGTCCTAGAAAAGTGTAGAGCTATACCTCTACTCATCCTAAGGGTCTGCGTGACTTGGAAAAATGTTGAAAACCTACCTGTGTTGAATGTATGAAATGTAGAAGATTTTATTATAATATTGCTCTCGAATTGAGAGGTAGATAAGTGTGCTCTCGTATCATGAATCAGCATCTGTCTTTGCAGAAACAAGCGGATTTCATACGAAGTTTGATACAGAACCGCCCATGAAAATGTCGATCTTCAAGCGGTATGGGTGTGAGTTATTGCGAAGGCCGGTCGCATTTGTAAAGAAAATACCTCCAGTAAACAGTTACTCACTAAAGCTCAGTCTTGTTTGCAGTCCAAATAATCAACAAGAGGAGCTGCCCGAAATGTGAGCTTGCCACAGTCGAGAGTGCAAAACAGTCCGCAAACTGGATTAGGTTTTAAAGGTGACGGTGGCGATTTGGCACTTTCTTGTCGAACTTCTTTACCCTTATAATGAAGGCATTGCGATTCTTCGAAACGTCGGAAACTACCTACCTACCAACAACAAACTATAACAGCCCAGAAAAACTGAGTCTTCTACGTATTTTACTGTGACTGGCTTTCGATTCAAATGAAGACTTTTTTACAGTCAAAATTTCGTTTAGTGACGATCCGATTTTCAGACTGGGCCAGGACATATTAACCCTCGTGAAGGTGAGGTTGCACATGACAGTAAAATTCTCACAGTCTCTCCCTGGGCTGTTCTCGATACGCAAAGTCATACGTGTAACCACCTTCAACAGCTGACTACCGACGGTCATGATAACACCGTGCAGGGTTAACTTGAGATTACATCGTGTGTCAGTGAAAGCAGCGCCTTTCTTAGGGATATTAAGTAGACCAGGAAGTGCTATAGCTATGAGTAGCTTGCGAGAAACTGCAGAAATGGCGACTCGGAAGATGAGAACTTTGAAAGAAATGAGGAAGTTTGTATCTTTATACGAAGCACTTCTGTAGGATTGGGGCAGCAGGGCGGTAGCATTATATTTCAGTTTATGAGGCGTTCAAAAATGTTGGACTGAAGCGCACAGAAAATTTACAACCTTACAATCAATTTATTGTATAGTGCTACATATATTGTATAGTGCTACATATATTGTACGAATGAACTGTAGAGCTATTTTCTTTCTTTGGGATTGAGCGGTAATTTTGAAATTGCATGAATTCTGTATGTGAAAGTGTCAACTGTCTCACCAAGCAAGTGTGCCAGAACATTTATAAATCTGACTTGTATAATTGGGAGGTCCCGTTTCGAACCTCGGTTGGGTTCTTCTTGATTTTCCTCATTCCGTGTAGGCAGACTGCAGGATAACAGCACGTCTGTTCCGAAAACATGCACTAACTGCTATTTGTACTGAAGTATCCGTAATAAAAATTCTTACGAAATTAATGTTTCTATCGGCAGAAATAAAATGTTTACCACTCATACGTTTTGCCACGTAGTGTATCAATGCCTAATTTACTCCTTTAAGATAATATTGTTTTAAGGGTTGCATTAGGGATGCTAGAATACATCTGATGTTTGTTAGGACAAATTCCAGCGGCCTTGTTGTTGCAAAATCTCATTCCGAGAGAGGACATGACATACTTAGACGTCGGTGAGATAATGGTATTTAGAGAGGTCATTCAGCTTTATGTGAGGGGCAAAACAGAAGTGGCTTGGAATGGACAAGTGTAATGGCTGTGGCGGACGTTTAGTTTGTAAGTACTGGTAGCAAACGAACAGCTGAACTGGCCAGAAATGCTTGTTGTGTGTACTGAGCTAATGAGAATGTTGGTTGGTCAGTTGTGCCAGGAATGGTGTTATATGTATAAATATGCATTCTATTTTGGAGCTATAAACATGAGCTAAACGTCAATTTAAAGTCCTATAATAGCCATACTTTCTTTTTTCCTTCCTTTTTAATGTAATTATAAAAGAAGTGGCACACGACTTCATCGCTCCATAAAGCTAAACTGTATTTGCGCAGAAACTGAAGGCGATAGTTAAAAGTATTTCTGCTCTGAATTCCATAAACTTTTTCGTTATCTACTTTTGTTACTGTAAGCTACCGTGAAACAGAATGTGGGACTACGAACATTGGTGGAAAGAAGGTGTAATAATTTCATGATAGAGTATGGCGTTCTGTGTTATTACGCGTAGGAAAACGGAGAGCAAATCAATATAAATAGGAGTAAAACTGATGAATCTTTGGTCCGCGAGAGCCTGTCGTTACACAGGACGGATTTATGTAAAGAAATAATTTCAATGCCGATCCCATTGGTCACGCGGCCTAAAAGCTAGGGCTGCGGCCACTGGCTTGCTGAGATTGCTTGTTCGAATCTCGCCAGGGGGATGTTTGTTTGTTCTTGTGAGTGTTATATGTTGTCAGGTAGAGGTCTCTGCGAGGGGCCGATCCCTCGTCCAGAGGAGTTATAGCGAATGTGTGTGTGTCGTTGAGTGTTATCAGGTGTTACAGTAAACTTCCACATCTACCATGAGTAGGTAGAAGAAGTCTGACTAAGAAAGAAAGAAAGAAAGAAAGAAAGAAAGGTAGAAATCACAATGCAACGCATAAATAAATAAATATCCACTTTTTCGCGCTTCCAAGGTTTTGTATCTGTTTTTACTCTTCAGTTCTGACATAACAATACTCCTTCCAAGTAATTGTCCCACACAACCTTATGTTAGGGAATATCTAACCCAGTTCACAATTAATATTAATGAAACTGTAATGAGCATCTTTCAAAGCATTGCGTTTTATTCATTTTTGTCTTCTTTTTTCTTCTGAATGCTGCAGGTATGTCTCAATAAAAAATAAAAAATGATTCCTGAGCGTTCCACGGAGGCAGTGGGGAAGTTGATATATATATATATATATATATATATATACTCATTTTCAACATATATACTCAATGTAGGTTGGTGGGCATTTAAAACCTGCACTCGCTTTATCGTCTAGGAAGGTGTCCCAGGTACACAGCGCACAGGAAGCAATGTCGTCAAATGTGATGAGAATTAAGCATTGTGATGTTTAAGCGAAACGTTAAAGTTAGGAATCTCATGCGTCCGTAACCCCTAAGAGTGCACGTCGTATGTTTCCCCTCTCAGGCATTGTCGATATACGTGACGTTATTCCACAATTGCTCTTCGTCCCCCCCCCCCATACATAATAAGTCTTCCCTGAACTAGCTACTCAGAACAGGGAAAAATTTCCTTGTGAAATTTGACGTTCTAAGTGCGGTTTTGGTGAAAGTCAAGTACTCTGGGATGGAGACATTCAAGTTGTCGATTGGTAGATATTAGTTAACGCTAGATCCTGAAGCAGAAGTCGCTACGCTCCTTCGAAAAGCTGGTAATTCTATATTATCAGGAGTCAGAAGCCAGAACACTATTATTGTCGAATGTTTTGCTTGTTTCTTTATTTACGATTGTTTATTTGTCAAAGTTTCAGTGTTTCAGAACATGTGCTGTTACGAGAAAGCAGTAATAGGTGCTATCTCGGTTCTAGCCGGAATATGGGTCCAGGTTCGAGTGCGAGATCCCCAGAACATTGACGTTCGTTGTTGTGGAGACGATCCCTACTTCGTTCGTTGACTGACGTGCAGCAGCCGGGGTGTGTTTATCGTGTCTATCGTGTATTTCATATGGCTTTTCACCACAATATGGAAAATATGTGCCAGAGGATGTTTATGTTTTGCAACTAAAAGACTGCCCCAAACGCCACGCCTGCTCACTGTTCTGGTGTAATATATTGCAAATTAGCTAGCAAAACGAATCGACATTCGGAAGCAAAAGTGAAGCCAGTGTACGTACTTCTGTTAAAAACTACTTATTAACGACTCCATTATTCCACGCACTTCAACATATGACGTTTCAGGGCACGGTATTTTCAAAATAGTACCCTATATGATGCAATATTTATACTTATGTATTGTCTTGCTCCACTTGTAACAAAGCTTTTTTACACTATCTAGTGCTGTATTATAATTGTGGTTCCTATGCGGTCCTCAAAAGTATTGAAACAGGCTTGCACTACATTTAAAGCCCATTTGTAAAGGATGGGTTTTATGGTTACCTAATATGCTTACGTACACAATACGTAGACTCAATTATTAAAATACATAAACACTCTCATAATTAAACAAACATTTTTATTGCACATTGCAATCACTCTTACACAGTTTTTGTACAATAAAATTTACTCTAATTTTGTGCGGCTCTTCTTATATTTTTTTCGAACCCAGCACTTTAATCTCTACCTGTAATACGCATAAAAAGTGATATATAAATATTGACAAGTTAGGGATGTGAAGAGTAGAACATTATGGAATGGATGACAAAGACAAACACATGTAAATCAATTTAGTTTGGACGCTGAGGATGACGCACATATAACCGTCGGAAAGCATTACGTCAATAAAGCAAATAAATGGGGTAAAGAATGTACAGGTAGTTGTGTTGTTAATGTATTACTGCAATGAGGACATATGGTTGCTCTGCGTATGTCACATACCTCAAATCTAAATATTCTCTTTATTCTGATGTACTAAAAGACTACAAAATGTTAAACAGTTAAAGTTTTAGTCCTTTAACTTAAATAGTGTTACATTTTAATCCTTTGTAAGGTGACACATGTCTATAAAAATATACCCAATCGCATACAACATAATAACTTTAGAATTAAGCGAGTTGCATATGCGGTCATTTGCCAGTTTTACATTGCGAAATGTGACAGGTACGTTAAATCTTTATTCTGTCAAACTTTTTTAAATTCTTGTATAGAATTGGCCTGCTGATGGCCGTAATGACAGAAAATGGTAGCCACTAAGGCTAAAATACATTGTTGCGTTTCACTGTGTACGTGTAAAATTTTATTTTATTGTTGCGCTGTCATGGTTCCCTACACTTCTAAGTACTACATAAAATAAATTTTATTTAAAATCTAATTTCTATGCCACAGATCACACACCGACCTTTAACTAAATTACGGACCTTCTATCGTGTAAATAAAGTCAACTTGGTGCAAAATTTTTCTTATTATGTTTATTTCTTTTGTGTATATGTCTCGGGCGAGTATGTGCCTATGCGTGGTTTGCAGGGTGCAATTACACCTTGCATACCAGACAGTCATCCATACAGAATAACAAGTACCAAGTGTCGCAAAAATACAGTTTTTTCTCCTGATGATAGGCGTATAGTCGCCCGAAACATGCAGCGAAAAGAAATAAACTTACTAAGAAAAACTGTGCACGAAGTTGGCTTTATTTACAAGATTAGGCAGGGATGCATAGTCAACAAAACCCAAAAAACGTAAAGAAGATAGACCTACTACTTTTAAAGATAATTCGTGTTGTTTTTATGGATGGTATGGAGCTCATGCATACATTCCACGAAGAAAGTTTGTGATTATTTCAGTGTCAAAGTATGTGGCGCACATAAGCATACGAGAGCTTTAAATGTTCATGTATTCACGTTTTGGGTTACATTCTGTAATTCTGTAGTGCATTTCACAATGTTGGAAACTTTCGTTTCCTTGTTACGTGTTTTGCAATACATTGTTGTGTTTTATGTAGTGAAGAATGTTGAGGTTCTATAATTTTCATGGTTATACCGTGTATCAATGATATCAAAAGCGTTATTGTCCAAGTAACGCACTCAAATATAGTAAATCATGAAATATTTAAAAAAAAAGTTAAAACTATAAAAGCTGCTCCAACATGTTTCAGTTCGCGTAGAAACCATCATTAGGGAGGTACAATCAGTGCTTAGTTAAAATTACAAGTCTTGTTCAAATGTGCATGTCGGTACAGTCGTTGTCAGTGTTATGGTGGGATATATGCCCCCATAACACTGAAAATAAGACTTGTAATTTTAGCTAAGCACTGGTTGTAGCTCCCTGATGATGGTTCCTACGTGAAGCGAAACATGTTGGAGCGGCTTTTATAGGTTTAATTGGTTTTTAACAATTTAATGATTTTATATAATTGAGGGCATTATTTGGACAGTAAAGCATTTAATGTTGAGATTATTTGTTGAAAGATTCCTAATCTTTGCAGTCTAAACGCCCGAGCCAAAAGGTAAAATTCATTTTTTGAAGGACAAAGTACTTCTTGTAAATTTTCCAAAATAATGGAACGTGAATTTATCGTGACGATTAAAATGAAAAATCGTAACAAACTCTAGTCTGGTGGTTAGTAGCCAAACTTTAGAGAGATCTTCTGCTTTTATCTTCAGAGCAGAATTAAGCAAAGTTATGGGTACTTCGGGTGACCATTAGGCATAGTATAGTGTAATCCGCGAGAGAATATGAATGGGAGGGATTAATTTGAAAATGTTAAGATGATGGATTATACTAGCTTTCACAGAACAAGCCTTGAGCATTAAAATGGCAAGTGTAGTTAAATAAAGAAGGATGAAATGGAAGGCGGGTTTTAACACTCATACAAGAGACCAAAACTGAACACAAATTATGACAGGGACATCTACTGTACAGTGACCATGCGGAAGACATGGACGTACACTTGAGATTAATATTAAATTAACTTTACATATATACGGTGTGATTGTGTCTTCAGGGTTTATCTGGTCAAGAACAGAAACCAGTGGAAGTTTCCTGTTGCCACGCATTATAACAGTACGAATGGCTATTATAATGCACCTTTTCACAAAACAAACAGTTCATTTTTTCAAGAAGGTTGCTGTATCATTAAGCTGTATACTTGTAAATACTTCCCCTCTTAAGCAGGCGGGACTGTGGATAGGGAATTCGAATTATTACATGAACTCTTGCCCAAAATCCCCAGTTTCAAAATAGTTTATTACATTCCAGAGTCGCGTATTTACTTCAGTTTATTTGAGTGAGACAGACTGCAACAGTGCGTGTATATCCTAATGATTATTTAGTCTGTCAGACCGTTGCAGACTGTGGCTAATATATAGAATGGTGTGGTCGCACAGCAACATGTTATGGGTCATGCCTATCGTTATTTTATCGCAAAGGCCCGATTTTGTTCCCAGAATAGTTCATATGGACTATCAGTTTGATGCAGTGACACTCAGTAATATGACTTTCAATGGACTGGTGTTTGCAACCCTAGCACCTGTTATTACATTTGTAAATATTTCCTGAATACAAGTTCTTTTAACAAATAAGGAATAAATTTATTCTGTTATTAATTTAAATAATTATTTTACATAAGTAGTTAGCACATTCATGGTTAACGCAGGAATATTTTAAGGTGTCCAAAACTTTATTTTTACCTTGGACATTCCGTTGTGTTGTTTGTATTAAAAGGTATATTTTACGTAAGAAATAGTTGTGTTGATAGTGACTGATAACTATTTCGTAATATCCAAAAGTGATTAAGATATTTTTTGAATTTATTTATGTAATATAAAATATGTTCATGTAACTTTTTAACGTGTACCGGATTAAGGAAATGAATGAACAGATGTTTAATTAGAAATGCGCTCTTCTGTGTTATTACGCAGAGCGGTCCCATCTTCAGCAGTCGCTGCCGTCAGGCACAACAGTTTTATTAGTTTCGTTGATATACGGCGCATGTTTCAGGCGCGCAGACCGTTCTCAGGCATTTAAAAATAGATGACTTTAAACCCCCCCCCCCAAAAAAAAATAACATGAATTTTAAATTTGTGAGTTCTCATAAATTGTAATGTAAGATATTTATACTCTAATGTATTTTATTTTTGGGTTTTAAATACTTGTATTTTTAAATGTAATAGAATTGCCTGCCCGACCGAAATATGAAGCATATATATTGACGAAAACAATCAAACTTTGTTGTGGTTGGCGTTAATACGGTTGTCAATATTAGATGTGACATACCGCAACGGGTTGAAATCCGCAAAAAGTTGGTTATCTGAACTTAAAATAGCTTCCGAAAGAGTAGGCCAACTCTTGTCTTCTTGCCAGGAATCCAAGTGTCCAATGGTGTATCTAATTCGAACCAATATGATTACTTACATCATCTATATCGCCAAGAATTTTCTCCTCTGAGGAATAATCGGCCTGAAGAAAAAGTGAAGAAACTTCTACTGCGCTAGTTAAATGCTCTTTGTGATTTATCTATAAATTATTTACGCTCCCTTTCACATTGGTTTCATAAGATATGTCAATCTAAACTCCACAAGTAAGAAATACACACTTATATTAATTTGCTCAAGATGACTGTGGGAAAGACGGAATGTGGGGAACCCAGACATAAATCGGAGGACGATGTCGCACGTGTCGTAGACAACTACAGTGTAAAGTTGAGGACTGTGTTAAATTGTCCAGAGTAGTGATAGATAAGGTAAAAACTTTCAGAGTCCTGAGAATATGCTGAAATGCTATCAATATTCAAAGAAACAAGTTTTTCAAGAAAGTACGTAAGTCTAATATATACAGTGGTATATAGTTTGTTTCGTCTCGTACCGTGGATACAATAAGTAGCATCCAAACACATTAAAAATGTAGAATTTTCTCCGTAAACTTGCCTGTTAAAACCACGTAAATGCGTTCCTGTGGAACGCTCTTTGATTCAGAGGCTGTGTATCTACGTGTTAGACGTATATTTGCCCACCAGTACATAATGTTAGCTTTACATGGGTTTTCGTTGTTTTTCGAGTTCTTCACTGTAGCGTGTAATTCGTCGGTTTTGTTTACAGACATCAAAGTTCCAGTTGGCAAACCTGTCATCGTGATGTAACAGTGGATTACTGTGGTGACGTTAGGTTGGACGGGGGCGATGAATTGACAATAATTCCTTTCACATTGCTACCGTCGTTATTGTCTTACGTGTCAGATGTGAAGTGGTAAACACGTGCTGTGGGCTTTCATTATAACTGATGCGGATATTGATAAGGCATAATGAACGCATTGCCTTGCAATGGAGATGAACTGCATTTCGTGTGTTACATTTTCAAACGACAAGTTGGTATGTTTGGTAGAGAGGTTCACTGTGTAAACACGTTCTAATGTGTACTGTTATGACCAAATGTTAGTACAAACTCTGTAATCATTCCCCGTCCTCACCGCTTGCAGTAGCACCACTTGCTAATTCTCTCCTTCCAGTACCAACATAACGTACACTGTTTTTTAAATCAGCTTAAAAAACCCAGAGAGAGTCACAGACAAATATAGAACCCGGTTTGCCTAGGCTGATCGAAATGAAACGATGCAAACTCAGCGGCATACAAACCCTGTCAATGCATGCACACGCCTTAAAGTTACAGAGCCTTCGCTATATACAGACAGTTGATACTACAGCTTCAGCTCACGATGAGGGAATTATATGGTTTAGCATAGTGAAAAAATATGCTCTTTTATTGCAAAATTTTGCTTATCGTCCAAGAAATAAGTTTATGGATTTTGTGTGTTTCTCAGATTAGAAACAAAAATTTCTCTTCGCAGTATAAAACAGTAATAGTTTATGTTGGTGACACAGTATGTCCTCTTTCTGGTGAAAGTATTACTTAGGCTAATTATTTCAAAGGGTTGCAACACCTGGCTAAATACTCTCTAGCGCTCTTTGTACTTTGTTGAAAAAAGCGCCATGAAATAAATTATAATCACAGCTGATCCACTTCAAGTTTTGTTCATGTTATTGAAAACATTTTTTTTTATTTTTCTGTCTTTAGATGCTTTTAGTTATAACTGTCAATGCCACGCCCTTAATTGTTATCGGAAGGACGCTGGTTCGATCCCAGTTGGTGTCATTGGAATTTTCATTGACATAAAATCCTTCCGATCGCACTATGACACTGGAGTCTACGCAGCCTCTAACATAAATGAGTACCAGGAGTATTTCCTGGTGGGTAAAGGAGGCCGATACGTAAGGCTGACAACCTAACACCATCCTGTGCCGTTGTCACGAAATCTGGGAAACGTAACTTCCTGGAAACCTTTGGGCCTCTCCAAGCCTGTAACGGGGCTGCTTTACCTTTTTGCTTACTCTTATAATTGTAAAAAGAGAATTTCATTTCTTAGCTCAATTTCCGCATTTGACAATAATTGTAAAGAACGTATATAGCTAACAAAGCGTCATTTTGTTCTCGTTGCTGTTCTGCCGTGCTGTATGTCACTAAACACAGCTGACTCACTGCATCTTGGCCCATGAGAATGTTACACACCCTCAGATAGTAAAAAAATTCGTCATCCCTTGTGAACCGAAGAATGTTCATTACCGTGATTACAAATTTCAACACTGAACCACACTGTTATTCTCCTACTTCATACTAAATTACGTATTATTACACATAGCAGCTTACTGTGGCGGTAATGTGTCGCTGTCTATTAGAGAGGTACTGATGTAAAAACAAAACAGACTCCCGAAAATTCTGTCAATCTAAGTAAGCCGAAATCATTATTCAGATTGGCAGAGGCTGGCCTTTTGCAAAGTACTCGTCAGGCTGTCATCCTTTCGCACGAAGACAGATACAGAACCACTTTCCATAACTTTACATTTTCGATATAAAAACTGCACGACTTATCAAACACTTTCGTGCTAACATTCTGAATAAAAATCTCCTGTTGCAAGTTTTTATCCCGGTCTTAAGTCTGTAAATATCAATGTAAGTAAACAGCTTTCAAATAGACCCAGACCGTACAATTTCAAATCATAACACGCCCACTGGTCACGCTTGTCTTCCGTCTTAATTTGACGTAAAATAACATTACCAGATAAGAGATCGTAATTAAACAACAGAGCTTGAATAATAATAGGCATATGTATGTATGTATGTATGTATGTATGTGTATATGTATATATATATACGTCGGTTATTCGGAAATTAAGTACCGTCTGCGCATATCCCTCGCGCATCCTCGAGACTGTAACTTTGCGCAGGTGCAGTGATTTCCTCTATCAACTGAGAAGTCACAGACGCCATTTCGTGAAAATTGTGTTAGGTTTATATTTGTTCCTGTGCGTTAAACATGTTTAAGACAATTGAAAGGGCAGCCGACTGTGAAATACGGTCTGTAATTCCTTTCTTGAAAGCTAGGAATGTGCTACCAAGTGAAATTCATCAACAGATCTGTCAAGTTTATGGTGACAATGCGATGAGTGATAGCATGATTAGGAAATGGGTTCGGATCTTCAATGAATGACGAGAGAACGTGCACGATGAGTCTTGAAGAGGGCGTCCATCGTTGGTGAATGATGATTTGTTGCGTAAGGTCAACGAAAGTGTGCGTGACGACAGACGTTTCACAATTTCTGATCTGTCCCTGCACTTTCTTCAGATTTCAAGGAATCTATTCTTTGACATTGTCAGTAGTCATTTGGGTTGCAGGCGGCCGCGTTCTATGAGGAAGGTATACAAAAACGTGTGCCCCGCTACGATAAATACCTCAATAATGGTGGCGAATATGTGGAAAAATATTTTGAAGAATGTAGAATCTGATAACATTAAAATTTTTTTACGAAACCTTAATCGATTTTTTTTACAGAGAAACAGTACTTACTTTCTGAATGAGCCTCGTATATATTCATTTAGTAGTCTGTTTTACGATAGATCCAAAGCCTCTTCCAAAGCGAGCTCTCTGCATAGTGCGATCTAGAGCTTCCTCCTCCAAATAAGAGTACCCTCACCTTTCCTTAAGGTCATCCAGTAGCTTCCTACGTCTTCTTGCTCGTCTTCCTGTCACTTTATATATATATGCTAAAGGAAAATATTCTTCTTCTTCTCAGTTGCAGTCTTCTCAGACATTGCGATTATGTTGTAGATGCACTTTTAGTTGCCTAAATTCTGGTTATGTCATTTCATTATATTTGTTGAAAATTATAATAAAATTTATTTTAAAATAATGTCTCGTTCTTTGTGACTGTCATGGAGTTCTACGTGTATTATTGCTGAGACTGCACAGTTTTGTTTGCCTGATGTGTGTCTTGTGTTTTCTTCATGCAACCTGAATAATTTATTTGAAAACTGGCAAAAAATGAAGTGTACTGTCGAATCAGTCAGGCTCTTCCCCTTGAAATGCTTTGTTTATTCATAGCGTTTTCATGTCTGTATCCGCATATCGTAAAAGAAAGTTCATTCGTAGGTGCTACTGAAACTTGTTTGCTGTAAATGTTTCTAATAGAATCACAATTTAATACAATTTGTAACCAACTTCTTCATGATTCCTAACTAGTAGACTAGGTGAACTTTCTCGACCACATTGAAAGCTGATCTTTTCATCTCATGGTAAGGCTTTACTCTTTTCTTCTATAGGTTTGTAGTTTATAGTCGAGTAATGTCCATGGAATTCGATCTATTTCTGTGCCTGTCACATGATCAACATAATTCTGCTTGTATTATTTTGTATTTTATGTTAGGATGTAGGGCTATTGTCTTCCTTTCTTATTAAATTTCCTTTTGCTTGTTCCAATCTGCTGGGATATTCGCGAATCAGGTATTAATAGACGTCGTCAAAATCAGAAAGTCCTTCACAGTATATTTTGATATAGAATATGCTGGTTCTTTTGATTTTAAATTTGCAACACCAAACCAAGAAATTAAATATTACTCCATGAATTACTAGACGAAAGTAACGTATGAATGCAAACTCATCTTTGATTTCTTCATTATTGTAACAGGCGTAATTCAGAACTCGAAACGTTAGCAATTTGCAATGTTTGTGCTTTCTATGCATATTATTTAAATGACACAGAAAAGAATCAATTTATTAGGCAAAGACGGAAGCACAGAACATAGTAAAGGAAATAAAACAGTACCAGAAAAAGTGGCTACAACTTGTACAGAGGATGGACACAGACTACTAAAACAAGCACTACAATATAAACCAAAAGAACGAAGGAACATAGGAAGACCGAGAAAGAGATGGAGGGACCAACTTCATCTTGAGTATCAAGGAACAGGAAACACTCCAGACCCTTCAGGAAGATGATGTTGATGATGATTTAAAACGACATAGAAAATTCTACGTTTCTTAAATTAAATTTCGTGAAACAGGTATTTCGCGAGGATATTGTGAAATCAATATTTTAGTTTAAATATTAAAAATATTTCATTATTAGTGCTACAGTGTAAGTGGGATTTAAACTTACCTTTCATATTATTATTCACTATACTTTTAGTCTGCATTAGAATTGTACAATTTTATGCTTTCTTATGGCACCTTGAAAACGAAAGCAGTGTGGAATATAACGTCATTTCAGTTTTCTCTATTACTAACAAAACACCAACAAACAAGCAAATTGACTTGTTGTTGCAAAAAAAAATTTCGTAAATTGCTTGGGTGAAATATTAAGTTATCGTTTTAGCATTTTGAAAGTTTTTCGGCACCTTCAACATGAGTGCACTACCAAACGAAGAAAAACGAAGGCTTAATTTGTTTCCTTTTCATTTCGTAACATCCCTCGTCCCTTCATTATTTTATACATATCGGTAACTATTGATTAAAGAGTCGTGCGAAGTGTCCAACATCAAGAGGAGAAAATGGATTGAGGGGAAAGAAAAAGACTAAAAAAATATCTGACCTAAGAGGGTAGAAAAACAGGAGAAAACTGGTTGAAGAACAGGTCGTAATTCGTACTTTTCCCTGAATATAATTAGGGTGATCAAAATTATGTTGGATTGGAGGAATGCCATTCACCCACCGCGCGTGGCACAGAGGGAAATGCACATAAATGTTCCTTTCCCAAGCTTCAAAGGCACATACCACTTGGGGGATTAGAATGTAAATGGGAAAGTAATATTAAAATGGGTCTTGAACGGATTATAAGTAGTAACTTGTATATAGGCTTGACAGCCCAGAATATGTCATTAAAATCTCAGCTCGGGAAAGCGTCCAGGCCGTCTCGGAGGTCGAAAAAGCGTCATATTCCATGGCTACCGGAGCTGTTTCTCAGGAACAAAGCGGCCGGAACGTGAGCTGGTCACTAAACCTCACCTACTGCCGAGGTTAGCAATCAGTGGAGTCATACTTGATTTCCTCCATAGGTCTTCCTGTTGTGCACAAGTAAGCCCGGTTGTCAGATTTATTCTGAATATACAATATTTGAATCGGGATATGGAAGAGATTTGGAACTTAGAATTGAATCTTTCAATTCCTTATAGCCCAGGGAATTTCTACTCCAGCAGAGCGGCTGTGACTTTGTAAATGAAAACTCCTTTCAACGGAGACTTTTTTACGCATAACCTGGTCTGATGTGTGGGCGTTATCCCATTCACACACTGGATTTCGTAAGAAACTTACGGGTCACATAATTCATTGTGAATTTTCTCGTTGTAAGTTTGCACCACAATAGGCTGACATCTGTTTCCATTCTGTAGCACGCTTATAATAATAAAAGGAGACTTCCAGTGTGTATTGTTCAACGATGAATTTAGCAGCAGTATATAAGCACAGATTTGAACCATACACCTTGTCAAGCAACAATTTCGTCTATTAACATAAAGAATGTCAGTATAGAATTGACAAAATGCACCCACGGTTGTTATAGCAGGATCTATTTTGTCATTTTTTGTATGAAGAACGATATTTCGGATAGTAAAGTTCGTATCCTTGCAACTTTTCCCTAACTTTGTTTATACTTATGCACTCTGTGAACAAATTAACACAATAATTTATCGCAATATTAACCACTACACTCTACAAGGCTGAGTGGTTAGTTCCACTCATCAGCTACTTTACGCGGTGCTTCCACGCTAAATATTTCTTCGTGCCTATTTGGCGGTTGGCTGGCATATCTCCTTAACCTACACTGACACTTGAAATATGAAGAAATTCCAATGCCTTTGCCGAACATGAAACCCTGAGGTTTTTTTTCAATATTTGTCTATACACTGTCAGCTGCTTTTCCTCAACCAGTCTGTATGAAGATCGTGTAGTAATCTCTTTGTTTCATTTACAAAAATAAGATTATCTTTTCCTTCCTTTCTTGGACGTGATCTAATTTTCGGTATATAGTATTAATACATCAGATTACGCAGTCGGGAACCAGTCATAATTTTCCTAAAGTTCTGTAAATTTATCTTAATTTATTATTATTATTATTATTATTATTATTATTATTATTATTATTCTACTGATTTCCGTACATGCAACTCCTCTTTGTGTTCTTCCTTGCGCTTTTTATCCGTCATCATCTTTCTTGTGAATTCTCGTAACAAAACTTTTAGTGCCTAAGTAATTACTTATCAATTAATCCTTCGTTATTCCCAATATTCGGATCAATATGAAGGCACAAATACGGCTAGAATGTTAAGTGTTAGCTCAACATATCTCTATAGTTTCCATATATGATTAGGGGCATGATCTTAGAATTTCACAAAGACAGGAAAACTGAGGTTTAAATATTTGAAAATAGTCCAGAATGTTTTCGCATGCCTGTTGTACAAATTTCGTTACTTCGAAATCATATAAACTTTGAAAAGTTATGGTTCTAGCCAGGATGCAAGGGACTTACTAGTTTCTTGCTTCTAGTTAAAACTAACAAAATTCCATGCTATGAAATATAAAGTCAACATTGGGAAACACTTTGAAATACATAGCCTATCATAACACTTAGCTAGAGAATGAAACGTCCAAACGTGAACCACTCAATATAACTTACATGTAGCCTATTGTTCACAAATCCGCACAAAAGAAAGATAAAATTCCATATTTCATCCTTTATAAAACCTGCGATATCGTTTTGTTTGCTGCTATTAATATCAAGTGTTAGCTGCTGCGATCCGAAACCCCCTGTCTTCATGTATCCAATAATATATGAATATTTGTCATTTGTTTATGTTTTGAATTACACTGTCTGTGTGTAGCACAACTTGTGAACAGTGTATAGTGTGATTAAAAACATTTGCACGTTCGTGTCTCTTTTATCTATGTGTTTATTTTCTGTTTATACTAACACTAATTACAGATTATGTCACTTCAAGAAAAGTAATTAATAATTAATAATTATTTCTTGCGTTAAGTTTAAGATTATGTTCTCTGTGGTTAGGCGTCATGAAATAAGGTAGATACGGGCAAAGGTTTCCGGGTACAAACGTTTCGAAGGAACCTACTGTTTCAGTCTTCACATCTCAGAATCGAATCAAGAACATGAATACCTTTCAGTTACTTTTGCATTTTCTCGTTTTCTATAGAACCTGGAGGTTTACTAAAACTTTCATAAGCGCTATCCACTGGGTAACAAAATAAGCCAGATGAATTGAATCTGCGGCCTCCCAACTTGTTCCTTCATGATAAATTTTAATACTAACTTACATTTATGCACATTTTTGATAAGCCAGATTCTCTGCTTAAATATCATAAGAATTCGCATTCTTCCTACGTGTGCAGCAAGCCCTTGCCACATGACTTAATTCTATCTTTTTAACAATGATTAGTTTAGGAGTGCAAGTTACGTGGTTTCCCAAATCTCCTGTCAGTTCGTCCATCTTGGGACGAAATATTCTCCTCAGCAATCGAACTGCATTTCAGGAACGATCATATAGTTTATGCACCTACATTTTCTATAAGCGCCCTACAAATAAAAAGAACCGTAGAGGCAAATATGATATATCATACGTTTAGTTCCTTGAGCCAAGTCAGATTAATTTCGAGCCGTGAGGTAGCATTAATGTGGACGTCCTGCATATAAATCAATATTTTGTTGCCAGTGACTTGCCTCCGGCAAGCCTATGCCTAAATTTTACGATGAGAAGTTACGTGATTCAGTAATAAGGCATCTGTTTCTGAAACCATGCAGAGAACAGCGGATTTGCAATGTAAACAAAACGACGACGAAGTATTAAAATTGTATTGAGTTCTGATAAACAGAGACAAACCTTCACATAGAAATCTGTCAATCACGTGGGAGAGTAACGCACAGAATACAAAAAAATGTTTTAGATTGAATTTATGATTAAGACTTATAGAATCTACAGCCAGAGAAAACTGAATCCTACAACTCGATTCAAAGAGCAGGAATAAACGGTGTGTGTTTGTGGTTTATTGCAATTCTTAATTAGAATTTAATAAGACTGGAAAAGATTGGCTACTGAAATTGGAAAGGGAGTACACCACCTTATTTCAATTACACATTACCTTATTCGTAGGACTCAGCTATCATTGGATTAGTTCACCTAAAACAAAGAAGTTCTGTTCAGCAGATATTTCTTCACAAGAAAACCAACGACCATCCAAACAGTTACAGTGCATCTCACCGGCCCATACACTGTCACGTGATAACGAAGACGTACGATCTATTCTCCCTTACATTATTATACATTTTATATGCAATGTATCAGTTACTGTTCATATTTTGTGATATACATCTGGTGACAATTGAAGAAAACAGAGAAGTAAGAGACATTAATTAATGCTTTTAACTTGAAATAAATATTTATACATACGCAGCTTCAGAGTTTACGACACAAAGGACACGTCCTTAACAATAAGTAAAATCATTTGATAAAAGCTATATAATAGGACAGTGGATGCTTCTTTAAGAATCAAATGGAAAGTGTAAGTACTCCGAGTGGACAACATTCAGAACTTCTATTTTCAAACGCGACAGTAAATATAATTATCACTATGTCTTCAAATATTTACAATTTAAAAGATGCAGATTCAAGTCTGCTAGATGTTGATGGTTACCAGTCGCCACGACGTAATATTCCAGGTGTCTTTATTCTTCGACAGTGCCGCTGGAGAATCTCAAATTCCATAATTTCAAAAATTTTCTCACTCGGTATTTCACATTACGCGGACGAGTAGAGGAATGAGATTTTTGAACATTGTTCGTAAGAATTTGTGGCCATTTGTTGCGTAAAGTTGAATGAAATGAAATCTCACTCTACAGAGATCCCAAAATGATTTAGAGTAAAAACGAAGCTACTTTTTTACTCGCGAAATACTCAAACAAGAAAACTGTTGAAGTGGCAAAGCTGACGAGGAATCTACGAGAACTGTCAAATCGAGTGTACGAAACGAACAAAATATTGTGGCGAATTTAATGTGTCGTGTTACAAAACAAGTGGCCTTTTGGTCTAAGGCGTAGGTCTGCCGGAGTTCGATTGCTGGGTAGAGGGTTCCAATCCTCCTGAGGGTAGGGATGTTCGTTTCCTGTGTCTGTTGTGTGTTCAGGTTGCAGCCTCTGCGAGATCTTATCTTTCGCTCATATGAGTCATTTATGAAACAGCAGCAAGTAACTGAAATGTTTAAAGCTCTTATGGCAGGGATTTTCTAGCAATGCTGTGCCGGAAGCCATTTTCTGCTACTTCGCAACAAATAAAACACGTAAGGAGAATGCCCCTGAATTCGGCATTTTGTCAAGATTCAAGACTGTCTCCAAAGCTTTTAGTTGCTAGAGAGTTTTTGTGTGGTTTGCTGGCTTCCTTTGAACAAAATAAGCAATAACCATAATATCAGCAGCCTCTTTGTCTTCGCTTTGCTTGTGGTTTATTTTTCGACACCATCGACAAGTCAAGACGATGTAGCATGCATGAGAACGTTAGAGATTTAAAGGATTTTAAAGGAAGCAGTAGCAGTCTATACGAAGTAATATACTGGCTAATAACCTCTGAAATTAAATATCATTTTAATTCTCTTCTATATCTAAAAAGTACCGTTTAAAGAAGTCATTCGGTATTCGGTTTACATTTAGTCATGGGGCCATGAAACAGAGTCTTAATAAACTATCGATCTTCCACTGTGTTAAGAAATTCATGGCCTTTCTTCAGACTTTAGAGATTTATTACAAAGACCAGAAGAGACCGCCTAAGATTCTATAAAATATCACATGAACCAAATCCCCACAATAGCCCTATTTAATGTTATCCAACTATCCCTACATGATTTCCGACTTCCTGATCAAAATTTTGTATGCAGATGTCATCGGTCCCATGTATGCTACGTGCTGATTATTTTCTTGATTTTATCACCCTAAACGTATGTTGAAAGAAAATGAAATGCATGAAGATCTCCTTCTGGTTTGCTCTACATCGACCTGTTACTCTTAAACCTATTCTCTGATTTTAGTCTCATTACTCGTATTTTGTCTCCTTTTAAGCCCACGAGTCTTAGTTTTGAGTTATTGAGCGATTTGCATAATGAAATAGTAGGTTCTTATTTTTGCTGTGAGTTCAACCATCCAGAAGGTTGTAAATTATCCTTATGATTAATGAAGCACAATTACACGAAGGCTTGGTAAGCAATATAAATTTACAAATTTATCATATTAATCGAGGGGCTGAACCTGTTTTTACGTTGACATTAAAAATCCAGAGACTTTGGGGGAAGTCATATTTATTCTGTCTCACCGCAAAGACCTGTGAAAGTACAGCTTAGCTTTCACAAATGCTTTTCCTGTTGTTGAGTGGAAGTGATACGTTGACTAATATCGCGGACGAAGAGAACAAGGAGCGGTCTCTCTGCTGATATATTGCTTGGTCTTATCCCCCCCAATTTCGGGTAACGAGTCTGCACTGCTATACCTTACAGCGCGACCAACGTCATTTGAACCAAGCGGACGGATGGAATGCTAGCAGTACAGATTACTTTCATTTTTCTTCTTTCACGCTATCCGCTCGCCTCTTTGTCTCCTTACATTTGTTTTGCAGATTGTAGTATCGCTATCGAAATGTGTGTTTGCAAATGTTTCTTTCCTTTGGTTTTAATTTATTTTCGGCTAAGGACTGTCAGCCTCAACAAACTTGCTTTGCTTTCCTCAACTCTTTCCGGATAAGGGAAAACTTTTGTGTTAAAAATCTTATAAACATTGCAGTTATAGTAAAGTTGCGGTTGCACTGCACACGTCATGGTGGCGTAGAGGAGGATTCTTGTCCTCGGCGGTAAGTGGAAATGAGTAGTCAGCTTCAAATAATTTTCGCCTTACTGCCGGGGTAAAGACGTCCACTATCCATTGCATAGAATGCTGTGTGGGCTCCAAAGCCGGTTTGATCATGTTGGAGAAAAGATAAATTGTTTGCCTCTGCTAGGATTTGAGCCCCACGTCTCCAATCCTATGGATTACGATATTCCGGTTATTTTATTGTGGCAATTTCCTCCGACGATATATGAACTTCTTGTGTTTCGTACTTAATTCCTCTGGCTTAGAAACTAGTACGTTTGCTTAGTCGGTAAACCTTGTGATTGTTTACTGCATTCGGTAGTGAGGGGGTGGGAGTTGATGCCCGATTCGAATCCAGGCCACGCATCAAATATACAGACTTAAGCTTTATCTGTTATTATTCAGTATCTCCAGAAAAATCCGGGTAGAGTGTTTCAGTTTAAATCATAACCCCTCTCTACCACAACAACTGAAATTCGATTTCCTATTTCATCTATCTTCCAGATTTTCTGAATATATGAACTAACGTAGCAGCATCTGCAAATGAACTAGATACTGCTCTAATTTGGTGTTTCTTACTGATGTTTTATTGCTTTCCCGCGCGTCATGCAATCAATCCGATACAAAATACAAAGACAGTGACTGCCTTATTAACACCCATACCCTGTGCTTTGTATATTTTAAACAAATATATCCTCCGACATAATAAAGCGCATATATTCTGCTATGTGTCAATGTCATAATTCCGGAATAAGTACAGCACATATACGGAATAATGACACAGACATAAAAATTAATCAATTCTCAATTTCACACCAACAACAACGGATACAGTTGCACAGGCACTGGTTAATTAACGAAATAAATAATTAACTCCATGATACTGAGACTTCATTAAGGCATCAACGCTATTCAGCGTGTCGTGTTTTCAAGAAATCCGAAGCTTCTTTGCTACACAAACATGTTCCTTCTAAAACTGTTTCACGTAACAAGTTTCAAGTTTGACAACTTGTTTCTTTGAGTTCCACTTTAAAGTTAGCATTGAGTTTCTCAAAACGATGTTGATTAAACTTAAGTTAGATGAAACGTTAGTAAGTACGAGTATTTACCGGTCGAAATGTAGTATCATTTCAGAATACTTGAAATTCGCCCGTTTTAATATTATTCTATCATACATTTTTAAGTGAATGACAGAGATATTTTGCGTGAAATTATGAAGATTTACTGCACAGATTGTGTCATCTTAATGTGCTCTATCGTTTATCTAAAATCAAATTACGAATTCTTAAAACTGTGTTGCCCTACATTCTATGTGTTTCACAATATAAATTATAAGATATATAACGTTAGAGTGGCCACAGATTTAAGAACGTTAATTTTAAACGCAACTGTCCTTGCAACAAGGAAGCAAAATCGCCGACATTGTTAGAATATACATTTTTTAAACTAATTAAAATACTTCCATTCCTCAGTAGAAATGATACTGTATCTATTATAAATCTCAAGTTTATCTTAATAATCTTTAAAATTCATACCAAATATAAATGTTTACAAAGTTCAAGCTTTTAACAGGCTAAGCTGAAGGAAAAGTGTTGCTTTTTGTCACGAAAATCAAACGAAATTCATAACTGTACTGTGTGGACAAAATTTAAACTTTAAACTTAAAAAAACTGTGCCTGGAATGTTTTAGTATAAGGTGAAATAACAGGCGATTTTCAAGAAATTCTTTACATGTTTCCTAACACAATGGCCTCTCGATTGCTGGTCAATTTCCTTTACGATATTCTCCATAAAGAGATAGGAAATAGAATATACTGACAGCGGTACTTCTTTGCCTTTATCGAACACAAGCGTATGTTCCATTATAATTCCACAGAGGTGCAAACAAAGGAAATTGAGTTTCTCTGAAGCTTTCAGAATGGACACAGTCCACGACTGTAAAAAGGCCCAGTGAACACTGAGGCACTACACTGGTGTCTGGTCACTATGGAATGGGTAGACATATTCATGTGACGTGCGACGTACGGAAGGAGAGAGAGAGAGGGGGGTGGAGAAGAGCGTGCAAGCGAACGGAACGAATATTTCACCCTCACCCCAATCCATTGTCACGCTATGGCTCATCCAAATTGCGTACTTGGTCGCTAAAAAATAGAAGAAGGGAGGGCACAGACATCCGCCGTACAAAGCCTTTAGCACCTCCCGTCTGTTCAACCGCCCAAGCTGTCAAGCGTTGAGGTGCAGTTAGACACGCTAGTAGATGTACACGTACGTGACGCAATATTACATTAAAATGTGCGAACCATTCTTTTTCATACATGAAAATAAAAGGTGAATTGGCACAAACCATTCTTCCAATAGGTAAAGTAAATATTAATATATTGTTAGTTACGTGGTATTGAACCGGTGTTAACCTAATATCATGCACTCCTATTTAATGAGACCAGAACTCGCTCTGTAATAAAAATTTGCGTGAAAATCTCTTCCTTTTTGTCATATCCTCTTTCACTCTAATTCATTCACACCCACATTTTCACTCATTAATACGCATTTATTCATTTATTCTTTCTTTCATTTATCCGTTAATTTCTTCCTTGATTTATTCATGCGTTACTGAAGTCATATTAGAATTTCTCAAGTTTGATTTATGTTGTGTGTATGAGGCATCGTTGAATAATACATCCCCCTCGAGAGCGAATATTGTACAGATTGGATACAAAATCGTGAAACTAATATAATTCGTGTCTTATTTGGCAAGGATTTTTAATTTTGAAGCTATAACTTCGATGCTGATAAAAGAATGAGAAGATGTCACAGGCGTGGAAAGATAATCGGAAGGGGAAACCCAGCTACACGGAAACGAGTCCGTACCTATCCCAAGTTTACACCATAAATCCCGCATGGACTGCCCTGGCTTCGAACCCGGAACTATACCTTGATGATTTCGGGATTAACCTGACTGATCTACAGAAAGCATCAATTTGGTATATTACACCCGAAAACGAGGTAAACGAAACCTAAGTCTCAATACATGCGTTCTGAATTGCACAAACTTCACACAAATAAAGAATATTTAATTTTACTCCACTAACTTGAAGGGCTGTATTGCTTTCTCAGAAATTTTCTCACGTCGCTCTTACGCAACATCCAGTTCTTAGATCCACGTTCTATTTCTTTTCCGCATGTCCAATCTGTTGCTTTATCCCATTCTGTATTCATTTATTCACTCAATATACAAGGGCATCCCTACTTCAGAAGGCGATCTTTGTTGTACGGATGTTGCCTTACTGCTGTTACATGATAAATTCGACGATCAGAAGCCTCTTCTACAAAAGCAGATGGACGTTGGTGGAATTTTCAAAAGTGTAATAAAATAACATGCCTTAGTGAGACAGGACCCTGTATTGATCACATGAGTATATGGACGTCTGTTTACAACTTTTTTGGATGGTATTTATAAAATTTGATATAACTCTGTTGTTTGTATATTAGCATGCAAAACACGCTGCACAGCCAGCAAAGAAAACAAGAAACAAATTATACGACGCAGCGGTTCCGGATATATGAGATTTGAATTTACCATGACTACGGAAGTCTGTATTGTAATACATTCGGTTTTAACACAATGCGGTCTTTAGAAACATGGCTACATCTTCTTCAGGGCGGAATCATCCTAAAGATGTACAATTCTGATCCTATTTGCGATTAGTAAATGAGATAATTACATTTTATAATTAATGTAATAACATCGATAAAGAACGATTGTAGGAAAGCCAACTTAACTACTGAGAAGCAGCGTAAGGCCGGTAGAGCATGGAACGGGGCCACCTATCTTAATATATATATATATATATATATATATATACTTATTTGTTATAGTTTTAAGTCCTGTGAAAAATTCATACAGCTGAACATTCCAGAACAGTTGGCTCGTCAGAAACTTCGTTGTGAGAACCTCAAATTTGTAACGTTAATTGTTTACGTTTTTAGTCTTTATATGTCTGTATTAAAGAACACAAAGAAGATACTCCAGTAGTACTTGCATAAAAATGTGCGCTCGTGGGACGACAGCTATTTCAGATTGAGACTCACGGATTTTTTTTTTTATTTTGAGCATCGGAACATCGCTGACATTTTGTAGCAGTCTTATAAATCATAACTAAGCGTGATGTAAAGGTGTGTAGGGTACTGAATTGAGTGAGGACATTCTTAAGGGCAGTGAAATGAAACTTTGGTTCCCTAGAAGGCAGGGAAAGTTTTAGCCAGCTGTGCAATTTTTCTATTCCTAAAGGACCTTGGTCCACGCAGTTAATGAATCAGACAGGAAGCAGTAAGCCGTAAGATACACATTATGTACACAAGTCTAATAATCTGGAACAGGTAAAGACAAATCACATTCACGAGAATGTACAGTAATGAAACAATGTACTGTCATGTGTCAATTTCATGAAAAGTAACAGCACATAATTTTTGTTCCTTTCGCTCCTTATCCTTATAAGGAGCGAAAGGAACAAAAATCTAAATAATACCTTAAATGTCAATTCTTACTTCTCAGAAAATACATAATAGCTACAGAAAACTTTCATCGCTTATTGTTTTTGTGGGAATAATCTCTACTTGTGAAAGTCGGGTACCGGTTTCTGGGACATGATACCAAGGCTGGTAAAAATCTATTGGCGTTTCGGAGAAACCGACGCCTTGAAGATGAAAGATGCAGACTTGGGCATATATACTAGACTTCACGTCGTGAAAACCCATGTCAATAACAAAAAATGTTTAATTTGTGTATGAAAGGAACCCAGACAAATTAGCTATATGGACGAATACTTTTTTTAACTTTAAAAATAGCGGTATTCGTAGCGGCCGTTTGTGCAGAATATTTGTATTTCACAAATGTAAATAACAGAACACTTTATGACACTTCGTTACGGTAGGTACGGCTGTGGCGTGACAAGTAGGCTAATGCTCGCTGCACTTGCAATTACATTGAAGTCATCACGTCAGAGAGTGCCCTCCCTGTTACTGACATAATTTGCATCTTGTGTATTGGTGTCCTGATAAGCCATCGCCACGGCCGTGCAAGTGAACGGACTGACGAATGATATTTATGACAGCTGAATGTCCGTATGTCGACGTATAAGCTGACGTCTGCTGGCGTGTAACCTGTAGTTGTGGAAACAGAGATTCCTTTGAATTCTTTTGATGTTTTGCTGACCGTGCATCTCAGTATAATCTTAGTAATTAACCAACTTAATGCACAAATTCTTGTTTTATAATAAGTTTATTATATTCCTCTACATGTTTCGAGCACTATGTGCTC
>Ga0136643_10001534_pt1 | contig 28424 bp, 15 predicted proteins | sample TergutLab28metaG_FD_96883 | JGI IMG/M metagenome (GOLD analysis project Ga0136643, IMG submission 96883) | Labiotermes labralis P1 segment gut microbial communities from Petit-Saut dam, French Guiana - Lab288 P1 (version 3) (version 3) | ecosystem: Host-associated > Arthropoda: Insects >... | reverse complement strand
CACCATGTGCAGTAACACACGTCTTGTTCTCCTGAAGATGGGCATAATGATGCCCGAAACATGTTGAGAAAGTGTTGATAATAAACATCTAACTGTTGCATCTTGTTGGTTTTCTCTCTCACTCCTGTTGACCCTTCATCCATATATTTATTCCTCTGGAATTATCCTGAAAGGACTTAAAAAAACTTTGAATGGTTTCAGTAATGACAGCAGCTCCAAAGACAGTCCTTAATCTAGGCACTTCCCAAATCCATTTCCAAAGTGTCAATAAGCTTTCACACACTTGCACACATTATTACAAACATTAGGGGAGCCAAAGCACAGTTCTGAAAATATTTATTGCACAGAAAAGCTATAGTATGGATTCCTGTCAGTACCATTATGAAATCTATCAGCAGAATATGATAAGAACTATATCATGCTCACAGACAATCCCTCTCTTTTCTCTTATGTCCACAAATGACAGAGAGAGAGAGAGAGAGAGAGAGGGGGGGGGACAAAACATGAAACACTACACACCTTTTAAACTTGATGATTTCCTAAATACAGAAAATTTCAACAGTTTTGTCCGCTTCTCAGTTTGCTGTCTTTTCTTCTCTTCAAATTTGGTGAACTCAACAGGAGACTTTGTATGTTTATCTCCAACTTGGTCGCTATAAATACAATTTATCAGAGAATTATTAGCTACTGGCATTCAAAATTGACTACTTTATAATGGATACAATTATTTTGATTCAAAGAATAATATATGCGGAAGAACTCACACTTATAGCAAATATTTTATCAAGTCTTTCTAGTGACAAAGTAAATAAATTACAGAACAAGTACAATCTATACTGATAATGTTACATAACTAATTTTTTAAAAAATTATACTGTTGGTTATCATAGCAGTGAATTGGACTCGACTCCCAACCTCCATGAATGCTCACACATAATGAATGGAAAAAGAAGGAATGCATGTTCATTCATTTGTAGTTCAATTAATGATAATATCATAAACTCAGATTATTTCATAAAATTACTGGATGATAATAAATTATGATTTTTAAAGGGTGTGGATAAGAGAGGTTATAGCCTAATTTATGAAACTACACTGACAAGTGGAAGGAAAATCTGAGGGAAACAAAGTCAGGATGATTAGTGTTCTGCCAAAGATTCAACCCCCCACCTCCTGAATACAAATCACAAGTGACACTATGTGGACAAAATCACTCAGTAATAAAGTAAGAACAATAAGTTTTGCTTAAGCTGACAGAGATAACCTGTTAATATAAACATAAAGTGATACTGTCCAACACACATGCAACAAGTCTCTGTATGGAGGGTGCAAGAATGATGATGATATGTTAGGCCACATTTCTGCCTCATGCTCTGCTGGACATACTGACAGGTCTGGCAGATTCTTCAAGAAATGTGCGACACTACTGTCACATATCGGCAGACAAGGTCAATATGAGCAGGAGTATGTGTCATTAAATTTTGACTCACAGCCTATACAACTGACTGCAACAGACACAACACAGAAATGATAAAGCTGCAAAAGGAGACTCATTCTAAAATTTCTGCTGGGCCTTTACAAATTGTAAGCAATGGAAACACATTCTGTTCTTCCATTACTACTGTCACTAAAATTAGCCTCCTGCTGTATGGCCTTTAAACAGCATGACAAAGCACACAATGACTGGAGGAAACCCAAAACACACAAATACCATCTAAAACAAATAAAATTTTTCTACTCTATAGTTGTTTTAGTGCACAAGAAATCTGTTTCTCGGTGCTGAAATTAACAATATTAAAAAAAAGTTGACTCTGTCATAACATGTCAACTATTCATTAAGATATCCTGAATTCATTTGACATGCCAGAAAAAATGAAAACACTACATGGCACTTTATCAGTACCTCTGTTACACACTTCATGAGAGCCCATGATTACGCTATGTGAAAGTTCTGTACAACATTCTCAATGAATTTGTTACATCCATTAAACTAATCTGGATAAGTGAAATGTTTTTAAATGAAACCTACAGAAAATTACTGATCAGTAAATAACTGATAAATTTCCCATTCAGAATGGTCTCAAACATACCGGTGCTTTAATGTCCCTAGTCTCCAACTTCATATTAGTTTAGCCCCTTAGTATGGAAGAATATCAAGACAGAATAAAACTCATTGAGATATATCAGTTTCTGATCTATGACAAAGTTACATTGTACAGTGCAAACACAAATGCTATAAAAAGAAAAGAGAGAAGCTCTACTACTTGCTATTAAGGAGACTGACCTAGAAATATATGCTGAGGAAAATGGGTGTATGTTCATGTTCATCAACAGCATGTAGGACAAAACACAACAGCAATGTATCCATTAAGGTCTTTGAAAATGTCACCATGTTCAAATATTTGTAAATAACACTAAAAAATCACAACTGAATCAGTGAAGGGGCTGTTTGCTACCATTTAATGCAGAATCTCGTTTTCCCAACTATTTCAATATATAACATGCAAAAAATACACAACAGTGTATCTGTCTTTTGTTGGGTACAGACGTACAACTTTGTCTTTCATATTAAAGTTAAAACATATACTTTGTGTTTTCAAGAAGAGTGTGCCAAGGAATATATTTGGACCTAAGGAGTAGGAGTATAAGATAGCAAGCACCTGGAGTAAAATGCACAACAAAGTACTTAAGATTTGTACTCCATGCTGAATATTATTAGGGTGATCACATGAAAATGAATGGGAGGGGTGAGGCATGTGGCACCCAGGGGAGAAACAAGAAGTGCATACAGAGTTCTTGTGGAAGAATCTCAAGGACAGAGACCATTTGGAAAACACGGGCACAGATAAAAGGTAGTATGATGAGGTAGTATGGAGTACCTTATCTTGCTCTGGATACAGATAGGCCCTTGTAACCGAGGTCAAGAATCATCGCGTTTCATAAAACGCCGGAGATTCTCAAGAAGCCGAAGACCTATTGTTTTCTCAAGAACTCCTCTCCATTGAGATAGTTATATTTCTACTATCCAGCTAAATCAAACCCATATCAAGTACATGTTTGCCATTCAGCTCACCGTTCTCCATGATGAAAGCCACGAACACTACCAGTTTTCTTTGATCTTTCACGTTGGTTGCGTTCACGATGACACTTTGAACAGTATCCCCCCCATTCCGCATTCCCGTAATAATCACAACAATTTTTACACTTTAAATCTGCCTCATTGATCCTAAGGCTGGGATTTTTTGTGGCATACATGTTTCAATTTGTAATAAAAGTCTCTACAAGGTTTAATTAATCACTTAAATTGTAATAAGAGTGGGCCATATCAACGAGAAACTCAATACTACAGCACAGATACGTAATGATGACAGTGCAACCCTAACCTATTGAAGACCGCAAATAGGGACTGTCAATGTCACATCATAAGCAGAAAGAGCTATTAACACGTTCACACTTATCTATTAGTAGCACACATGAAATGTTTATAAACTTCTGCAAATGCACCGATTTCGTTATTAAAATCACTACGTCGTATATATCTGTCCACATCAATTCCCTCTCCGAGTTGCTACAATTGCCGTCACTCAAATGGCTGTCGCGACCACAGGTTAAACTTCTACGATGACGCACGCGTACGAAAGCTTAAATCGTCTGCACCTGATCCACAGATTACCTAGTCTGCACCACAGAGAATAATACTCCAAACCACGACAATACTTCCCTGTGACGCTCAATGCATGTATGTATATTAAATCCGAGCCGATGAGATTGGTAGTAATTTCGGTTCCGTTGGAACCGAATGGATAGATGCAATTTTAAAATTTTAACGCTAGAAGGGCCTGAAGACGATTCTATAGGAATTGAAACATGTTGCCCTAATACAATAATAAACAAAATAAAGTTTTTTTGTGTTTTACTGATACATCATTGTATATTTATATACAAATGGATAGAATTGTATCGAACATTAATAGACGTTCTGTAAAACAAATTTCAACAGCAACTGTTAATTAGTGTTCAATGTTTTGCATATTTTTTATTTCAATTTGGAACTCCATGGAACAATGAAAATAGTTCCTCAGTGTTTTCCCACATTTTATGCAACAAAGGGCTCATTAGCATGTTTGCCATATCCTGCCACATCTATTATGTCTTGGGCCACATTAATTAAGTACACACCTTGCCAAGTTAGGTCTTGAAGATCCAGTTTAATACCTTCCATCTACGCATAGGTCTTGTCCCCTCTAGTCTTCTTTCAATTTTCCACACCAAACCCCTTTCTTCATTTATTCTTTCCCTTACACAAAAGGGTATGTGATCCTGATTGACTGTAGTCACTGATTACGCTATATATTACACACACACAGGTTGTAACTTTTCTTGAAACCTCTATTCTTAAGATTGTACTGTGAACCTCGCTCAGTGTAACCAAATACTTGATCTACATCTGACGGTTTACTGCCAAACTTGCCCAGCGTAAATAAATAATCTGCCTACTGGGCTCTGTGCAGGACTTTTGGGGCAAAGCACTTAAGAGAGTGAGACTGCAACCTTCACACTCAATTAGGACAGCTCACTGCCCTCTGCCAGCTTAACTAGATTGCAACATGTGTGTATTCTCTCTCTTTTTTTGTTCTCTGGAAAAAACTTTCAAGGGTAAGCAGGCTTGTCAGCCCCAGATGTGGGCATTGCAAAGACCAGTACCTTGTTCTCAGACCCGTAACTCTACCAGTGAGGACTGGTTGATTCTAACCAGTCCTCTCTCAACCTGCGCATGAGACGGCCACCTATAGGTGTGATGATACAAGAGGCTGTGTAATGCAATTTTGACCTCCTGATGATGAGTACATGTGCTCGAAACATGTAGAGGCATGAAATAAACTTATTGTAAAACAAAAATTTTGTGCATCAAGTTGGTTAATTACCGAGATAAATATACTGAGATGCACAGTCAGCAAAACATCAAAAGATTTACATTGTCAGAAGTTCCAGATAGGTAAATAGATTTATATTTAATACAAGTGCAGCTATTATACGTGTCACCACACAAATGAAGTATTTTTATATCAAACATCACATAATTTCTGAAACCTAATTTTTTTCATGGCACACACACTATGGTTACAATTTATGGACCAACAAGTGTCACATGTGTGCCATAAACTACTCAGTCACTCATTCATTTTGTAGTCTGTTTTACGACAGGTCCATAAACTTTCCCAAAGCAAGTTGTCCTCAGAGTGCGATCTAGTGCTTCCTCTTTCAATTTCCAATATCTTCTCACTTCCTTAAAGTCATCCAGTACCTGATTATATCTTCTTCCTAGTCTTCCCATCACTACTATCTCTCCCTCTATCTTTCCTTCAATAACATGTTTTAGAAGGCAGTTCCTACCCAAGATGTGACCAATCCATTCAGCCTTATTTTTATTGTATGTAGGGTATCCTTCCCTCATAGACTCTATGTAATACTTCATTTTTTACACGATTGGTACAACTGATCTTCTCCATCCTTCTCCAGTGCCACAATTCAAAACATTCCATCTACTATTGATTTGCTTTCCAAAGTGTTCAATTTCCAGCACCATAGAAAACTATGCTCCAAATGTATCAACCCTAAGGGCCAGCAACTGTGCTCAGTTGATGAGTAAGGTAATTACTATTCAACTTCAATTTACCCCCACACGTACCTCAATTAATAATTTGGAAATCTGATACCACAGAATGTACCATTTCTGGAGAATAGAAAGTGTGTGTGAAATGGTTTAACCATTATCCATCACAAGGCAATTCTGCAACATGATGTCTTTGAAGAAAAGCAGTAAATTTTTCACTTACCAATCCAAAATTTCCTTACTAATATGTACTGAACCATTTTTAATCACATAACAGGTAGAAGAGTGTAACACACATACACATTTAGAAAAGGTGAGGTTAAGACAACTTGAACAAAATACATTTTTCCAGACATTTGTATTCAACCTCCTAGCTTTTGTCCAACAAGTTACATAAAAAACATTGTTTTGTCAGCCACTTCAATGTTACAACAAGCAATGATAATGAAGTTCCCAGGTAGTGTTACTATTATTCTCCTCGTACATACCACTACACAAGTGTCTTGCACAATACACCATGGCATAAATTTCATGGATCAGAATATAAATCCTACCATACAGAACAGCTCAAATTCTCTTTCAAAATAGCAAAGAGATATTCTGATATGTTCATGAGCAATACAATTTATCCCGTCTATTTCCCATAAAATCAGAAGTGCCTCTGCTTTCAGATTTTTACAGAGTGATTCTTAACATCACAGATGTATACCAGCACACACATATTTTAATTACTACTGACATGTTTTGTGTCTCTCACATTTTTACACAATTCTAGACAATCTGAACTGTGTATGCTAACAAATTTGTTCACTGTTTCCTAATATCACAGACACAGCCCATCATTTTGCAAAACCTGATAACTGCTGTAATGCTTTATGTCTCTGGGCTTTTCAACACTCTTCGAAATGTGAGATTGAGCCTGACACCCGGACAATTCTTTCTTTGTGGCAGTGAATGAAACCATAGCTTGTTTGTGGGTGGATTCATCATTAGAAGACTCCCATGCTCCAGCAACAATTTCACTGCAAACAAAAGCCATCGCCAAAATTCTAAAACCGTCTATATTAGAAGAGGAAATAAGTTATGAACTTGGATGTAAATGACGAGGACATTCTTAATAAACTTAATGCATCTGTCGTATATCAGTTACAAGTGCTGTAAGGGTTATTTCACCATCAAACAATTCTGATTCCAATGAAATGCTATTTTTTTTACTGTTAGACATCCCACTGTGTTATAGTATTTATAATAATGAATGGTAATTTTCATCATCAACACAATTTGTGTCAACAGTGAAAGGTACAATTCATTATTATCAAACAATACCCATACTTCTGTACATTTTTGCAACTGTGCCTACTGTGATTTCTTGATTATGTAATCACTCAAAACTCCAAGAAGCAGAGTGCCTTTTGTGTAAAATATGGTTCATTACCATGTTCAAAACTACTGGTCATGGGAATCTAATACATATCAAACCCCTCCCCCATTTTATTTCTTGTTCTAAAATCAATGTTATTGTTATCTTCACATTTGTATACTTGAGTCCTCCAAGCTTGTCCCTTCATGTTTTTTTTCACTCACAGTTTTAAACTATCCCATGCATGGTACATGCCCTGCCCATCTCATGCTCACCTACTTGATATTTCCTGAATAGTTCAAATTACAAAGTTCTTAATGCAGTTTCATTCATTCATCTACCTACTAGGACAAAATATTACCTTGAACACCCCACTCTCAGACACCTTCAATTCAGGATGAAAGACCCAAGTCCAAGTTTATAACTATACAAAATGGTAAAATTGTAGTCTTCTGCTGTAGTTTTTATTTTATGTTTTTAGACAGGAGTCAGGAACCCAAAAGTCAGCAAGCACTCTACCCTATTTAATCTGCCCTTAATTCCTATACTGTAGTTTTGATTTGTTACTGTCATTTCCAAGCATCCCAATGTTTTCAATTTTTAAGGAGTTATTAGCTGTATTTTATAATTTTGTCTACAGTGTAAAAATCTAGGGAGTCTTGAAAATAATGGGGTTAGTAGAGTATAAAGTTTCTACACCTGGCAAAATCTCTCTCTTCTGGGGTCCACGCTTTCTTGCATCACGGTGCCTGAACACAAAGTCTCTGGCCCATCCAAGGGACAAAGATGCTATAGGCACTGCTGGATCAAGTTCTCTCTCATCATCTCGATGTTCCGCTATATAATCTCTTCCATCTCGGTACCTACAACAGAGGTATGTCTACGTTAATGTAAACTCAATCATATTAGTGAATAATTATACCACAGCACTTCATGAAACAGCAACACTAACCTGTTGACAAGGACAAAATTGAAGCAGTAACCAGTCAGTCGAGTAAGCATGTCCCTTACATAAAGTAAAGCAGATGGCCATGCCTTGGCTGGTACTGTGTTGCCCGAGAACTTGTAACTCAGACCTAAGTCACCAAATGCAACCTGGGAAACACACACACTCCCCTATTAAATGAATGTGCTGAATCTTACAAATACCTTTCCCTGTGTTGCATTCAAATTAGTGGGCTAGCCCACTGAAAGAAACCCCCAATAGGAGACAATATCATGATAAGTACAAGACACACTTACTTGGATTGGGTGACATTCAGAACCATGAAAGTAATGCATTACCCAAATATAATATAAGACTGCATATAAGAAGCCCCTTTAAAATATTCAGTTTTTAGGTACATATCTATAGGATGTGCACAACATTGTGCATGGTAATACAGCTTCCTAAATTTAATTTTCTTACTCATTTCCAGACATTCATTATACACAAAAAATATGGGGCTGCCTGCACTGCACACCACATGACATGAGACAACTTTAAAGACTTCTGGATGCCATAATCAAGAACGTGGAAGTGTGCTTATATGAATGTCTGACCTTGAGGATGTCCCACAAGACACTATGCACAAAACTCACTTACTGAGATAATAACAGCACAAGGCCTACCTTGCATTTCAGGCTGATTTATACTGTAAGTAAAAACCATTATACCTGCTGACGAGGAATGGGGTGCCACTTGCCATAAACATATACCATGGCCAGATCACCACTAAAATACTCAAGCTCTGATTCAAGATGCTGCAGCAGCTGGTTGGCAAGAGATTGAGGTAATAACATTGTGTAGTCAAGGTCCAGACCTTCAGCTGAAATCTTCCTCCATTTCAACTGTCCTGACTCTATTTTATTCAAACCTGCCTGCAGAGCCCTGACAGAACAGAACGGACAGTTCAATAGACTATTCTCCTGGCAAGGTATGCTGTTGCAAGTGGTCGTTACCAACGTTTCAGATAACACGAAACAAGTGTTAATATTCTCAAATTTCCTGCTCACTTATATGAACTACTGTGTTAGTACAAACGGCATTTTCATGCTGATTACCTATACAATTCGGGTCACATAACGGACATGCCAATCCACATACCACGCCACACAAGCACGAGATATTGGCGTGATATGTACAGCTTTAAAAATAAAACAGTCTGATTATTTAATATCATTCTAATCAAGTAATTTCTCCATTCTTACTACACTATGTATCATGTAACAAGACAATCTGTCACAAGGCATTTACAATCAACCCACCCGACACACACATCAGCCACAACCTCAACCATGTTGTTTTACAACCAGCTGATTGAAAAAATGGCGGGAACCTAAGACTGTATGAATCATGACCATTGGCGGTGATGGTTGTCAAAGAGTGGAAGTTACGTGACAGACCGACATTTATCCTGAAGTATAATTTTTTTATAGACTCAAACTGAATTTATTTGCGTTCCGTACTTAGATCCTTTACAGTGCAAGGATGTAGAACATGCCATAGCATGCGTAGTATGAATAATGCCAATAAAAATGTGAAATGCGTGATCTGTACTCCCATTTATAGCCATCTCGTAAGATAATCATATTACACACACTACAAATATCACAAAGTATTTGTATCAGAAGTAACTTCATACCATGCGCACTACATATAAGCTTCCGATCGAAAAAGAAATCCATAGAGCATGGGTGAGTGGCTTAATTGTATCATGATTAAAGATTTTAATGCATGACTGAAAAATGCCGTATGACTTGGTCTGTTAATTGTTGCTTACGCTTGAACAACAACAGACGAAAACAATGTTTAGAGTTTTCTTAAAGTTTATGAAACGTGATTTCAGAATATTCCTGCAACAGTATGTCAATTTGAAACCTGATGTGCATAGTAAATGTAAAGCAATGAATGGGCTTGATGGTGAATTTCACAAACAACAAAGGCAAACCTATTACAGTTGTTTAAATGTTTCGTTGTTGTTTAAGGATGGCAAGTTCCACAAGAGCTGAGAATGAAAACCGTGCCACGACTTTACGGACAAAATGCTTTTACACTGATGTTACGGTTGTTGTAAAGAGACGGTTTCCGACTGGGGCGATTAAATTTACGTAGGGATGCAAATGTGTCTCTGTGTGTCCAGTCATAGTAACTCTTGAAATTAGTACCCATTTTGTAACGTCCACCAGAAAGAATATCCGCAGTCATGCGTCAGATTCGTATGGTGATTTCCGTCGACTTCTCCAAACAAATGTTTGGATAGTAGGTCGAAACACAGTCCCAGTTTGTAAGAACCCTATCATTATACACCATGTAACATAAGCAACTGTCAGAAATGCTGACAAATAAACGTATATTTAATCAGTAAGAAGTCATGGCACTGGAGGGGGGAACAATTTTAATATCTTAATCAAAAAATGCGTTGTAACTGCGATTATTATTGCAGCCCAAATTTCAAGACGGATAACCGCCACTCGATGGCTATTCGCGGCTATTTACTTGTTGTTTTTACTTAGGTTTTCCAGGAAAATGTGGCTTCCTTTCATGTATTTTCCAGTTTAGTATATACTATCATTGTATCTATCGAAGCTGCATACTAATAGCGGCTGATGGCGTCGTCTTATGAAACACAAATAAGCAAATAAACATATCGCCCCTGTTTTGTAAAAAAAGGACAACATATTGTATATCGAATAGAGGGTTGGGCCCTTTTTATAAAAAGGGACGACATGTTGTTCAATAATAGAACCATAAAAATATAATTGTTTTCGAATCGAACTAGGAAAATCATTCGTTCATTAACGCAATTTCTGAAATTTTGATTGATGACAAACGCCTCTGAAGTAAACCTGATTGCCAGTACGGTAAATATATTTATCAATGCGACCATCGCAAATTCGTCTGTATATTTATGCCACCGCGGCAAAGTGATTCTTCATAAATCATACCACGGAATATTTGAATTATAGTCCATAAATGAACCCAGTGAACAAATGATTTCAATAATAAAAAGGGAGAAAGTAAGTCATTTCATTATTACAGCCACAACAAATGTGTTTCCTTATTAATGCTGCAGCAAAAGATAGCTTTGTTCAGCAAAATGCAAGGGACAAATCTGTCTGGTCGTTAGAATGACGACGATAAACTTTTCCTTATACATAGGCCAAAGGTAATTAATTTGTTAATAAGCAGTCCACTGCTTGATTACCAATAAACCAGACAATGCCAAATTCATTCAATTTATTTCTTTTTGCACGGAAATTAAATTTCTTGATTTAATCTCCATCTATTGCTGCAAGTTTTGTGTTTTTACTTTGTTGGTTGTTGTCTTTTATTTTAATTCATATATACTTAAGTGTTAATTTATTTATCCTACAGATTGCATGAACCAAATCGCCGCATTAGTTGTAAGTACTCTTAGTGTGGCATTCTTAAAGTTGTTAATCACGTTTGTGTTTTCAGCATCAATAAACTGAGTACACGGATCTAAAAAAATGCACGGCATAGACAACGTCAGAATAATGGCAAATATTTTTTTGCTTTTTTCACACGGCCACAGAAAACAGTCAAGGAAATTCTTAACAGAGGCAAGAATTTTTTAAGATATTGAGTCCTTCATACGGGAGCCGTGATTTGGTAGTCGGTGTAGTGATTATGATAAGGCCTGGAAAATCCGGGGCCCCATTCTCGGCAGGGATAGGAGATTTCTCTTCTACAAAAATACTCCCGACCGGCTATGGGGCCCATCCAGGCTCCTGTTCAGTAAGCAACTGTGGCTCTTTCACCAGGGGTAAAGTGACGGGGAATGAGGCTGACCACTCACCTCCATTTAGTGCCGATGTTAAGAATAAGTGGCACTACACTTCCACTGCTCTATATACCTTCGTTGCCTGTGTAGGGACAACTTCAACTTTCTGGGCTGTACATGCATTTGTTTAAATAGAAGAATACGATCCAAATAACTGTAGAAACAATTCCCTCCAACAACCAGCAGCAGGGTCAACACAGAAAATTTGTTAGCCGTATGATTTCCAGGGACTTACATGCATCTGTGTACTAATTCTAGACAGAAAGCAAACGTATCTACCCCACATTCCACCAAATTAGTAGCACAAAGAGGACGAAGGTTGTAATAATAAATCCTTACATTTCCAAGAAGCGAACCAATTAAACGAGACGATAAAGACTACCCCAAGGTATTACTTAAAACCAATCAAGAGCGCCACAGAACTTCATTCTCCTGCACTGCCGAATACCAGACAGCATTTCACTGTAATGTACTGCCTGACAGACTTAACATTTCTCTAAACAAGTTCATCTGTGAATTTCAGAATTAGGGACAAACTAAAAACAAAATACTTGAAGAATATTTTTACTTAGCAGTCTGTTTTCCAGCACCTCGAGTAGACCTCTATATTATTTTCGTCAGCTGATAAAACTAGTTTCGCAACCAATTAAACACTTTATTATCCAAGTAATGCAAAATATATAATATGTGGATAAAATTAAAATTATAAAATATTTAAAAGTGCTCCAACATGTTTCGGATCACAAATGATCCATCATCAGGGAGCCTGTCAACGGACACGATAGAATCATTCTTGTAATTTTTAGCCAAGCACTTTACAAGGTTCCCTGATGATGGATCCTCTGTGATCCGAAACATGTTGGAGCACTTTTAAATATTTTATAATTTTAATTTATCTACATATTATATATTGTGCATTAGTTGGATAATAACGTGTTTAATTATCATTGATGCACGGTGCAAAAATGAAGACAGCTTCACAACCCTTCACACAGCAAGCAGTTTGACAGCACACACATGAGACTTAGACATTTGAAGGGTTATGCTTTTGGGGACGAGACGGGAAGGAAAAAAAATACTGACTTTTTTTTCGAAAAACTAACTCCAATTATCACTTCAAAGGAACGATAGTATATTTGATTCAATTTGACCACATGGTTATTTAAAGATGTTCTATATACAGCACTGTTTCCCGTGAATTACTAAGTGCAAACTTACAAATTTACAAACCGCAACTGTGGATACTTCACACTCGGACGCTATAGTTTGACATTTAAGGCGTAATGACACGCACACCGACAAGATTAGCGATGGCAGGAAATCCGTGTTTTGTTCATGCAATTTTTTTGATAAAGAAACTCTTATCCACATTTCTCGTCGACTTGGGCACTTCCCAGCACATTTCGAACACAGGCCCACAGGATCTGGATCACATGAAGTGGCTTGTCCAACAGCAGTGCATTCGTCTACGTTAACACGTAAACACATGTGTAAGTAAACTAGTACCAGCCGTCATTGCCTGAAGTTGTAACAGTAGTTTACTGTCATTGCCACCCATGGCCATATCAGGATTCAGGCCGTTAGGTTACAGACCACCTCGTAACTGCGAGTCCTCGAGTTTAGTAGGCCTAACATGGCAGAAAACGCAGGATATGTAATGAGCAAAGTGATATGCTGGTTGTTTTGTTTGAAGGCTACTTCGGTTTTTCTCCTGGCAATCATCACTCTGCCAGAGCCCCGTCACTTACATCACTGTGTAATTATCGAGCAAGTTCAGTTGGATCTGACAGTCATGTCCTGAGCATTGATAACCATCGACACATGAAGCCGTCCGTTGCTCTTGCTTATGGCGGGGCAATGACTTCAGTGTTTGTTCTTCTAGAGGTAATTTCTGTGTTTGGGACGATCGTAAGAGTAAGTTTGTCCCTGTGCACAACATTTAGGGCCGATGGACGGACTGCAGCATAGTTGCACTGATTCTCATCCCTGTACTAGACACAGGTACATGCGTGGCTTCACGCCACGGTGGTTTTACCTCTGGATAAAGAGTCACACTTGCCCACTGAATAGGAGATAAAGTGAGCCGCAGAGTTGGTCTAAACGGTTTTGAGAAGGAGAAGAAACACGTATTGCCACAGGTAATAGGCATTTCGGACAGTAGCCTACATTATTGTGGTGGCAAAACAAACTGTGCCTGTGACTAATAATAACGTTTGAACCACGCCTCTGTTCATACGATTAAAGACACGTAGTCTCTGCAGAACACAGAACTTTACTGTATACAGTGCTACAAGGTGTTCCCTTTTGTTATCTAATTCAGTCCCATCTGTCTCACATTTCCAAAAACTATTTCTCATGGATTCACTTCAAGATAAATTCACCTTTGTCAACAAAATGCTTTATGATATCTTCAAAACAAAATTCTGTGCACTTTGTTTTTAACCCGAGCATGCAACATGACCTGCCCTGCTGTGATGGTGTGCGAAGTTACAACAAAATTTTCTGTTCCGGACACCACTTTTTAGGGGGGGGGGGAGACATTCCCCTACTGGTTTCGCAATCATTGTCCTCGAAAATCTTGCTCTGCCCACTATACATGTCCCAAAAGGAAAGTTCTGCAGATCACCAAAAGATTCGTCAGTAGGTCCCCATCCGAAAACAGAACTGTCCGAGGCGCTCGAAAAAAATGCCAGGACTGCTAGGGTTGGGGATTGGGGATGATTTTCCACAGACTGTGTCATAACTCAGGAGGCTAGTCGACGGCTTCCTACGGCACAAGCTAGACTTCGATCACAGGACAGTTTACTTCGAAATTTTTGCGGGCAAAATGGCAATGGAACTAGACGTTTCTTGGAGGACTTGTCTTTTTAAGCGTTATTTATCATGACACTAACAATCCACGCCTATTCTTGAGCCATGGAAATAACGTAATCTAATTACAGAAAGCGTCGCTAAAAACGAACTAAACCATATTCATTAAAAAATCAGATTTGGATCTTTCTTTACCAGACATCTTAGATCCTGTTAATTTTGAACCCTAACTCAGAATACTCCAATGACAAGCTACGTTCAGCGTGTTTATTTACTTCACGTATATAAAGGGGCTTTTCCTTCAACAGTGTAGGAAAGGTCTACATATTATCAAAATACTGAATATAACAAAGAAAAATAAACACTGCCTTAGTGAGGCTACATTCAAATAGCGCCATATTGGCTCAGCACATTACCGTCACTGGGTAAACATATATCTGCTAGATGTTGACACAGGCTGCAAGCATCACGGGAGGTTCCTTCGGTAATTCCTGCATGCTAACTGTACTTCGGTGGAGAAATATTTAAATACTTCTATATAAGCGAGTCACGAACGTAGGAGTTGAACAAGAAAACAGGGAAATCACTTCACACTCTACTCCTTAGATATTCGTGGAATCAGCTGGCTCAGAAGAGGGCCCAGTTGCAGAATGTAACGATAATTAGAGAGCAGACGGAAAATTAGACAGGAAATTTAATGTTGAAATGAAGTTCAGTAAATGTGTAAATTTGTTAAACCTACAGCAAAATTTGTGGGAAAATCAAATTGTGTTAAACGGAAATGAGGTTCTAAAATTTGATTTTCTCAGTTAGGTGAGATTTACTGATCAAATGCAGACATATGAACTGTTTAGGGGGGTCATATTCACTGGCTTGTATAGAATATTTTCTCGGTTCACACTGAAAACCAATTGGCCTACAATAACTTCCAAGAAATACACCCATAAATTGGTAAGCGTGGAAGCCTTAACGGAAAAACGAGAATTTATCTGGAAATTTCTGCTAACTTATTTACCTTTAGTATAATTTTGATTCAAACTTTGTTTCCTGAAATATTTTTGGAAAAGATCTTCTTTCAAGTGAGAAAGAATCCCTCGAAGGATGAAGCAGACGTAGGAGAACAATAATTACCTGTGTTAAACCTGAAGCTCACTTACCGGGAGATGTTAGGTTTCCTGACTCTCTATTCAAACACTGCAAGAAACAGTCTCTAAGGCAACAGGCTCCAGTCCCTTCCAAAGCGAGTTCTCCACACAGTGCGATCTTGTGATTCCACTTTAAAGTTCCAGTATCTTCTCTTTTCCTTAATATCATTCCGTGGCTGCTGAAGTCTTCCTCCTCGTCTTTCCGTCCTTTCAATCTTTCCTTCAATAATGTGTTTTACAAGGCAGTGCCAACAAAAAATGGAATCCAGTTAGCCTTCCATCATTTTATTTTACGTAGGATATTCTTTCCCTCCTTAACTCTATGTAATAATTCTTGATTTTTCATACTGTCATTCCAACTAATCTTCTCCATCCTTCATAAGCAACACACAGCAACATTTTCAAGGTATTTCTGATCTATTTTTCGAAGTGTCCAAAAAAGTCTGTTATAAACAGATATTGGCTTAATCGTTTAACACTTTATAGTCCAGTGCTTACTTCAAGTACCAACAAATTTAACATTAAGAATCACACTTTCGCCCACAGTGTGTATTTACGTATTTTGTATGGATCTAAGGAAAACAGGGGTTGATTTCCTATGCACCATTAATTGCCTGGCTTTTGCAACAGAAAAGCAGAAGACTTACTACGCAGAGCGAGCTCAAATTTTACATGTAACACATTCATCACTCATTCTTTGCTTTTGTTCCTATGTGGAACACGATGCCTTCATAAAGTTCTTCCAATTGGTTCCATCTAAGTCTAGCCCTTCTGCAGTTCCCGTTCTTTTGTTTTTCTCCAGGTTGTTTTTGGTCTACCCCTCTTCGTTGTACCCCGAGGGTTTCGGTCCAGTGCGTGTCTTTCTGCCGCACCTTGTGGTTTACGCATTGTGTGGTCAATCCAACGCCATTTCTTACCTTATTTGTTGTTCAGTAGGTGTTCTTGTAGTTTATGCAGAGTATGGTCGATCCAACGCCAATTTCATTCCCTTATTTTTTGTTCTCTGCCACAATTCCTCAGTTTAAATTTTATCCAGCCATTTGACGTTTAAAACATGTCGTATGCTTAGGCTTACAAACATTTGGAATGAATTACTTAGCCCTTTATTTTCCACGTTTCACACCCGTTCAATAGGACTGATTTAATATTTGTATTAAACAGTCGAATTTTAGTTCTAACTACGATATTTTTACTCCTTCAAACTGGGTATAACTGCACGAAGGTACCATTTGCCTTCTTGATGCGTCTCCGGACACCCTCTAATGTCGCACCACCCACAGTAACTATGTTGCTAAGATATGCAAACTATTTAACCTGTTCCATCTCCTGCTTTTTATTGTAAGTACCAGATCTATATTACGGTTACTCTCAATTCTGTGGTTTTAAATTCATGTAATTTAAGTCCCACCTTCACTGTTTCCTTTTCTAATTTCTCCAACGTAGCTTCTGTATCACTCCGGCTTTGTGTAAGTAAACAAATTACATCAGCAAGATCAAGATCTTATAAACTTTCCATCATTACCCACTGCAGTCCTCTCTTTCTGCTTTTAACGGTTCTGTTCATGACATTGTGCAACATTAAAATAAGTGGGGTCAGAGATAATACACAGCCCAGTCTGACTCCTATTCTTAGCATTTTAAATATTATGATATTAATGGTGTACGTCAGCACAACTCTATTTTTATTACACAAGGTAATTACATAGGCCTATGTAATTACCTTATGTAATAAAATACAGTTGTGCTGATGTACACTATTCATAATACGTATCCAAGCACATCGTGATGCCTCCATTCAAATTTTAAATATGATTTAGGTCAATTTTAGGATTAAAAATAATGGGCCAAGCCTGGGAACCTCCCAAGAGGCAATGCTGTTTCGGAAAGCTGGGAGCACTGGCCAGAGAATTATTTCCACTTAGTGTTTAGAAGTAAACAAGAATGACAGCATTATTCTACACGCCTGACATTCAGATGTACAAACCGACGTTGACGTAATGCGGGTTGCCAAACTGCAGGCCCGTTAAATGTTCTCGCGGCAATGCAGTGTGTCCCTGTGAACGGGGTCCGATTTAGCTACTCGTAGGGTGTATATGAAAGTTTAAGTGTACGACAAACAGATTAACAGAGGCACTTCTCGGACGTCTGTTTAGATCGGGAAATTCTAATATACCAGTCTCCTGCCTGTGATCTTAAGGCAGAAGTTTCATGCCTCCACCCCACCCCACCCCCCACCCGTAACGGCCTAGTTCACTCGGCTCCTTGACAAGTGCAACTGTTGCAAACTTGTCATCAGATTCGTTCGTATAGGGTGGCATAAGTGTAGGTGCGTGGAAGTCTAAACACCCATTTGAAGTCTCCAGCTAAATACACAAAATAAAAAAAGTAGTCTAATAGTTCCTACAGTTTTTGGATCATTTAATTGTCAGACTGCCGTCGCCCTTTATTTATTACAACGAAAAAGGCTTCCGGGTTACTAGTATTGAACTTCAGAAAGCAGTATTATCTGATGTGGATCAGATTGCATGACAGCACAAGCCCTGGTACGTGTCAGCAGCGGAGCTGCGCTGCCGTAACAATTGTATTCAGGTGGAGTCAGCAAAAATAAGCAAATTCTACAATTTGTTATTACCCTTGTTAGTAACGCAACGCATTTGGACTTCACTTCGCACCTACTGTATTCTTTCTTTGTTTTTGGCTCGAAAGCCCCCCGCGGGCCATGGCCTCCTCATCCACGAGGTTTCTAGATCACACACAACGACGCACCACAGTCGATAGTACTCCTCTGGACGAGTGGTCGGCTCGTCGCAGAGACCTATACCTGACGACACACAACACTCACAACAGACAAACATCCATGTCCAGGTGGGATTCGAACCCACAATCTCAGCAAGCGAGCGGCCGCAGACCTATGCTTTAGAGCCAGCGGACACAGGTACGGGCCTATTGTATAGTAACGGAGTGAAATACATCCAGCATCGTTGTAAAATTCTAAAATTCGTCTTGTTTATCAAGCAAGGCGTAACGTTTGTGTCCCCTTAGGATTGTGTCCACTAACCTTCTTCGGAATGAGAGTAATTTATTTCGTGTGACAGTCTGGTTATTATGTACAAAAAATACGAAAAATGAAGAATATCACAAAAACTCCTGCGGTACCACGAGTGCGATAGCAGACGGACAGACACTGTCATCAATAAAACACGTTTTGTAGCTGACGGAGACCAAAAACCTACCCATCCACTGCAATGTTGAGATCCGGACTTAGGCGGTAACAAAAATTCCTTAAAAGGCTGTGCCTAACTTCACATGTTATTTCGGAAACAACAGTACGCCACACAGACCACAGGTGAAGCATATGAACAGATCAGTTGAAATAAAAAGCACACAGCTCCGAAAGCGGGAAATTTCAGCGCATAGACACGGGTTACAGGCACTCCCCGGCGTGCGCGACAGTTACATTACAGCCCAAATCGCAATCTTGTATACCTACACACATGTGATGAGTCAAATTGAAACCCACACTCTAACACGCTGGAACCTGATCGGCCTCAGCATGACCGCCCCGGCGCCTGTGTTATCGCCCAGCAGTATTCTTCCACTACTTTCTTCTCATTACACTTTCATTCCTGCACGGAGAAATGCGACGCGTTTACGAAGAAATATTATTTTATTTTATCACTTTTGTAACTCACTAAGTCGGGTAGTGAGTGCAACTAATCGAATGGAACGCTTAGTGGCGTCCGCTTACCCGTTTGCCGATCAGAGTCACTTTTTCATTCACATAAAAATGGAGTCGAAAGTTACTCTTCTAGAACATTCGGCACTGATAGATGTACACAACATAACGGGAAAGCACGACAGATTCTATGAGCGAGAAAGAGAGAAAGTAATAACACAAACAAAGAATAAAAACATCCAACATCATGACTTATGCGGTCAGAACCGTATGTCGCCGGCGTAAGGCTTTATGACGGTAAAGGATTAGTCACGTTGTCATTTACCTCAGGCGCTCTGCAGCCACCAGCGACCTTGGCCATCCTTGGTGATTCATATGGCAAAGTACGCAACCTAACGCCGAGTTTCTAGTTAGGAAGGAGCATTCACGTATGAATGTCGTCATAAAAACATGAAGAACGGCACCGCGCATGTGGATTTCCATATGCCATGTTAGGACGTACTTTTAAACGCCTAAAAACAAGATTATGCAATCTCCTCACATAATTACAGTCTGTCATAATTTTATGTTGCTGATTAGTGTCAGAAAGTCGTAAATATTTCTCGAATATACGCAGTGGGTTTCGTAAAAAAAGAGAAATTCTTGGTCAGCTCAGGAACTAAGAACTTATGTCGTTTCCTTGGTTAATATTCTCCTGGAAACCCTTATGAAATGTCTCTTTTTTTTTAATGTTTGCCATCCCGAAGTGTTTAACACATATATAAATATATAATGTATCAGTCAAACACAACGAACTTTATTAAGTTTTTTTATTATTTAGGGCAACATGTTTCGACTCTTATAAAGTCATCTTCAGGCCCTTCTAAGATAAAGATCCTTACTTAACAATATTTAAAATGCATTGTGGGATCCCAAATGCTTACAATGTAAGCGTTTGCGACCCCACAATGGGATCTGTATCTTAGAAGGGCCTGAAGACGACTCTATAAGAGTCGAAACATGTTGCCCTAAATAATAAAAAAACGTAACAAAGGTCGTTGTGTTTGACAGATACACTATATATTCATACGTATGAAATGTCATTCCGATACCTGATTTCGGGTGAGAATAAATAGTCGGACTCAGTGTTTGACGGTTGAGCATTCCGGAGTGTACCATCGACAGAGCATGCGTTCGAAATGTCATGACAGCCACACGATTTTCTCCTCTTGCTTCATAACTTAGAAGATGAACTGTACGGTGAACTGCCTACATTCTCCTCGGCCTTTTATTCTCAACCCTTTGTCTCAAGACGAGAAAACAAGTTTTACATCCACACAAAATAGCAGGTAAAAAGTACAGTTTTGCACCTCTTAATACTTGGGGCTCCAGTCTGGAGAGGAGAAGCGTATTCTTTGAAAGTTAACTGATCGACTACCATCAGATTAATGAGAAATAAGCCGACCATTGTTACTTATAATTATTGTTTATCGATTCAGAACTGCAAATCGAAGAAAAGGATAGTTTAATCATCAGTGTGACTAATAGGAATATTTCGAATCGACAACTTAATTTAGGTTGTGAATTATCTAAGGCGTATTAACTGGAACACAATGCGCGCTTATCTCTGCAAATGGGCCTAGAACCCCTTGCCTCTTATTCCTAAGAGCACTGGGTATTTTATTCGCTCATTCTCACTTCTGTTAGATTTCTTATCACGAGTGACGTCAAAAATGTCCTTACTAATAGGCATCAGTTTAATTTCTTCATTTTGAGATAAACAATAATTCAAACTGTAAATAAATGATTTCCATACACCCTTAGGACAGGGATAATATTTGTTTTATCCAGAATATATGCAAAATTTTATAAAACTGATGCCCAAGAAGAGATTATTCACTTTAACCTTTCAAATTTAATGTGTATTGGACCGTGCATCATCTTGATAACTGCAGAATAAAATCCAACTAGACGCCATTTATTACTTTATTATGCTCATGTTATACTCAACATGAGTGTCCGGACTCGGTCCGGACACTCATCCATCCTACCTGCACTTAACTTCCAACCAGCAGCAACTCGAGAACCAGACGGCCTGCGTGGTAACCAACGCTATCGTCGTAAGATCCTAATGATGGGCATAATGGTGCCCGAAACATGTTGAGTCTAACATAAGCATAATAAAGTAATAAGTGGCATCTAGTTGGATTTTATTCTTCAGTTTAACCTTTCAAAATTGGAGTCCGTGTATGATCAGAGGCATAAAACTTTTTATAAAACATTCCTTGAGAGTCAGAATTACAGTACATATAAAACGAGCTGCTATTTAATTGATGCTTATATTAAGATAAGTTTCAGACAATGCAAAGAGGTACATTTCGCTTCCCATTATAGACATTAAAATTATGATATGTTAAGACAGTTAATAAACAAAACAGGCAATCTACGTGTAATTTAGCATTGTGGCGCGTTCACATAACCATGGTTGCAGTGGAAAATCCAGAGTGCACTGAGTGTTTGTTATGCAGCAATATGTCACTGTCCATTATGTACAAATACTGAGTTTACACAGCAACGATTTTATGCAAATTCATATCGCCGGCAAAAATAAAACCTACGTGAGTCTTAGTGTAGTACCCGATGTTGTAGTGAAACAATAGAACATTTGATGTTCACGGCCTTCTTTAGACGTACAATTTGGCGAAAAGTGACTATTAGCTACCGTCATGTCCGTCTGTCTGTCCGTTGACAACTCGGCTCACACTGGAAGAATTTTCGTGAAAATCGTTGTTTAAGTATTTTTCGAAAATCTGTCGAGAACATTCAGGTTTCATTAAAATATGAAAATAATAACGGGTACTTTACATGAAGAGCTATGTACAAGTACATTTATGATAATATCTTGCTCATTTCTTCTTGTAATGTGAAATGTTTCCGACAAAAGTTGTAGAGAATATCAAACAAAAATTGTTGTGTTTAATACTTTTTTTTTTCAAAAAATCCTGCCGTTAATGGGACAGTGTGGAAAAATATTGTAGAGCCAGACAGGTCACAGATGGCAATGTAACAGGGCGTATGTGCTTTTTATTCTGGATAGCTAAGGCTACAGACACACATTTAGAATATGTAATACTTATTGCTTTTCCACGGCAAAAGTTGTTATGCGAAGGCGCCTCCTCTATGTTACGTTTTACGTATACAGCCTGTCTTGTTTTGTTGCCGTAAAGCATTTTAAAACAACATGCGGAATTACTCAATTATGAAGCAATGAGTATTAAATATAATTTGTGTGTGTGTGTGTGTGTGTGTGTGTGTGTGTGTGTGTGTGTGCGCGCGCGCGCGTGTGTGTAGTCTTGCTGTAGTTATCGAACATGCAAATCACAACTTTTCCAAGCCTCATTTTATTGTCATCTCTGGCCTGTCTGTCTGTACCATACTGCATCTACATTATCTCACATTATCTCATAAAAGGCACGATTTTCGGGGAAAAATCATTGAACCTAAAATATGTCTTGATTTTCTCTACAACTTTGTCTGAAACATTTCTCATTCTAAGAATAATTCATCATAAATGTACTTTCACACAGCTCTTCATATAAAGTACCCGTTATTCTTTTCCAATTTTAATGAAACCTGAATTTTCTAGACAAAATTTTCGAAAAATACTCAAACAACAAATTTCATGAAAATCTGTCGAGTTGGAACCGATTATTTCCGTACGGACAGTCAGAAGAATGAACGGAATATGTACACAGTGACATGACAGATATAAAAGTCGCTTTCCGCAATGTCATAAACGCACCTAAAAATATCATATTGTATCAGATGTAATGTTTCTAAACATAGGCAGCAAATACAGACTATTAAACGGTTTTTTTTTTCACTTTCGTAGTTGTCGCAACAGCTACTAACCTAATTTCAAATAACATGTATTCTTCACCACAAAGAAGAAAGCTTTCATTTTGCTTGGCTGAAGTGCCGCATAGACGTGTCTTAGCTCACACACAGTCTGCACCGCCACAACGGTGGCTTGTGTTTGCATCGCTGCAGGCTGCCATCGGGTCACTCCGGAAGGCGAACAATGACTGCAGACTCTACATCGGTCAATGCCTGCTAGTGTTGTCGGAATGGCATCCTTCATCCAGTAGCTCTCTGATGCTACAAATTAGGAAGTTTTGTGCTGTACAACTTGTGATTAACAAGTTATTTTAATTCCACTATATGATCAAAATTATTAGGGTCATAGCTGTCTCCATCCTCAATTGCAGCGGTACAAACGCTACTGGTAATATAACTGTTGTTACAGAAACTAAGGCTCGAGGTAAAATACAACGTTGCCAGAAACGGAACTGAGACGGTGCTGTCCACATTACAGTCTCCAGCAAATAACATTATTGGTCCCTTACTCCAAGTTCTTTGTGTTCTTTGTTCCCATCCCATTCCCACCCCCAAAAAAAACCCTTTCAGTTGGAAGTGAAAAGAAACTGATAGTAATTTGAAGACCTAGGCATATGAGGGCTGAAAATATTAAAATTAATAATTAAAAATTGCAAGGCAGCAACATTCAGTTATTTGTCTGGTTATTTTTCTCCTCCTTTTGATGGACTAAATACACGCGGCTCAGGAGAGGGACAAGCGACTAAACTAACCTTACTTGAGAAAGTATTGGCTACTCAGGCAGAAATCTGATCTTGGAATCAGGTATTTCGAGAATTATAGGTGTAAAGTGATATCAATATGTTGTTATTCTGTTCATTGCTATTCTTTTCAGTTTTGTTTAACGTCATTATTGTGCTTCGCAGAATGTACACGGAATTCGGACGGTGTAAATATGGCAACAATGGGGAATCAACAAAGTCTCCGACTGCCGTTGTACCGGCTGCAACAAATTTGCACAAATAATACTAAGTAATGCAAGCAGGTGGTTTAAGTTCTGATGTGAAACTGACGATAAAAATACTTGTGTTTTCGTTGCAACCAACAACTTTACAATCCAACCATTTCCCCCTTTTGCTAGGAACGTTTTATTATCACATGTAAGGTTATGTCAATTCAACACTCACAACTAGCAGTTTGTAGTAACTGTACCACTAGGAATTGCATTCGGTAGATAGCCGATTTTTTTTCGAAATTGTCAGCTATTTAACTGATATACTTGTAGACGCGGGGTCTGTCACACATGGCGGTTGAAGATGACAGTTTAGTGTTTGTCCATCAATCAGTTCCCAGTCAGACAATTTCCATTACACAAATTTATAAATCAACAACTGCATTTTTTCAGAACAAAACCAGCTGCAAGAAATTATTTTCGACCTGACACTCTCTCTACTCTTCTCCGAGCTCCAAACAGGGTCTCTGTCCTGAGAAAAGGCTGTGTTCACTTAGTTACTACATCGATTGACTAAAATGTCTAAAGAGCATAAACATTATATACATACCTATGCATTAAACATCATTTTCTTCTTCTTCCTTTATTATTTTCTCTTCAATTTATGATGAAACTCAGTGATTCCAAAAGTTTTCGAATGTAAGGACATTAATAAAGTGAAAACGTTCGCAGATGTTATTCGTAAGTAGGCTACAATAATGCCATGTCTAAAATAACGGCACAAGCTCTTCACCCGCAAATTAGTCATTACGTGTGTTGCAGAGGTAGCACAATAGTCTTCACGCATTTACGATACCGAGGTTTCAGTAGCATAAATTAGGGGGCAGTCTTTTGTTGCTGCTCATAAAGGTCTTAGAAACTTAACATTGTCCGTTCAGTTCTCAAGTGAGTCTCTTTACAACAGCTGTGATATTTTGGCTTTGCTACTGCTATTCCAGTTTCAAGTTAAATATTTGTGGGTGGCAGATAATCTTCTAGAGTACAACATTTTTAGCACGTAATAACAGAAATTTTACACTTGCCAATTTTTTGCAATGTGGTAAATCTCGCGTAATTTTATATTTTGATGACATAACATCATATTTATAGATACAATAAACAGTTCTCATTTTATAAGATAAAATATATTTACTGTTTATCGGGTTTTATGGCTCCATTTATGTACAGTTAAGATGGTATAAACGAATTTCAAAATATGTTAGCGCCATTTGTTGCTAAGACACACGTGGGATAAGAAAGAAGTGAATAAAAGTGCTGCTCACACAGAAATGTATAATATTGGCACTGAATGTCATGTTGAATAGGGGCTCAGGAGGGTTTACATTCTTTAAAATTCAATAAAAATATACAGTTTTACACTTACCTATTGTAGAATTTTTCTGATTATAGCACACTTTCCAAAGGTGGCGTTATTATATCTCATACGGATACAAAAGCGACATTTTTTATTTTGAAGCCTTACATATTTTTTTTTGCTAATATATGGAAAAAAATAAATATTTCATAATCATATGGACATACCTTACTATAGGAAAGGAATAAAAACATATATTAAGATTTGTAAAAAATTTAAGATGTAAACTTGAAAAAGTTTTCTAAGAAAGTAAAAGCGCTATTGTAAGGGCTGACCCCATTGTTTGAGGAAACAAACGGTAATAAGATAAAGCTGATGTTAATGTTGGCTTTAAAATTAACTTGAATTTCATTAAACACTTCAGTATATACACACACGTATAAAAATTTGTAATATATATATATATATATATATATATATATATATATGCGCGAAATACAATAGTTACACAGTCTACGGGAAACAGATTTGCGAATTTGTTAGTCTGATTCATTGGATGCGATTACTGGTTCTGTACTGCGCCTTCCAGCGACGGAAAGACTAGAGAAGGCGATAAAAGTCACAATCTTAAACGTGGTTCCAAATCCAGGTTGTCCTTCTGTAGCGCATTCATTTGCGGACACACTGCAATGACTCTGCAGCCTCAGAAGTTCGCTGTCCACAAGTTACAAACCATTGGTGTAACTCATACCATCTTTTCCAAGCTGTTCCTCTGTCTATAATCTGTTTAGGTAGTCTTTCTTCAGTACTTCCATTCGAAACTTTTGTCCATTTTTGTCTGGGTTTGTTTATTATATTTTATGTTAATATTATTTCTAGCTCCTTCCTAACATCTTCGTTCTAAACACGGTCTAGTCCAGTATAAAACGTTGTCTTACTACGAAAATGGTAGCTACATGGCGCCAGGTCTTCCCTTTGCACAAGAGAAGGAAGTCTGCAAAAAGCTTGGAATGCCTATCACTGAAATAGGCTCAGGTACATGTTGCTCTCAGGTATATGAATGTCTCATATCACTTGGTATCAATTTCATTTTCCTTCCCAGAATAAAATACATATGCTTCCCACTGTAATATAGCACATACGTACACCGAAAAGAACATTTATCTTGTTTTCTATGAAAGACTTTTTCACTACCTTATGAAGAAGACTGATCAAATCAGAAGGCGTCTTGGTTCCCTGGCTACTTGTGCTCAAGGAGGCTGTCTGGTTGTTATCGCCTTGGGGCTCTTTCTAAACCTGTAACTTGAACGGCTGAAAGTTGATTCTAAGAACACATTGGATATAATCTTTGTGCCGAACCCTACTGTGAATCATCCATTTTTTCAATTATTATCTCAACCTTTGAACACAAATTTACAAGGAGAAAATAAAAACTGAAACATGTACCACTGAGGAGAATAAACTGCTTTGTATCAGATTGTATACCAGGTGGTGGATGAGTCGGAAAATCTCTTTGTATTCAGGAAAGTCCATACGAGACCTGGTCACTTCTTTCCGTTAGACACCTTACGCTATGTGCACACAAATCGTGTTAAACATGCGACAAGTGATGGTACTGTCTATGACTCAACCTGCATTGCAAGGGAATACAAGGAATGAACCTTATATATAAATTTCGTAGAATCCAAGTATGAGTTGTAGCGGGAAAATTCGGATTGGGTAAGTATACTACAAGATCTCAAATATTTATGCCTTACATAGCTACCATTTGACAAGCAGGTGATAAAGTTAAAAAAAAGTCAAGTAAGACAAGCTAAGATATTTAAACGATGCCTAGCACAATAAATTTCACTGACTAACTTTCAGCAAAGGCCACCTGCGGCTCTCCGAAAACCGAATTCACGTCGCAGTTATGGAGTTACCAACATTCAGACGGACAGATTTACATTCTTTTGAGATGTGATGCTGTTGCAACTGGTATTCGGAGACAAGTTTTTCGAGGGAGCGTAGTGCCCCATATTCAAGAGTCAAAGGGTCGAAGAAAATATTGTGCGAGGACCTGTCGACGCCAGGAAACATGTTGCACCAAGTATAGTGAATTAAATATAAAGTTATATTCTTTACAAAGTAATTACAAAACATGAAGAGGGGACAGCTAACCTCGAGGGGCCAAAGCCACTAGTGTCGAAGTCGTCCCATTGGAAGTGAAATTAAGCCAGTTCCATTGCCTGTGCTACTACGGTTTTCCATCTAACGTTCTTCCACCACAGTAACATCCCATTCCGCAGCCTTTCAAACAAAACAGAAAATTCAATATTGACTGTCATATCATAAGCTTATGAGGCAAATACGTTCTACGAACTCTAAACACCTCATGCTTGTGCATTTTAATTGACCGAGCAAAGATCTTTAGTATTTCGAATTCGCTTAAAATGTTATACAGTGTTTCTCTCCTAAACGATTCATAGGTTGTCTTAGAATCTTTATATACATGTTGTTGATGTAGGCCTAATGATCCATTACAATCTCATGTTTCTGCAATAGTCGAATGTAAAGAATTTCCTCAGTGGTTGAATTGTAACAACGGAATCCACATCGATGTATTAGAGTGATTCCATTCCGCATAGCTTCAAACCTACAAGCGGAAACACTGGGTAAAATCTTTATCGTTGCACCGTGCATTTCGTAGTGTCATTTAATTAGCATGCCAACTAATGGACAAACATAAATTTTTTTACATTAAAACTTTTAAAATCGCTCCAACATGTTTCGATCCTAAGATCATCTTCAGGGAGCTACACTGTTCCTTGCTAAAGACACATTTAAAAAAACACTCACTGATTAATTTCCATATATTAACTTGGTGCTGT
>Ga0136643_10001533_pt1 | contig 28436 bp, 16 predicted proteins | sample TergutLab28metaG_FD_96883 | JGI IMG/M metagenome (GOLD analysis project Ga0136643, IMG submission 96883) | Labiotermes labralis P1 segment gut microbial communities from Petit-Saut dam, French Guiana - Lab288 P1 (version 3) (version 3) | ecosystem: Host-associated > Arthropoda: Insects >... | reverse complement strand
CAATATAAATCAAAAGGACGAAGGAACATAGGACGACCGAGGAAGAGATGGAGGGACCAACTTCATCTTGAGGATCAAGGAACAGGAAACACACCTAACCCTTCAGGAACATGATGATGATGACAAAACTGTTATTGATTTTGCTAATATATTCCTGTCGGGCAGTTCCACTTAGATTTTTGTAGTTACAACAAACTGCCGATGGATGGAATAAAAAAACTAAGGATTAAGAATTTGTGTGACTTGAGTTAATTAAGGTAACGTGTCTTAAGAAAATATAAAATAGCTAAAATATGTTATGCGCGTTGGACCGTGCATCATCTTGATATTTGAATAAAGGTAGACCAATTTGATGATACTTGCTTTATTATGTCAATTTACTGCTCAACATGTTTCGGATGTTAATACATCCATTAACACATAAACCTCTATCATTACAGCACAATACAGCCTACACAATAACGCACCAAGTAGTCGCAAGCTCCTGGTGATGGATGTATTAACATCCGAAACATGCTGAGCAGTAAATTGACATAATAAATCAAGTGTCATCAAGTTGGTCTACCTTTATTCAAATAGCTAAAATATGTATTAAAAAATATGGTAAATTTCGAATATTTGAAATGATATTAACAAATAAAAATTGCATGCATGTGGAAATTACGAGCAGATTAAATTCAAGAAATTTCTGCTATCATTCTTCCTCTTTGATATCTAAAAGTATCCAGATCGTAATATATAGAATTATAATTTTGCCTCTTGTTTTACTTAGGTGTGAAATTTGGTCTCTCACATCCAAGAAGAATATAAACTGAGGTTGTTCGAGGGTAGGTGGCTGAGAATGATATGTGGGCTTAAGTGGGGAAATGTCAGGAGACAGTAACAAATTGCGTAATGAGAAACTTTATGATTTGTACTCCTTACCAAATATTCTTCAGCTCGTCAAATCAAGAACAATGAGGTGTATGAGGCATGTGGCACGCGTGGGGGAGAAAAGAGAACAGGATTTTGGCAAGGAAACCTGCAGGAAAGAGACCACTCGGAAAGCGTAAGCCTAAGATGGGTGATCTTGAAGGAATATGCTGGGGTGGTGTGGACTGGATTGATTTGGCTCAGGATAGTGACAAGTGGCGGGATTCTTTTAATGCAGTAATTAAACTTTGGGTTCCATAAAATGCTGTAAATGTCTGGATTAGTTGAGGGACTGTCAGCTTCTCAAGAAGGACTCTTCTCCGTGAAGTTATTTAGTGTTGGTACTCATTCAACTAATCCACTTGTTTCAAAGGTCTATACCAGCTACTAAAACTGGAGGTACTAATTGGCCGTGTCGGCAGGGGACATGTGACCTGTAAATCATATGATACCGTACTAACACTTATATAGCCAGCAGGGACCTTATTGCAGGAATAGGCAGTTTTTTGTACTGTCAGTCCGACATTCTGTCGAGAAATATTCATCCGGAGTCGCCCAGTTCGACTTCGGACGAAGCACCAGCTGCCTTGAATTAAGGTTATCAGGATTTGCCTCAGTATTTCCAGGCGAATGGCCGGTTTAAGGCCACACTGCAGACGGGCAGAAACGATTCCTTCATTATGCATTCCAGTTGTGCCCTAAAAAGCGAAATTCGTCCATTCTCCAACATTTTCATTCAACTCTTTTCACACCCATTTTTGTTTAGAGAACAGGTGTCACTGACAAAATGTGGATACATAGTAAGTCAGACTCCTTTGAATTGTACTGATTTAGCTTGGGAAATATGAGAATTTGTTTTCACGTACACTGTTATCAAACGCATACCCTTTTCACTAGAAATGCCGTGCATAACATGGAGAGGGGTTGACAGAACTGTTGTGGCCGAAAATAACAACGAAACCTCTCGACATGTTACAGCCAGGCTCCGGCCTATTTAAATTGTCTCAGAACTTGCTGCATTTGATTTCGAAGATGGTTTCAAGCATTCTAAATTCCTTTTCATATGATTCAAGGTAAGATCCGCTGTTATAAAAGTCAGGTCGGTTGAATCATGGTCAATCACGGCAACCCTATCCTTAAACCTTTCATTAAAGCCCAGGACAAAGTACCGCGGCAAGTTGACACCGCGGTACAGTCTTAATGATCTGTCGTCTGGGGTTGGGTTTGGAGGGCGCTGTTAGAATCTCGGCCGTGAGCCCGACGCCACTGATGTATGGTTTTCGTGGTTTTTATCGATGCTTCAGAAGTATTGCCTTTACTTCTTAGACTTCAAGATTAATATCCTAAACGTGTACGATTTGAATCTTGATATGAAAGGAGGCTGTCTTGATGCAGACTTCTCGTGGCTTTCATAATTTTTTTCAGGAATATCTTGGCTGCTGCAAGTAAAGTCGAGTCGTTACTCGGTAGGTCCCCCAGTTCGAATGTCGGTCAGCAACCTGACTGTTTTAATGTCAGATTTTCATGTTCTTTCTCAGTCTCATTAGGAAAATCGTGTAGCATTGTTCTTCAGCCCACTGATTGGTACTTGGGACACCCCATATTTGAAACTGTCAGCAGCAGCTAGCCTGAAGAATGTTTTTTATGCTGCAGCCAGTCTATCCTGGTCGGTACTCGGAAGGAACCTCTCCGAATACAGCCTCTCTGTTTCGGATATCTCGTAGTCATATACGTACATGTAATTGTATAAGGCAAATAGTTGACGTCTTAATACTACTGTGGTATTGACATATCATCTTGAAATGTCTGTACCTCTGTATTAATTATATAATCTGGATTTATAGCTCATTTTGGTTCTCAGAGCAATAGATGTATAATTTGTTTTCACAGACATAGTAATGGTAGCTGTGTGAATGTCGGAAGCATGACGACCCTTTCACACGTGCCGAGTTGAATATGTGTTTTGCGTTGCTATAAGAGCACAGGAAATGTAGTTTGTAGAAATGACCCATTTACCTCTTTGATTTGTGGTACAGTGAAACCTGTCTTAAGCGAAACCCGGGCGTAAGGGAAACCCCTCTTTAGCGGAAAACTGTTGCAGTTCCGAGGACCCCCACTTCAAATACCTGTGCGAAACTGAAAACTGCCTGCAATGCAAAAAGAATTTCTGTCCATTGCTGTTCCGTTATAGGTATGTTTCACTGTACAATTTTATAAATTGACTTTTTTTTGTAACGGATAGGTTTGTCTTTTCTTAGAGGTATGAACCACTGGATTACTGCGCGTTCGAGGAATTAACATGCCACAGCCACTTCTAATTAATCAGAACCAACTAAAGGCCCACATTTCGTTATATTACTCTATGTTGTGGCTTTTGCTGCTATATAGTTGTGAAGTTGATAAAGGGTCGTTAAATAACCTTGTAATCCATTACCTTTGGCATTAAGTTCTTCTGTGATTGAATCATTGTTTAGAATGTACGTTTCCCTAAATTATAGACCTAACTCATTATGCCCCCAAGGTTTCTGTGTTTTGCTTTCCAGTTAATTGCTGTTTAATGTATTTTAAATGGAGTAACAATTTCCTTCGCCACCTTCTGCTTACATCTTTAATTATCAGTTTATACGCGTTTTATTCCGTGCCTTCTGAGAAACAAGAATGATACACTTAAATTTTCTTAACTCCCAATCCGGAAGTGACGTAAGCATACGGTTGGCATAATATTTCCAGTCATTCGTAATTTCCTACTGTTTACCCTTGTGTGGGGTTTCTCTGCCTTTTATTAATTACCTCTATTTATGCCACACGTCCAGTAAACAAGGACACAAGTACGTTTGCCTGTTATGAAGCACAACATGGAAAAATGTTACTTTGCCGAGACTCAGTGATCAGGATTCATGGAAGAAATAAGAGTGATGACTGGATCTCCATGCTCGTTTGTAGAGAAGTTGGGAGACTATTAGCATTGATTGCGTTAAATATTCCAGCTCAAGTCGTGGTTTCCCATACTTTTGTTTCTTTATTGCATATATTCGCACAAATATTCTTGTAAGCTGTAAGGCTATATTGTTGAACTACATGTTTCGTAAGTTATTTGTGCTGAAAGTGCCTTGGAAGCATGTATTTCGGTTACTTCTTCCTGATTTTTCTTCATCGGGGTTCTGCTATAAATGTTCCGTTTTGGAACATGACTATAAACAATTTTATTTGCAAAAAGCGTCTACTTTCCAAGCGTTTTCTCTCTGCATTTAGAACATTTTTCGGATAGTTTTTAGCCGAGTTATATTTATTTTTATTGTAGTTCACTTTACTTTATTAATTGCATTTATTAGTTAATATATTGATTGTAAGAATATACACAGTGTAACATAAAATTCACCCGCCTGGCACTTTGAAAATAATTTGCTCCGATTATTTAATCAAGAGTGAGATTCGATTTACTTCTGTTTGAATAATGGCCTACCTATTGTGTGAGGCATAATGAACAAAGGGGTGTATGGTAATGGATCAGTGGTGCTAAACTTCGATACGTCATCGATGTCCTCTTATTTTGGATGAATAAAACACTCCAACAGGGACATTTTTACAAATTCCAGCTGCCGGCTTTGAATTTCGAAGGCCATGACACTTTCTCTCTTCACTGGATAGAAAGTTAAACTCTGCTAGTGACATAAAAGAAGGAAGACAAATGGTACCGGTCCTTTTGTACCCTCGGCACATGGTGGACATATGCGTAAAGCTACTCAAAATACCCTAATGGAAGAGACAAAATGGGGATGTGGGGTTTTCATTATACATCAAGGAAACGAGCAGGGACATGATCTATGGTCCTGTCCAGTTAGAGCAATAATAGGCCGGAGATAATTTCGTGAAGGGAATTTCGCAGTAAATAATCGCCGTCTTTCGGAAGAGCTTCCTATCTCTGTCTTCAGGGTTAGCAGTCCTTTGTCTGCTAGGGCCTGAAGATGGAGACATCAAGTTCCTCCAAACGTCGGCAACCATGTTCTAGTCTCCGTACGTAGTAGCATCCCAGAGGAAATGGCTCTTCAGCGACGCTGATATGAGAACCTCAATCTTGCATAAGCGTCTTAATTTGTTGCTACGAAATGCGTATTATTGGGATGACCGAGTAGATGAAGAGATGGGCAGGTCATGCAGCATACATGGAAGCGACGAGAAATACACGCAGGTTGTTAATCGGAAGAGACAACTTGGGAGAATAATTTGTAGATGAGACGGTGATATTAAGATATATCTGATGAGAATATAATGTATGTGGACTGGACTTACCTGTTTTACGATCGGGACTAATGTTACGAATTGTCGAACACGGCAACGTTTCTTCGAATTCCGCTGAAGGAGGGGAATATTTTAATTGACTCAATGACTATTGGTTTTTCAAGAATTCTGGTCCATGTAGTTAGTGTTTAATCAATAATAATTCGGAGGAAATAGTTGTTAACGTGCAGCCCGGTGCGGGCCCGACCTCACACGGTTCTGTCAGTTTTAAGCGAATTTCTCAGTAGACTATCGCAAGCTCTTCTGCTATCTTGGCCGTGTCTGGCTACGGCACTAAACTTCCAGGTTATTAACTCCAGCCATAAATGGACGAATTTTAGTATAGTATGGCATTTAGATGGATCTACTGTATTTATATAGGTCAGCGTGTAGCTTCTTTAATGACAATGTTGACAGTAAGAGAGGTTGTGACGCCGAGTGAGGTGTTAACGTGATCCTGCCTACGGAGTAGGTTAGAATTTGTAAAAAGCTCATTAATCGTGGTCCATTTCAAGGTCCGACCGTGTCCATCCGGGTATTCACTTGAGGAAATTCACAGACACTCTCAATCAGACTAACCGATAGCCAGGTCGTAATTTTATCCTATTACCTCCCAACACATTTGATTTAAAGTAAGTTTGTCAGTCGTGGCGATGAGGCAGTGTATCAAGTAAATACTATGAACGCGTAATGGGGCGTATTATCTGTGATTTGTCTCCGAAAATACTGCACAGTTTTCAATTACACGTGGTACTGAAGTAATGCAATTGAAGTAGCCCCATACATTTCATTTCGATTGATGTCGGTGCAGTAGGGCCACCTATTACCGGCACGCTACATTAAGTCGTTAGAGCGGGATAGGTGGGGCGGGAAGAACTCTAACCTGCATCATGAAAATATCAGACCACTTACCTTAATTCTAAGGGGGGCTGAAAAAAATCAGACACAAATTATGTCTGCGAGACAGGAATATTTGTAGCAGAGTAATGCGCACTCGCAGTTACCCGCCCGTCCCGCCTACATACACTCTGTGCCCACTCGCTGCATGTCCATAATACGTTGTGTGGGTCTGTGATCGTTCAGAAAGCCATGCACGAGTGCAGTATGTACGTACGTAATTCAGAACTTAAACTGTAAATGGATACATATTCGACACTATATAAGTTAATGCGCCTATTGTACGACGTAAAGGGGCAAAAACTTAGGAAGATTATCAGTTTTGTTTCTGTATTTTGATTAACTATGCAACAATACGGACACTCCCTCGACCTTGGTGATTTCAAGTGGCGCATCTTTTACATTTTTAAGGGAGTAAGATAAAGTATATATCAGAACAATTCTGAAACTGGCGCTGAAATATTAGTTGCGGGAAAGTAGGAGTCAAAAGACGAAGGTGGCAGAAGAATACTGCTGGGCGATAACACAGGCAGCGGGACGGTCATGCTGGGGCCGATCAGATTCCGGTTTGTTGGGAGTTTGGGCTTCATCTGGACTCCCTTGTAGTATGCCTACATATATACTTGACCATGTTTAAACTCTGTTCCAACTTGCACAAAATGGGAGATGTGCCGGACCTTCCGGGAAGTAACTACTGCGTACTGTAGGGGGAGTGTCCGTAATGTTTATTCATAACAATTATATGTTTAGAAGTATACAGGAGCACAAAAAATGCTGGGAAAATGTGTTTTCCAATTTTTTACCCTTGAACGGCGTAAACGCTGCTATTCTTTAAATCTGTTGCATACGAATATTTGGTTCTTGGGCTACGAGCAGCAGGACATCGGTGGATCTCACATCCTTATATCGAGTAGGATTTTCCGTCCCGTGTTTGAACTTTGTCTTGATGGTCATTGCAACGCAATATCTCTACACCGCATACAAAACTGTCTAATATGTTGCGTGGTTTCAGACTTCCGCCGCGAAGTAAATGAGAACTGCGGTCTTCTGAGTTGTTACACAGCGAGTAGTGGTAATTCCTTGCCGACGTTTCGGGACAAACTCTAGTTTACATCTTCAAGGGCCAGTGGATGTTAACCCTTGAAGGCGGGACCGAGAACTTGTCCCGTAATGTCGGTAAGGAATTACCATTACTCGCTGCGTAATAACCCTTAAGAGCGCAGTTCTCTTCTGACTTAATTTGTTATTAGAGTTAAACATAGCCTTCTTTCTCCCCAACGGTTTATTTAAACTTTTCCACCGTCGTCAGTGTGTTTAACGTATGCACTGCATGTGCTATATTTATTTTATTTGTTGTTTATTTAACGATGCTGTAAGTATCTCAGGCTTCATAGCGTCAAATGATGAAGATGATTCGGGAATAAGGAATAGGAACGAATTGGAGAGGAATCAGTTATGTCTTAATATTAGGAAATATCCCGGAGATTGCCTACAATCACTGAGGATAACCATGAAAATATATATATTGGACCTAGATATGAACCCAGAACTTTCGCAAGGCCCGCTCGAGATCGATCTTATGTTGTAGGACCTACAAGTGTTACGTGAATGGTAAATTACACTCTGAAGTACTGTGCGTTCCATTAGTGTTGTCATTTGAGTTAGTGATTGTTACATTAGGGCATTTGTCCTTCATTACACCTCTGTAATTTTTGGGGCGCTGCGGCCCAGTGTGGCCTACGGCCTCTTCATTCTGATGTTTCTAGATCACACACAACGACACATCCCTCTCGGTAGGACTCCTCTGGACGAGTGCTCGGCTCGTCGCAGAGACTTCTACCAGAGAGCACACAACACTCACAACAGAGAGACTTCCATGCCCCCGGCGGGATTCGAACCCACAATCTCAGTAGGCGAGCGGCCGCAGACCTATGCCTTAGACCGCGTGGCCATTGGGACCGGCACACTTCAGTAACAGCCCAATTAATTTTTAGGAACTAAGATGTAAAGTTTTCGGTCGATTTACAATTGCGGCTTTGGACTAAAGCATCCCCTAGGATTAAATGTCGTCGAATATTCGGGACGTTGCCCTTCGATCGTTGCCTGATGCGGAAAATTTGAAATAATTGATGCGATGCAATTGTAGAATATTTGAATGTCCGTCCTTCTGATATTTGTTTTTGAATCGACTGTACATATAAGAAATAATATATCCAAGAACATCGAATCACCTTCGTTACAGCTACCTCTTCAAAAGGAATTTTTTTATTCTCGCAAATAAAGACGGAGAGGCAGGAAACAGAGCAAAACAAACAAACTTACGGCAAGATTGCTCTGCTGCTTCCTTACATAGTTATTCTTTCAGCAAAGGAGACAGCAAGCACCCAAACGAAACAAACGACACTGCTGGGAATGCAGTTCTGACGTGTCCAAACGAAATTAATACTCACAAATTTTCGTCCAAGGACTGAATCTAAATTACTCCATCTCACGGGATTTAATGCTGTTTAACTTTGTACCATGAGACAGGGGAACGGATGCGATTTATAGTGTAGCTTCATTTTCTGGAAAAAGTGGTAGCCGAGTTGTTTCATGAGGAAAAAATTATCGACAGACGGACAGATATTACGAATCCAGCAGTCGTTTTTCGCAATTTTTGCAGCCTAAAAACACTAATATGAAGGTTAAAAACTTGATAAAACAGAGTAATTCTCGATAATCTGGTAGTTACTCATCCAGCTAAAAGGCTTCCCGAAAGTTTATTACCTTACAAAAGCCCGTCAAATTGTCTCTTCCTCTTTTGTTGTCAGCATGGCCTAAAAACTGCTACTGTAATTAAAACTCGCCAGTTCCGTGGAAAGCAAACCACCAGATCAGTATAACAACAATGGGCTGTATCAACTAACATGTCAAGACTCTCCGCTAAAGTTTGTAGGACGAACAGGTAAATAATTCTGAATCTGACGGAAAGAGGATTGTAAGGGAAAGTACCCAAACATACAGTAGAGTAAGCTAAGTAGACACGTTAACCTCTTAATATTAAATTGAAAATGATTTCTTAGGTCGAAACGCGTTGCAATATAAATTGACTGACTTTTCATAAAAGTATATTATTCAAACTTATAAATTAGATTAAACAAACAAACGCACTGAGTCTAGGGAGAGCCCTCAATAGTCTATACTAGCACATTAAATTCTTGTCACGTTTCGACCCTTGAAGGGCAATTATCAGGAAACCACAACAGTTGTGGAGAGAAGCGCACATAAATGCATCATTGCATACATCAATATACATTTATGCATAAAAACTACAGAATTTTTTATATGACAAGATTGGAACTCAGTTTATAAGGTAAAGTGATCCCGTTACAGGCCTCGTGTGTCCCAGAGGGTGGGTAGAGGTATAGCTCTACTCTTCCATGATCGCGGCACTAGAAGGGGTGAGTGGTCAGCAGCACGCTCTGGCCGCACTTTACCCCCGGGAAAGACCCGGTACCCATTGTACAGGAGGCTGGGTGGGCCCCATGGCCGGTCTGGACGGGCGGAAAATCTCGCCCCCACCGGGTTTCGATCCCGGACCGTCCAGCCCATAGTCAGTCGCTATACCGACTGAGCTACCCGGCCCGCGGAACTCAATGTTTAAGTTTTTATTTTACATACCCGGCAATGAGAAACACTATAAGAAGTATATTACCGCTTTGGCCTTGCCATGCTAGTGAATTGTGCGAATGTGGATTGGTTTCTGGCATTCCTTTAGCAACGATCGTGAGGTCCTGTGATGTAATCGCAACCCCACAAGACAGTAGTTAATCCAAGAACCATCCTCGAAATGTAAGATGTAAGTGAGAAGCTAGTCTGTGAATTCTGGGTAAAGCAGCAATTCTGCCATTGACACTTCCCATGAGACACGTCCTGTTCGACTCTTCACTTCACCCATCATGTGTCACTCGAACGTTATATTCAGGATTTAACATTTACGACAAATTACACAAAACGAACCATTTTAGTTTCAATCAAAGTTGGGCTGCCTGTGTCCTGTTGATCCACATTCCTTTCCGTGTTCTGATAATACTCGACTCGATAGGAGTACTGAAAATAAATGCAATACTAGTGCCTCAGCTTGTAACATTCATAACGGTAAAAAGCATTTTGTGACTTGTCAATGGGGAACAGAAATACCTGTTATTTTAACCCTATTAAAATTGTATTAGAAATAATGGGCAAACAGTACGCAAATTTTAATTATTAAAGAGTTTGGAACTGTAAACCTAACTCAAAAATTGTGGCCCTTTTCTTTGTTATTTTTTCTCCAATTTAAAATTTGTTCTCGAATTACGACGTGGCAGAGCACAAAAATTACATTTATTTAACACTCTCGAAACCATATGTCCCACGGAAATAATATTTAGGGCGTAGTGAGTTGCCGTTTTTCTGTACAACTTTCATTGGAACCTTTTTTCCCTCCTAGGTTATCAGCTACTAAATAATTGCCCCTCATTTTATGGAACCCGAAAGTGTATTACGGCGTTCGTAAGAGCCTACCACCTGTCCCTATCCTGAATCCGATCGATCCACTCCATTCATCTCCCTCTCATTTCTTTAAGAACATTTTAATATTATCTTCCCATCTACGCCAAGGTCTTCCAAGTGGATCTTTCCCTCAAGTCTCCCCGCCAAAATCCTGTATGCACCTCTCCTGTACCCCCACATGTGCTACATGACCCACCCATCTCCTTCTTGATTTGCTTACCCGAATAATGTCGATAAATAATGCAGATCATAAAGCTCCTCATTGTTTGGTCTTCACTCCCTTTTACCTGGTCCCTCTTCGACCCAAATATCTTTTTGACTACCCAATTCTCGAACACCCTGAGCCTACGTTCCTCCCTCAATGTGAGCGGCAAATTTTCACACCCATACAAAACAACAGACAAAATTGTAGCTCTGTATACCTTAATCTTTATAATAATACTTTCAATGTATGTGGTTAACCCTTGTTTTTGAAACTGTGTTTGCGTACGTTTACATTGCTGCAAACCTTTCTCGATATCGCCGCAGGTTTTCCACGCTCAATTTTGGTGTTCTATCATATGGCTTATCTGTATGCACATTAAGCATTACTTGGGGATCTTGGAATTTGATTTGAGGGTTGAACAATTTACCGATTTCGTGGGGCAGAAATAGATACCGCCGCACTGCTTGAAAAATATCATGCTTCATGTTGCAGTTGTTGATCACAATGTACCTTCATTCACCGATGTTACGGGGTGGATTAGAAGAAGGGGCTTCATAAATCAACTTAAAAAACCGCTCTATTCAGTTCGTATTTTAAATAAAGTGGATCCTTCTCGTACGCGAGTTCGTACACTGCGGTTTGCGCTGAAGAAATATTGAGGCAACCGTCGTGAGGCGGAGTATAGGGTCCTCGCTATTGCGCTGTCGCACTTTCGTAAACACACGGAGTAATGCACAAGAGGCTACTACTGCCGGCCTGTCTTACTCAGTAGATGACTCTTTACCGTGGGATACGGAAAGTATCTGGATTGTGCCTTTCAAATTTTCAGAAATCATTGTTATTCTTGTGTTTTATCTACTTCTGAGAATGTGCAGAAGGATACGGGAATAGGCATTGCCGGCGTCAGACGCCATTATGGTATAAAAGATTCGACGATTCATTTCGTCAGGAAAAATGCAGACAAGATAAACAGAATAATTAAGTCCAGTGCCCCACTGAGAGCGAAAATTTCCTTTGTAATTCGTCGTGATTTCTAGCCCAGAAAGATGGGAAGGGCCTTCTGTATGGTTGGAGGTTTAAGATGAAGGCTGTCATGACGCTACGCAAGGAGATGTAGATGAACATGCAGAAGACAAAGCAATCGAACATCACCTCTTTCTTCTCTAAATCTTCTTTCTTTCCTTTCGTCACGCAGTGTACGTATTTCAACCAACGTTACAGCTTTCTGCCAGGAACACCGACAACATTCCATTAAACACCAACACAAACCTCTTCTTGTTTATTAACCATTAATCCAAATATCATCAGTTTACGTGTGTGTATTTTTCCCCTAACCCAGTTTTTATTATAACGTTCTAACTTCGCCGATCGCGGTTTTATTTAAGAATGTAAACCCCTCTAATCGCGAGGGTGTGCTCTACTGTCAGTTAAATAATTCATATTGTACCATATTTCGTCATTATTCTGCAGTCTTTAGAGATGTCAAGTCTTTTGAGATTTTGTGACATGTTGATTGTTAGATATTGACCTGATGTTTGAAAGATTGCAGTGCAACTTCAGGGCCAAGCAGCAGAATGAGCTATTAAAAATTTTATGGTTATTCACGTTATTTATTAAAACCCTACGAAACCTTATGTTTTCTTCCCCCGGAATTTTCCAAGATGTATTCCTCGAGGCACTTAAAAGCAGGGGTGCAGAGATCCCAGACGAATGTTTGACCGGGTTAATAAACTTTACGATGGCGCCTACCATTTTCAGCTCAATTATGGCAGTTTTTCTGGCCTGTGACATCGATTGAGGGTGTCTGGAACGTGAATGCTGAGGATAACATGAATCGAAGGGAGAGAAAGTGACAAGATTCTGCAGGAAACTCTGCAACTCGAGCTTCATAATTTATGTATGCTTTTTACCAAGCATTTTGTGTATGAAATTAAGGGTGATGGAACAGGTAGAACTCATAAGCAAGATGAGTTTGGTTAAAAAGCCAAAAGGAAAAGACCACTTAGGGGCGGTAGGCGTAGACTGAATTTTATTATTAAAATGGATCTGAAGCAAATAAGGTGTTACGTTAAGTACCGGCTTCGTCTGGCTCATAATATCATTGTGGTAGGTTCTTGTTGACAAAACAATGCACATTCTGTTTCCTTAATAGGCGGAAAATTTTTTCACAGTTGAGCTAATTTCAGTTTCCATAATGGTTCTGTTTCGTGGAGTTATCTGCAAGTAGCTAGTAATATGTGCTACGTGATAGCATTCATTTTATCAACTTGCTCGTTTAGTGTTACGTTGTAAAAGGGGTTAAGAATTGTCAGAGAAATATTTTGAAGTTGTAATATTTGTCAGACGTCCGTCACTCCATGAACGTTACAAAAGTCCTGAGTGCCACCTAGGCAGCCGTTTGTAACTCCCTCCCGCGGGCTCAACATCTGAATGAAATATTCTTTGAATTTTCTAAAAACCGACGAGGAAGGTGTCGGAGATTGTGTTAGAAGCAGTGACAACGTGAAACATTCTCCCGTCTTTTGAGAATAATTTGACAGGCTGTCAGTACGGACACAAAAAGAAAGGTCGGAGGGCAAAATTACCTAAACATTTATCTTGCTATGGCTGCCAAGTTTTCATTCATCTGTATGAAGTTAGTCAAGTCAAATATTTTTCCTGCTTTCTGTGTATTCTGTGGAATTGATATTGAATGTTTCATAGGTTGTGAACGAAACTGTATCAACTAAAGTGGCTAGTTACTCTCAAATTGCGAGTGAATTTTTGTGTAAGATGAAATGGAAATAGCTAACCAGGACGCTGCCGTGGTACGGTATGTTTAACATACTATCCCGAATCTTATGTTTATTGGACCGTGCATCATCTTGATAGTTGAATAAAGTGAGACCAACTTGATGTCACTTGCTTTATTATTTCATTATTTACTGCTCAACATGTTTCGGATGTTAATACATCCATCCTCCGGAACTTGCGACTTACTTGATGAGTTATTACATAGGTTGTATTGTTCTGGTTCGATGTGTGTTGGTGTTATGTTGTGGTTTGGCTGGGGTGGTGTGGTATCCGTATGCAGGCTGAAGCATACGGATACCACACCGCCCCAGCCAAACCACAACGTAACTCGTACCAGAACAATACAACCCATGAAATAACTCAACAAATAAATCGCAGACTCCTGAGGATGGATGTATTAACATCCGAAACATGTTGAGCAGTAAATAATGAAATAATAAAGCAAGTGACATCAAGTTGGTCTATCTTTATTCAAATACTATCCCGAAATGTGCGTCGAGGAATTGGGGAAAGCCACGAAATTCTCAATCCTGATAATCGGTCTTCCGGCGTAGTTTCGACCAGTTTCCTCCACAAAACAGGAAAGTGCTACCGCTTCGATCACGTCTCTCGATCTGAGGCAGTTAAAAAAGTCTAGCCAGCGATGCGGAATATTCTGTATTTACGTGAGTGGATATAAATGGAAGCCACTTCCTGGTCAAGTACAAGTACATAGGGTAGTGTGGGTGCTGTAGTGATTGTTTATGCTCGTTTATCCTGTAAATTCTAAAAGTACGTGTACTATTACTGATGCTAATTTCTAGCCTTATCCTTCATTACACGAGACAAGTTTTAATTTTCTTCAAGTTACCATGAACCTTATCATTTATGCACATGAACACAAAAAAAAATTCTCGAACTCGTCGCTCTTCTGAGATGTTACACCGCGTAATTTGGTAGTTGGTTACTACCGACGTTTTTGGGCTGTCAGTCGGTCCCATTTTAATTGTTCGAGCAGTCCAAGAAGAGTATTAGACTCTTTTTGGACTGCTTAACCCGTGAAGATGGAACCGGTAGGTTGTGCCAGAACCTTTGTAACCAACTACCAAATTACGCCGTGTAACATCGCAGAAGAGCCTGACCAAGCATGATAACGTACCTGTGTACCAGCCTGTATGAACTTTACGCGGATTTATGGAAGAACTGCAAACAAGTAAATTTTTGATTAAGAAGAAACTTGTCCTTCGCATTGTTAATTCACTGGTAAGAAATTTGGCATGTTGAAGCGTGTACCATCCAAGAACTTGCTGAGGACATGAGATTTCCTCCTCAAGATCCAGGCTTGATAGTGCTGTGATATCCATCTGCTTGAGCCCCATTCAGTTTTCGGTGACCCGAGTTTATGTAGAGGAACATGTCCAGCGTTATTTCAGTTTTTTCTGCGGAGAATTTTAATAACGATAGGTTGCGCTTTTGAATCTGTGAAGTTGTTACAAAGATAAAAATAAAACACGTGACGCTAGTTATGCAGAAAAACAGAGATGCCTTAACGACAAAGTGTTGTAAAAGTTCGCATGCTCCTCGTTTATTTTAGCACTTACGTTAGTGGCGTTTTACTTTTTGTGTCACTTTCTGCCTTGTTACAGGCATGAATACCAAGATTTGAGGTTAGGCTTATGTCATAGGTTGCGTGTTTCTTATTGGTGGTTGGTTCATGATTCCTTAGCGGCTGTCAAGGTACCGTGATCTTACTCGATTAGGTATCTGTTGATTGATTGACATGCTAGGGACACTTTCACATTCACGCGTAGGCATGCACTGGTTTGCTGGCTTCTCGAACTTCTATTGAATTCCACGGGGCAGGTTATTTTGTTCTGTTCATGAACCGTCAGTTGCGCGCGTGCCAAAGAAATCACTCTGAACACGGGCAACTTGACGTTACATTCCGTGTTATGTGAATACCTTGTGTACAGTGCAGCCTTCGGACTGCGCTCATGAGAGGCACCGCATCTTAATCATTAGGCCTTGTTGTCATCCTTCTACATCAAACAATTATAATTTAGTATTAAATCGCCCTCCTCTCTGCTTCAGCGAGTGGGGACTGTACCTGCATACGCCCAGACATAATTGATGGGAAACGCTGTGCATACTTTAACAAACTGTCATAAAGTTCGATGGACATATTCGATTTGGAGTGGAATTTTACTTTGAAAACTTGTGTTCTAGCGTGCGTAGTACTGTTTTTCACATGCAAATCCAACACAGGACACAAGCTTTCTAAAACCAAACTTCACTGTAACTGCTAGCTTTCCAGTGCTCTCTGTACGTAACACAAAGGAACTTTGTGTGTTGCTACAATGTGCATTAATGTGTTTCACATGCTTATCATCATAACGAAAATCAATTACTTCTTTATATTTGACTAATTGATTGGTGTTTTTAATAGACACAGACTGCATATACTGTAAGGTGCGACCTGAAGTTTTAACATCTATTTGTAATTGAGATGAAATTTTGTCTTGCAAGTGTTTCATGGAAGCAAACATTTTTGTGTAAAGCAAGTTACTGTTTAATTAAATAGACTAAATTGTGCGAGATCTGGATTTTCGCAGCACTGGTATTGAAAACAGTCTCCTGGATCGTCACACTGATTTTCAGGGTTATTGACTTTTGAAATTTCGAAGTTTTTTTCGGCTTTATTTTCAAGGGTTAAGGCTTTCTAAAAGGCTCCTTGGCCCTTGACAATTAAGAGACGTTCAGTAATTCCAGATGTCCTTTTGAAACATTCGGATGCAATATGCCTACTACTGGAGTAAAACCATTCACATGGGATTCCTAGCCCAAATTAAAACGTGTTAATAACAGTTAATTTGCACGTGTTATGCAACCTTATATTACAGTCGCACATAGCAGTAAAATAACAGTGATATTATTGTCAGTTTTTGTAATATTATAATGATGAAACAATGCCAGTAGTTAATTAACATAAACTACGAAAGGAATATTGCGATTATTGATAGGTATACTCCGATCTACCAAATTTCTCTGTCGTTGAGGGAATTTGATACAATGTCGGTTATTTACAAATATAATAGATCAATAAAATGGAATAAAGTTTAATAACTTTATGAAATTGTGTATGTGGAATATATTTGCGACAAGAACTTGTATATAAAATGTAATATTACATTTTGGTTCTACTTTGACGTAGGACGCTTTGGAGAGATATGAATTGCGTATAGAATTTTAGTTTGAAAGCCAGAATGACAGTGACCACATGGTTGACTAAGGCATAGGCTAACTGCATCGTACAGAAATGTGATAGAATATAAAGATGTGAAATGGATTAAACTGGCTTAGGACAAGGGCCAATTTTCTAAAAGCTATAAATATATGGACTTTAATAAATGCTGTAAATAGTTTACTTGGCTGTGTGACTGGTAACTGTTCTGTGGGGTTTGTAGCAGGTCGTGAATTTAGCCATTCCGTGTTTTTCCCGAATCTCCTCTTCAGATTCTGTTTTCAAATGTGGAATTAACTGAAATATTTCCTCACACAGACGGAGATGGAGAACCTCGCTTTTCCCTTTTACAAAGACTTTGTATTCCACACGAAATGTGGTAGTCTCCTTCAAAGGATTTTTTCTTTCGGTCGTGTGCAATGAAATTATGTGACCAACAGAATTAGACCAGTACTTAATTCAGTCATGTTAAAATTTAGGCACACTTGTCATGTGTAGCATGACAAATGTTTAGATAAAAAACCCGGTTGTTAGACGGAATTTTCCCAAATCGTTTTACTACGCTAGTCCTGCCGTGCTAAGCTTTAAGAAGTACCGAATCCACTGAGAAAATCTTTTGACGTAGCCAATAATATGTCAGGTGATTTAGAGTTGCTATCATTTTGTGAATATCTACAGTTCATTAGATTTTTAAAAGTCTCACCAATTGCGAGGCGCTGTGTTACAATTCGTAACACCCTGTGGTTTAACTGAGGGTTGTCAGCTCCCAGTAAAACCCAAACTGGGCATAAAACCTTTGCTTGCTGTCGTTGACTGATCATTGGTCGTATCTACAGAAATCATCTATGTCTGGAGGTGTTCGATGTGCAGACATATAGCACGTAGAAGAGAGAGGATGGGATAAATGTGTGCAGGATTTTCGTAGGAAAACCTGGAGGAAGGAGAACATTTGGAAGGCCGAAACGTAACTGGGAGTAAAGGAAAAGGTAAAGTGTTCCCGTTACAGGCCCGGTGTGGCCCAGAGGGTGGGTAGAGGTATAACTCAACTCTTCCATTACCGCGGCACTAGAAGGGGGTGAGTGGTCAGCAGCACGCCTCGACCGCACTTTACCCCCGGGAAAGACCCGGTACCTATTTTACAGGAGGCTAGGTGGGCCTCAGGGCCGGTCTGGAAGGGCGGAAAATTTCGTCCCTACCGGCATTTGATCCCGGACCGTCCAGCCCGTAGTCAGTCGCTATAACAACTGAGCTACCCGGACCACACGTAACTGGCAGTACAATAGTAAAATGTGCGTAGAACTGATTAGTCTAGCCCAGGAAAATGGACAAATGTCGGGTTATTTTCAATAAGATAAAGAACTTTCGGCTACCTTAAAATCCGGGAAATTTTTCGAATTTCCGAGGAACTATGAAATTCTCACGAGGTCTGTGCTCTATGGAATTGGTTACCTATGGAGTTGGTTGTTTATTGAGTCAGTTGGCTAATTGTTGGTCGATCAGTCAGTCCGCTGGTCAGTATCTGAGGACATTCTATGCCAATTTAAAAGTGACCCATACTGATACGTGGAGCAGAATGGAGCTGATATCAATTATGTAATGAATTACGTCTACATTAATGCATACTTCAGTTAAGGGTCTGTTGTAAATCGTGTTAGAAGACGTTCAGTTTAACAGAGATTTGAAGGCAAAAAAAATGCTGCTAATAGGTGGAGCTAGTTTCTGTGCATTAAATTTATCTGATCAAATACATGTTTCAGACTAATTACTTTTCTTTATAATGACAGAAGTTTTCGTCAATATTGTGGTATTTATTTGCCTAGTAAATTTGACCATAATTGGAGTATTTTATCGATTTTCATGAGATTTTTTTGTGACTCTCAGGCCACTTAAAGCATCATGTGGTTGTAATTAATAATTTCCTGCCGTAAAACTCATAAATATGGCGATGGTGCGTAATTTTAGGTTTGGAAGACCACTTTATATAGGATTCTGGAATTTCACATAGTAAGAGGTATTCTGAAGTAGCGATACATCCATCGAAATTGCGTCTTGCAGAAACCTGCGTTTGATATTCCTTCTCGTGTCTCCAGCTACTGAGCCACTAACGTTTAAGCAAATAATCATAAACACAAATTTTGTAAGATTTGTGGACAATATAATTTTATCCAATATTTAAAAAGAAAGTAGATGAAAATTTTAAGTTGGACGTGACGAATTCAGCGTGTGTAGAATTTGTGCTCGTAAAAAATACGCACAGAAATAGGCCATTACGTCGTTATGGTAAGCAGTTAATTGTGACCTCACGATATAAACTGAAGCATTTGAAAGAAAGTGCGTCATTAATCCTTCCTGGAACTTCATATTATTAAGTACATTGACACGGTCGTCACACGATCGCCATTAAAACGGACCAGCCCGGCGCCGTATGCCTCAAACTCATTGTTGAAGACGTCGTTCATCTGAACTGTAAACGACAACTTAATGTTTAATTAAGATAGGATATTGTGGCTCCCTCTGCTATAGATACAGGAAGTGCCTTTATCCATCGATCTATCGGCCGGAACGATTTATGAACAAAACCTTGCGACACTTAACCCTATTTCCCATTCTCAATCCGTGAAAACAAACCCTCCCTGCTCCAAATGGCGGCAAAGCATGACGTTACTGTATTAGCGGCTCAAATGTGATTGTTTTAACAAATAGGGATTGAACGTCCTCTGCAACATTTGTCTTTTATCTACGAAATTGATTTGTAGCAGACATGAAATTTTTGGGATTCGTTTGCGTTCCTGCACGCAGTGTATAAAGCGAAAGCCTAATGGTTGTGTTAATATTTTGGAGAAGTTAGAGAATAGGCTATGGAAGAGTGTTTTTCGGCTTAAGTGCGGGGAAGCTGCAGACTAGGGCGTAATGAGTAGATTAGAGTTGTACTGTTCACCAACAGTCATCAGGATGACGCAGTCAAGCAGGATGCCATAGACGGACAGGTCATGCACGAGTGTTATGAATGGAAGAGATAAATGTATAAAGAATTTGTCCGGCAAACCTGAAGGGAGGAAACGTCTTGGGAGTTCAATCAGTAGATAATGTGCGATATTAAGAAAAATCTCATAAAAATCAGCTACACCAATGGGAGGTTATATAAAGTTGTCTGTCACAGTACTTGAAATCGCAATATATTCTGTGGCGACTACGTTTCGACATTTTTTGACGTTTTGCTGACCGTGCATCTCAGTATATTATCTCAGTATTTGACCAACTTGATGCACAAAATTTGTTTCACAATAAATTTCATTTCATGCCTCTACATGTTTCGAGCACATGTGCTCATCATCAGGGGTCAAAATTGTGTTATACAGCCTCTGGCATCATCACACCTTTCGATAAATCACTGACGATGGAAACAAAAGAAGATCCTGGAACAATTGATTTCTAACCCAGGATTGAATGGATAGTCTCCAGAGAAAATTTATCACTTTCGATTTTCTTGAAAATTCTCTTAGAACTTGGTGTAGATAAATGCAGCAACAGAAGGATCTTGTGCCGCGCTCTTTAGGAAACTTCTCCGACACTACTGTGTCGCGTGTAGTCTAAACGACCCGGACAGGCGTCGTTGCTGCGAAGAAATAATCGAGTTACCAGCGGATGTGACTGCATGATGATGATGATGATAATAATTTGTGTGTGTGTGTGTGTGTGTGTGTGTGTGTGTAAGTGTGAACTGTCACCGTGATGCTGTTGAACATCACACTGTGATGCGACAGGACTGAAGTGCCTGTACCAGAAGTGCCAATTGATTCCTACTCTCCAAACCGCTCGTGCATTTCCATCAGTAGCAGCTGAACCAGTGACAAACACATGGTTAACATTATTATTATTATTGATAAGAAATTAACACCATGAATAGAAGTCAGTAAGGAGCTGATAAGTGCTCACCTGATGAAGAAATTCCGCGAAGGTTTATTCCTGTGATTAAATAAATTAAAATGCGAACACTGTGGTTGGGATGCCACAGATAGTTTATTGTGTCTGCAACATGTTTCAGCACAGCTGGACCTGTTTCAGCCCAGCTGACCATTATCATTGATTTCAATACAAAAATTGTACAGATTTTGTCTTGTAGAAATGATTTACACATTAAGGCATGGGTTATTATGTGAAGTAGCGTTTAATCACTGGGTATTTGATTCCGAACTTTTCGACAGAGTTCTGTCTGTAAGGATCGTAAGTTCCGCGAAGAATTCTTCGCGGAACTTAAAGCTAGTAAAAATAGAAAACGCCGTCGCGAAAACCTTAAAACCTGTTAGGTAAATTAATTTAAAATTATGAAAACCACGATTGAGAGCAGTGTATACCGTGCCGTCATAACATGCGAGGATTCTATTATATATTATATAAAGGATTGCTATAAAACTGCGGTTTGTAAACAAGGTCAGCTTCGCCGAATGTTTGTGTTGGTGAAGGTGCATAGGAGTCGTAGACGCAGTGCTCCACGCACTCAGGAACTAAGCTGTAAGTGGAAGTGTTACTCACTGCCCTCAGTCTGTCGTCTTTCTTCCGAGGGTGGAAGACTTAGAAACTATACATTAGTAATGTGGACGAATCACAATGGAAATGAAAATATTTCAAAAGTAATATCGGCAATGCCGGTCCCAGTGGCCGCGCGGCCTAAGTCGTAGGTCTACGGCCGCTCGCCTGCTGAGATTGTGGGTTCGAATCCAACCAGAGCCATGGATGTGTGTGTGTTGTGATTGTTGTGTGTTGTCAGGTAGAGGTCCCTGCGACGAACTGATCACGCGTCCAGAGGAGTCCTACCGACTGTGGTGCGTCGTTGTGTGTGATCTAGAAACCTTGTGAATGAGGAGGCCCTGGCCCACTGGGGGGCTGTTGCGTCAGAAACAAACAAATATCGGTAATGGATGCATGATAGTCCGTATTCTGTACCGTCATCGTAGTAAACGACTTGCGAATAATAATAATAATAACTTGGCAGACTCGGGCATAGGTGGGAGGATAATATTAAGATGGACCTTGCAGGAAGTGGGAAGTGGGAGCATGGACTGGATCGATGTGGCTCATGATAGGGACAGGCGGCGGACGCTTGTGAATGCGGTAATGAACCTTCGGTTTCCATAAAATTCTGCGAATTTGTCAACTAGCTAAGGACCTGTTAGCTTCTCACGAATGTCTCAGCGCCATGGAGTTAGTCTAGGTAGCTATAAATAATAATAATAATAATAATAATAATAATAGATTATTCGTTGCAAACATAAATGGAGTGAACAAAACACTTTTTCCTAAGTATGTAAATGTAAGGATTACAACAGTACGCAAAAGTAAGTTTGGATCCTTTGTTCTGCAGTCGTAAATATACAGGATGTTCTGCATAAAGTGTTCCAAACTTCAGGATGTTAATTTGTGACTAATTTTTTAGTGAAAAACTGCCATATCAACACATGCCTGATTTCCAACCGTTACATCGCTACGAGAATTTTATTGTGCGTGCGTGACTGTAACAGAAAATTTTGCAGTACGTCATAATGTGTATCCCAGTTATAAAAACCAATCAATTAATGCTGTACAAGGAAATAATCGCTGTTTGTTAGAGTTTCGTACACAATGCCGAGTGTCCAGTAAGTGCTGATGTTTCCAACATAAAAAAAAAGATTTCACCATCGTCTGACTATACAACGGCACACAAATGTTGTTCAAAATAAATAAGTGATAAGCCAATTCCAGTGGCCGTGAGGTCCAAGGCCTGGGCCTACGGCCGCTCCCTTGCTGGGTTGCGCGTTCCAATTCCACAGGGAGCATGGATGTATCTCTTGCGAGTGCGTTGTGTTTTGTCTTGTTAGATGTCTCTGCGTTGGACCGATCACTCGTACAGAGAAGACCTTCCGAGTGTGGTGTGTCTGAGTGTGATGGTGGAATCCCCACATTGAGGAGGTCTATGCCCGCTAGGGCTGTCGAGCTATGAGAACACTACTGAGAAACTCCATGAAAGGCGTCTGAGAATACTCCCCTTATCCCACAACGATAATTTTGTCACTCACAAAAATAGCACTGTAATTTATCTACAACAGGCACTATTACGGCCTAAGCTAGCCACACCTCAATCCAATCTACATTTCCGATTTGTGTTAATACTACTTGTAGTTTGGAATTAAGAAACGTGCCTTCAGCCTCATAGATTTTAAAGGAGAAAGAAACCGTGGGTTACTACGGATAGGGTCTTGGAACAGGACTGTAAACCCAGCCATATTTTATATAGTTGCCGAGCTAATTTTTGGAGATAGAACATTGCAGAGAATGAGATGAGTTTGCATACTTAGAAAATGAAATGTAAACGTTTAAATAATGCTGAAGATGTGCAACTTCCCACGCCATGCATCGTTTCGTGTTACCTGCGCAATACGTGTACAGTATCACTGTAAAGCTAAATTATTTATTGGCATTTGTGTAGGAAAGAAAGGTGGGGTAATGGAAGGAAAAGTCCCTTTGTAAGCTATGAAGCATAAGGGAAACTGAAAGTAGGGCTGCACTCGTTTTAACCTCTGCATTACATGGAACTGAGTGGTCAATTTCACGCTCCGTACGCCTTCGCCCAGTGACAAGCAATCCCTCTAGGTGTTGAATAGGAGGCTTGTTAGGCCCGAGAGCAAGTATAGATATTTTGGAGAAGAGAAAGAATCAAACCACAATTACAGCAGCAAGTTTGCCAGAAACAAAGAGAAATTTGTACCAAACTGCACGACATCACGCCCCATTAGTTGATAAGCTTTATAGCCACCGCTATGAAAAACTAAAATCTAACAATGAAAAATATTTTTAAGTGATTTTCAGGCCGTCATCCTACATGTATTAAATATACACTTTTTCTACTGAATGCTAAGAGAAATGATCACGAACTGTAAAAAACCGGCCTGAAAGGAGTGCCTTGATGTGTTTAGTAGCCTCGGTTATTCCTTTCAGAAATTGAGAAAATCGTAACAAGTCTCAGTGAGCATAGCAAAACTTCAGCCAATTTGAAAGTCAGTGTCGGTTAGAAATTACGCTGATCTGGTCGATATATTGGACATCCTGAATGTTGAATTGTGACAGGATAAACGACTGTATGGCAATGTGTATTTCTGAAGGAACACACCCGCGATATATGTCTGTAACACTACGTTATGGGAATAGATTGATGGATCTTTTGGAAGGGGTTAGACTGCTGTCTTTGTTCGATGACAGTCAGCGTATGACGAAGAGTTGCCAAAGTCATAAAAATGACGAGATATTTGAATGCACAAAGTGGGCTTCATCTGGAGTGGGTAGTAGGGAAGTTTCGTTTTGTGTAATCGTGTAAAACCGGATGTCAAAATGAGTTCAAATATTTCTTTGTTTTATGTAGGTCTGAATTCGGTTTCTCACTTTAAAGGACAACACAAAGGGAGGTAGATCACAACGGGATTGTTAGAATATTTGGACAAGAAACGGAGAAGATAAGATTGGACTGGATAAAATTGCAAAACGACGAGCTGGTATCATTTGTGTCCTTCGTTATTAATTGTTAGGGTGAGAGATTATGGAGGATAAGATTGGCACAGCATATAGCACGCATAGGAGGGATACAAAATGTTAATAGCACAACCTGAAGGGAACAGATTATTAGGAATTCAGTTGAGTAGATGGACGAATAATATTGAACGATTTATAAATGTATTGTACGGGTTGCGGATTAGATGTTTTCGCTCAAAATAGCGAGGGAATATCGGGGTGTTTTGATTATGGTGGTAAACTTTCGGGCTTATTAATACACGAGACTGTTCGGCTGTTTACGTCTGTAGCAGGAATCTGTTTCGTGTCGTTAGTTTGCCGTCACGCCAGTAAAACTATGGGAAAATAAAAGTAAAAACGATAAAATTCCAACTGTGACATGCCTTGAAGGCACAAAAAGGAGAACAGAGGTATAGCTGTACCCTTTTTTTAATCTCGACTCTAGAAGGGAGTGGATGGTTAGCGCTACATCTCGGCCGTTTTCACCCCCGAAAAAAGAGACCCGGCAGCCACAAGGAAAGAATGGGGATATTTTGTCTTTTAATTATGTTCTTATATTCTTGTTTCTAGACAAAGCAATATTACATAAGCTAAACAAAACAGTATGTTAGTACTGGCAATATGGACGTTCATGAGCATATAAATAAAGAAGTTGTAGAAGGTAATCCGTGAGGTGTAGGCAAGTTCTTAAACACGGTTGTGACTTGTAGGGTCATTGCCGGGCATGTGATAAAGGTTAAATTGGCAGAATGTTTTTAATGTATCTAACGAAGCCGACTCAGCCACATTCGCTCGAATAGAATTATTGTTGCAATTTATGAATTTTGATGGGTAAAAACACACCCGGTAGAGTCTTATTATAAGGCACCAGGTCGTACTTTTCGTGAAAGAATCAATAAAATTCACGAGAGTAAAACCACAGAGTAGTTTGCCTCTGTGGCTAGAATCAAGCAGGGTACCTCTCTCTTACGGAGCAACAGTGAAACCGCAACACGTTCTTGGGGTGGGGTGGGGGGTGGGGGCTTAGGTGCGTGGCAAGTGTGGCGGGGAATGAAAAAGTGACAGTATGAGAAGGTTTATAGGGGGTTGGAAAATGTGTATAATAATGTCGGAAAAGTAGAGAGACAAGAAATAAGATAAATGTGGACGTGGAAGACAAAATGGGAATCGAAGTGGAAGGTGAAGTGAGCAACGGATGTGCGAAAAGCAGAAGAAGCAATCGATAAGATTGTAGAGGACAGTAGTCTGGAAATTGAGAGGCACATATAAAGAATTATAAGAGGAAGCGAAATACATAATGGAGTGGTTTACAAACTGTGTTCCGCGGATCTTTTATATTCGCCAGAATGGCAGCAATTTGCTGTTCAAACTAGAAATGCACCAGCTTTCTCCGCCCCTGACGAAGCAGTGTAATTATACATTCTTAAGCAGCAGCAGCCTACCCATTACTTCTGCCCACACAAATATGCTAAACAACAAAAGTTGCGTAATGTTCGAGACGGATCACGAAATATCGGCACAGAATCTAATCACAAAAGCTTATCTTCTATCGGAGATCGACTTAGCAGCCTGCCGTTTTCTAGCTGAGATTTATAGTTGCGGTTTTCCGGAGGCAAGTACCGTATTGCCTGACCTGCAGTGCTTTGGGCCTGGGTAATCTCGCGAACATACAGTCTTGTAGGATATCTAGAAGCGAGCAAGCGGTAGTGTGCAAGATTTTGAACAGGACACTTTCCCCAAATCTAATGTAATTTTAATCTGTGTTTAGTCACATACATTTCTAAATTATATACTTGTAAATTTTATAATAATTCTTCTATCTTCTGTGTGTAGACATAACCCCTTCCTTGCTACTTACGAAATGTCCCACTTACATACATCTTTCAGTCTAAATTTACCTGGTGTTTGGGAAGATCAATGAAAGAGAACTTTCCCTTCATTTCCGCCACTTTTGGCTGTATGGAAATAGCTATGTGAACATGTAAGTGCATGAACAAGAATTTTAAATAACAGAAGATCATGAAAGGAGCTAAGAATCAGAATATAAACAGACCAAAGTTTTTCAGTTATTGGCGGAATAGCTTTTTCTGAGATTTTGTTACAAATCATAAATAAAATTATATTTCCCCCTTACAAAGCATCGAAATCGCAGGTGGACAATGGTTGAGAAAGTGCCTACGTGCATGTGTCTGTACGTACCTATCACACAGCTAGTGAAATTTAGCAAGATATGTAGTTCAGTTTGACGTCATGACACTTTCGGTAGCTGGCTGGCTCTTAGATCCTGTCATCTTGAAATGTACTGCTGTTAAAGGCAGAGCGGACTTTTCCAGTAGGAGTTGGCCATTGGCTTGCTTGCGGTGGCCCCTTCAGCTGGCATCCCCAGAAACCTCAGCTCACACTGCAGAACACTTTAGTCTTTCCCTTGGGCTGTATTACCAGGCACCCATCGAATCACATTTTGCCCGCCACTGCAATGTGTAACATACACATGTAAAACTACTGAAAATAAATAAAACTTTAGTCTTTTTAAGCGCAATCTTAAAAATTACGTAAAGCGTCTCTTAATTTCCTCATGTCCATTTGTCCGTTCGTCTGTCTGCATGGAGCAGCTTGGCTCCCACTGGACGGATTTTTATCAAATTTAATATTTGAGGATTTTTCTATAATCTGTTTAAGTTCAGATGTTATTAAAATCTTACAAAAATAACGGCTACTGTACGTGAGAACCGACGCACATTTATGATAATATCTCGCTGACGTGTTCTTACAAACATAAGTGTTTCGGACAAACTTATGGAGAAAATTAAAATACATATTTTATGTGCACTAAACTTTTTCCGAAAATCTTGCCGGTTTTGAGATAATGTGGAAAAATGTTGTAGAATAAGACAGGCCACAGATGGGAGTATAATACATAGCCGCATATATGCGCCTTGTGTGCTGGATAAATAAGGCAAGAATACTGACTTTTTTTTGGGGGGGGGGTTGAGCAGCAGCCTCTATTCCTCCTTATACAGTCTTCACGATCACACTCAGACACACCACGCTCGGACGAATGATCGGCCCGTCACAGATACCTCTACCTGACAACACACAACACTCACAATAGACAGACATGCCCCGCGGAGAAATTCTTACCCGCAATCCCAGCAAGTGAGTGGCCGTAGGCCCACTCCTTAGACCGCGCAGCCACTGTGATCTGCAGAATACAAGCACTTACTAAGAATATTTAATACCTATTTCTTGTCCACTGCAACAATGGTTTTACGAATATGCCTCAATATTACTTTATGCGTACATAACCTGAGCTGTTAAATTAATTCTTATCACACTTGCAATAGAGTTACGTAATATAGTATTTGAATGCGTTGAAGGGCATTTGGTTCGGCGAGGTAAACTTTTGCACCGTTTTCAAGATGCGCACTGAGACGCATTACTGTTGGATGCCACTCAACTTTTGTAACGGTAAATATTCTCCTACAGCCTCGTTACTGCTTCTACTACGAGGGGGTGCTGATAAGTCCTTAGCCCGACCAGGAAGGAAACAAGCTACAGCGACCAAACTCGGGATTTATTCAACATACTCCCCACGAAGCTGAATACACTTCTTAGCCCGTTGCTCTAACTTTTGCAAGCCACTCAAAAAAAATTCAGAAAGTTGTCCGTCCAACCAAGTCTCCGCGGCAGCAATGACCTCGTCGGACGAAAAATGGCGAACTTTCAATTGTTTTTTCAGTCCAGGGAACAGGTGGTAGTCCGATGGGGCCTGATCCGGAGAATAGGGTGGGTGATCAAGACATTGGAAGCCCAGGTAGGCCAGTTTCTTCTGGGTTGCAAGTACTCGGTGAGCCGGGGTATTTTCGTGCAAGAACAAGACCCACTTGGTGACCTTCCCGCGGCCTTCGCCTTTCCTTCAAAATGTCCTTCAGTTGCACCAGTAGAGATGAGTTATACTTCGTGTTGATAGTTGGCTCTTTGGAAGATAATGAGGAGGCTGCCGTCTTGATCCCAAAAAATCGAGAAGAGAAATTTTCCAGTGGATTTTTGCAATCAGAATTT
>Ga0136643_10001532_pt1 | contig 28459 bp, 24 predicted proteins | sample TergutLab28metaG_FD_96883 | JGI IMG/M metagenome (GOLD analysis project Ga0136643, IMG submission 96883) | Labiotermes labralis P1 segment gut microbial communities from Petit-Saut dam, French Guiana - Lab288 P1 (version 3) (version 3) | ecosystem: Host-associated > Arthropoda: Insects >... | reverse complement strand
CCTTTGTTTCTGGGTCGTACCCGTAAACCCACGACTCATCACCAGTGATCACGGTGTTCAGGAAGTTGGAATCACTTTCTACGCAGTCCAGCATGTCTTGTGCGATTTCCAGGTGAAGCTGCTTCTGCTCCATCATTAGCAGCTTCGGCACGAATATCGCAGACACTCTCCTCAAGCCCCAATCCGCAGTCAAAATGGTATGTACCGATCCAATGCTTACCCCTACCTCGCCTGCCAGTTCTCGGACAGTGATAGAACGGTCCTGCATGACCAAAGTCTGCACTTGGTTGATGACATTGTCATTTCGGCTAGTTGAGGGCCTACCGTGAAGTGGTTCATTGTCCACTGATGTGCTGCCATCTTTGAAGCGGTTGTACCACTCTTTTATTCGTGTGATACGCATGGCATCATCCCCGAAGGCCTGTTGAATCTTTCAAATAGTTTCCACTTGGGTATCGCCAAGCTTGTGGCAAAATTTGATGCAATACCGCTGTTCGAGTCGTTTCATCATTTTGCAATAACTGACAATCCGACGAGCGTTCACAACACTTACACAGTCATCGACTGACTGCCGGCTACTGACGCTTTCTATAGGCGGGAAAAAATTCATGCATGCGCATAAATGTCCCCTCCACATCTACGATGATGGACACTTCCCGTGCTTGATTTGTTTATGCGGGAAAAATTAAGGTCCGATACTTTTTGAACAGACCACGTATAACTGTAACAGCCTATCCAGTTGATATATTTTCTTTACAGTTAAATTCATTTTGCTAAACTGAAAAGTTGACTAACCCATGGAAAATCAGCCACAATGTTGTCATTCCACTTCTCCAGAACAGTGCGAACCCCTGCTGGCAGTAGTGCCATCAGCGCAGTAGCTAAATTGCTCGTCTTGTTGCAGCGGCTTGAAGAGATGGCTAGGATTGCTTTGAATGCTTGAAAATCTTGTAAAGAATACTTGCCTATTGGCTCTGAACTCTCATTCATTTGGTACAACAAACTTGACCTACAAAACATATTCACATATCCATAAATTCAAGGAAAAAATTAAAAAAAAAAAAAACACCTGCTCTAATGAAAGCCAGTTTTATTTTCATGTTCCCCAGACATTAAAAAATAGCCAGACAACCATTAGCTCAATGGTATTAGAACCCAAACAATACCAGTGCATGAAACTGGACCTTATCTGCATATCTGTCAACAACATCCACTTTACATCCGCCTGCCTATATTAAACTTGGAGCATGAATAATACATAAAAATTCAGTTCCTGCCTCACAAAACACACATCTCAGTTACGAAGACCAATTTGTTAATGGTGTTTAGGGGAAGAATCACTATTTTGTCAATCATGAAAACCATCAATCCACTATGAGTGCAAAATGCATATTTCCTAAATGTTACAGCATGTGGTACATGTATTAAACACTGTGCTTAACCCTTCAATGCAGTGACATTTAAACCCCAGTCCACAAGCATGATGTGGGGAGCTTTGACCCGTGTGCTGTGCGTATGTTCCATACACCGCAGCATGGAAGATGCATGCTGCATGTGCGTCTACTAAATGCTCCATGTTGAAGGGCATACACTATCCATACATGACTACTGTGGTCTATGTAACTGCCTCACTCTTTGAAAACAGCCACTTTAAAATTGGTTTCCTGCCAAAATTCACACGAACTTTTTCATTTCCGTAACCAACTTCTACATCCATCCCACCTCCTCCTGACAGTAATCACATCAAATTTTTTTCGAAAATCTTTGTGTTTTAAAATTCTCCTGTTCATCATGTCACTTTCTTGCAGTTTGTTTTATAATGGCGCCGGCATCTCAGACTAGGTATATTATCATACGGTAGGCTGTGTGAAAGAGAAAGGATTTGCAAGTGACCATGACATAATCAAGGTCACATTCTGGCATCTGCATGAAAGGAATGAGAAAAGACATGAAAAGCTCAGCCACCACACAAAGTGACCAAGCTGAAACTTGAACTGGACACTCCTACATATAAGTCTGTAACATTACTGACACATCAACCTGCTGATGTATTTCTAATATCATACATCCTGTTCATCAAGATTTTATAACTTTCTGTTATGCAGTGGAACAACAGTTATTTGTTTACTTAGGCTAAAAGCAACAGTCACAGTGTCTGAGGGTAACTGGCAATGATCCAAACATTCAAAATTGCAGTTTCAATCTTCAACACACACACAAACACTGAATGAGACTTCAGCTGTGTTGATATAACAAGATATGAATTATGACTAGCTATGGTACAGGCTACCTGGCAAACATCACGATATCCATCAGCATTAACTATTATGCATCAGACAGCTGATCTGAAAGAACATGGGCCCTGGTCATACCATGTGTATACAGGCTGCACCTTACTTTATTAACAACACACTGAATGAAAGACTTAAATTCAAAATTAATACAGAATACTGTCACTTGAAAATCAAGAACAGGTGACAAATGACCGTTCCTGACAAAGGCTTGAACTTTGAGAGTGTCAGCTTACTGTATTATGAGAACACACTATCCTAAGAGGCTGTGACAGCCAAAGCAATGGCCTGCCCAGCCACTTGACAAACAGACTCGACAAAAGGCAACTGTTTAGGCATGAAGGCTGCTGATGCAGCCCAGTGTGCAACTCAAAGAATGGGAATACACGCACAAGTAAGTATACTCCCACAGTACCAACCATAACAACTAAAATTTCCAAACACTACAACAGCATATAAGGCAACTGTAATTCACAACATACCAACATACTACATATAACATTCATACCTGCTGCAAGCTATAATAGTTTCAGTAAGTTGCAGCACATGTGGCAGTAATTCCTGAGCTAGCTCATTAGATGATGGAGAAGTTTCTGTTGTTTGGTTACTTCTGCAAGAATAAAGTATTACATTAATAATAAAGATAACACTGCTTGCAGTAAATGACAAAATTTAAACCCAAATATGTTAATATTAGATGCAGCAAATAACGTAAGATTTGGTAAAGTTTTACACTCCAGTTGTTTAATAACTGTATTAAGCTTCAGGCAGATGATGATTCTGAATAATAAATTTATTTTTAAATATCACAAACAGATAGGTGGTCTAAAATTAAAAGCTTCAGTATACCAAAAGCTAAGACAGCAAGTTGTAAGATTTAGTCAGCTGGCATTCACTTTATGGGAACAGTAGTTATGCAGCATAACAGAAGCCTGGATATGCTACTAACATTACATTAGAAACATAAGAGTCAGGCTGGACAGATTTAACCCTTTCAATGCCAAGTTAAATCCCATCTGCCATTTGCTGGCATTATTAGGAGCTCAGCATATTTTCCACATTAGCGGGGCAAGGGTTAAAGAACACCTACAAACATAGCATAATCACATCTGTGTTTGACTGTCCTTAAAAATTAAATGTTATAACTTGCAACAATGTTGTAACATAACGTACTACCAAGTAGTTAAAAAGAGGACCAGAACATGATATCAAGTATTTACTGTTCTTTTAGAATGCTATGATAGCTTTGTGTTAGTGCAGATATATACTGAACAGAAGATAGCAGCCATGAATGGTATGGGAATATACATGCGAGCCATCAGGACAGTACATTTACTGTAGTACACATGTAGATCACACAGGTTATGTTTAGCATCAAAATGCATTAGAAATTTCTTTACTGAGGTTAGGTATTTTTGATATATAATTCTACAGGTAATAATTTTGCACAAAAACTAGTTTATGAACATAATTCATTCTGAAAAGGTTCCCATTAAAACTGAAGTGCAGCAAATCACACTTAATCAAAAGCATGGCTGCAGCTGTTTGTCTCTTGCAACATTTCAAGAAACAGACATGATCACAAATTCACCAACAAAATAGAATACCATGGTCAAAGTTCTACATTTCGGACATAACACCAACTTGTTATAGTACATACCATTCAACAAAGAGTCCTAGTTATACTTTCAAAATATGCAAGTTCCGTTCAGGAAATAAATGAACCAAGACTACTCACTTCTGTGTAGTCCCATAAAACAGAAGCCTTACAATGAACTTACCCCAGCCCAGGAACCCTACCTCCTTGTGAATGTAATTTATAAAACCTCCATGAAGAGAGGTGGACAAGACTTAAAATGGGCTGCAATACCTATGAAGACAGCTTGTGAATGAGTGCATTCTGAATAAAATATGGCAAATCATATTAAAGTCTTACGTCAAAATTACGAACCCTGACACTAGAATTCCAAAGGGTAAGATTAAAGGTAGGGAAGGATGCAAACATAACCAAGCAGTAAGAAAGTGCATGAAAACAAACATATACAATAAATGTCTGCTCAAGAAAGTAATTTTTCCACAATACCTTTTTCTCACTTTTAAGTCTTTAATTTTGAATCACTCCCCATTTTGGCATTCAGAACCGCCTACTAGTGCAATACACTTCATTTCAGATGCAAAATGGTCTAATTATAACTGCTGCATCATTATGTGCCTTACTTTGCAGATTCTGTAGACTCTGTAGCTGGCTTTGATATGCCTTCATCCATCAGTACTTGGATCTTGGCTATTACAGCATCCAGTAAGTATAGATCAGACAACTGTGGTAAGTTAGATTTAGGAACCAAAGACTCTGCAAAAAACAATAATAATGACAATGTAACCACAACTACCTTTCAACATAACATAAATCAAGAATAATGAGCACTGACACTTACATAAATCTACAGCACACTGTACTTCACTCACCAGACTTCTGTAACTGTGGATGAAATGCAGTAATGCAGCTCTTGGCAACTCCAACATCATATTTCAGATTATTCACAGTCTTAGCTACATTTTTCAGTAGTGTTTCAGCATACTGCGTATACATACCCTGCTTTACTAAACAATCCTGCAACGTGAAAAAGGTTTCAGTAACAAAAGGTTAGTTTTGCAATATTAAAAAAATCAACAGAAATGTAAATGGGAGGAGTATAAGAAGGCTAAAAGTTTCTGGACTCACTGTACCGTGCACAGGTGGTCCTCAATGTGTAATGCATCTGAAGCTTAATTATGGCAGGCAGGATTATCGATTTTGTAATGTTTTGTTTTATTTTTGGTTGGCATATTATCAGGCAAAATACTGAAGTTCATTATATAGACAGAATAAGTGATAATGAGTTTAAAGCCTTGGGAAATGCTAATACAGCACAATTATAAAACTACCAAATCACTTTTACACACATTTATACAAAATTCTGATAACGGTGCATCACATTCAAGATTATCTGCTTCCTGGACTTCATCCATCTCCTGCTATTTTCGAATGACTAATAAAATACAACACATACAACACCATGTTTCAGGGTCAGGATCAGTCCCCATCTTCAGGCTACTGAGGTTGACCTCATAGCCAAGGCAGTTTCAACCTCCGGGCATGATGACAGTATACAACAATACCAACAAAGACACAAACCTACCTTCATCCAGCCAGTGAAAGTTTTGCATGCAGAACGTGGACCCCATACTAGAGAATGCAATAACATAGGAGGATATGTAATGTCCTGTGGCTGAGCAAGTCTGTCCATGTAAGGTGATGAAGGAGGCAGCAGCAGTAGCAACCTACGGCACATAAAACACAACTGTTCTTGAATCACATACATTCTTGACTAACAGATTAATGTAAATATCATTACTAATATTTATTTGGACTTCTTCCTCTGTCACTATGCAACAACAAGCAACATTTTGAAAACATCTGTTTTATTCTTCAGGTAAATTAAAACAAACCACAAACAAAACCAGACATCCATAAGCACATATATCAGGCAATATTTATGAGAAATAACGTGGGAATATTTTAAAAAATAGTACAATCCAACTTGATCAAACCTAATAAAATATAAAATAATTACCAAAGGCAAAAAATTATTATAAGGGTCACAAAGTAACTAATTACAAAATTATAAAATCATCATACAAACCCAATATAATAAATATCATAAAAACATGAGAAACCAACACATTCTGTTGGCACAAACCAGAACAATCAACACAAACAATTACAACCCTAACCTATTTCATATTTAAACTCCATACCTACCAACTGTTCTTACACCATTACTGAACAGCACAGAATAAAAGGTGCAACCCAGATGTTTAAAGACTAATTAATTTTCAGGCACATGGCAATGCAGAAAGTTTGGTGACGGCAGAAAACAAACCTCTGACTCACTGCTGGCTAACTGTGGTAATTATGGAGTTCATATTGTTCCATGGAAACATTCATCAAGTTCTGTCAGTTCAGTCACTGACAGTATCCAGTGGATTTTTATTTAAACTCTCAAGGCCAAACACAAACATACTCATTTCCAAATTGTTATTTTATTTGGTTACATCAACACTAAAATCATTCATGTTGTATGCTTAATGAATGTTTGTATTTTTTTACTCCTCTTCAAAGTAAAACTAGCAAACATTCATCCAGACAAGTCTTTATAGTAACAACTTATCAAGATATGAAATTTGTTGTGAATGTAACAGCTTTAAAAATCCAGAGCTGAAGAGCTTCCTTAAACTCAGGCCGATGGACAGCCTTCCCTTTACCCTCCCAGCACTCATCTCTAAATCAGTCAATCTTGAACTTTACGTCAAATGTGCAAACGTTGTACAGTATCATAAAGCTGAAGCCATAAAAATTTGCCATAGCATACAAGCGAGGAAATAAAGTTAGGTAGAAGACGCTATTAGTGATCATTAAGACAATGAACTTAGAGAAATACTAAAACTTTGAAACAAGATGCACGTTTAATAATTCAACAGATAAGATTTGAAACTGCAATGTTAATTGCACATCTGATGCAATGTGTAACAGCACATCACATGTTACGGAATAATACAAGGGCATACCGACCTGCACGTCACATAATACAACACTTTAAACGCAGTGGTACTCGTACACTTCTGTCTCATAATTATGTGTCAACCCACAAACTTTTATGTCGCACTTCATACAATTATGAACACTTTTACACATAATAGCTCCAACCATCACTTATCTCTTCAGTACCTGTGTTTTATGTGCATATGTTAACCACTTTTCAAAGCTTTCTCATCTGTGATCATTAATTAATGGACATGATAATACTTTACAGACGTGCAGCCACACTTACCTCCAGCAAATGGTAAAACAATACTGAATTGTGCAGAGGCCAGTAAAACTCAGTTTTTCCCCTCGCTTAATGCTTGGACTACATTGGCCTGTTACATTCAGAATTTCTATCAGAGCATCTATCAACAGTGGATATTTCAACTTATCAGGAGTACCAAGGATGAAATTGCAAGCCTAGAAAATATAAACCACTCCTTAGTAACAAAATAAATGGAGGGACATTAAAATGATTAAAACATTTCTTGGCAATTCATTAAACACACTTATGGAAGGACAATAATTTCCTGCCTGTAGAGCATTTGTTTCAGATGTATGGAGTACATACCCAGCCAACATATTACGTAACAAAATAATTCTACTACTAAGTGAAACCACACAAAAGTTCATATTTTGGAGCACTGTGGTGGCACTGTGGGTTGAATTCTCTGCCAAATGACATTTCTTCTGAAGATACACTCACAAACACTACTACATTAGTTACAAGATCAGCACTAAAAATCTGAAAACATTATTCCAGATATACACAGCAACAGAAATCTGAACACAACCTTCCAAATATACACTGCAGTGTGTATTGTAAGCCTCAAGCTATTTGAGAATGAACATAATTTCTGTTGGATGCAGTCTTCCACAACTGAGATGGAATCACTTTAGTGGATGCCAAGTCAAAAAAGCAAGCAAACACAAATTAAATCACCTTCTCAACGAAAGTAGAACAGAACTTAAGAGCTAATTCAACTGAGAAACTTGATAAATACAGGACTGGAAGTTGTTTTGCATGACCCTTGCATCATTCAAGATGTATGTGGTTGTAAATCGTACAAACTGAATTTTAATTTTAAACTATTCAAGAGAACTGTCCACTCTACAGAGGTAGTCATGCAGGTTATATCACAGTACTAAAACAATAACAACATTCTATGTTAAGTGATGGGAAGCTTATACACACACTTCTTCATTGTACATCCTAAGCAAAATGGTCTCTTCTAACAAATATCTTATTATGGGTCACTCTTTATAACCTAGCCATTTTTCAGACTATTCATAAATGGCTGATAATGTTAATTTTTTATACATTCAGTATTTTAGTTTGTGATAGATTATGGTAAGATTTGCTTCATTTTCCAACCTGAACCTAATCAATCTTGAGAGTGTACCACAAACACCACCTTTCCCTTCAAACATAACTAAAAGTATGGAAACAAAGCAATGCACACACATACTACTTTTATGACTACAAATTTCACATGCGAAAAGTTATGATTTCCATTAAATGACTGAGTAAAATGGAATATATAGGGAATTTTTTAATATGCTGAAGGCTGGTTAAATGTTTGAAATCAGTCTTCACTTCTTTCTGCCACACATTACCAAAACTAATTTGGAAAGCAACATTACCAATCCATCCAATTTTGGTGTATCCTGGTTGTTGACTTCTGCCACAGTTAAGCTATAGAATCTTGGCTTCATGGAAAACTCATCCTGTGGACCATACTTGCGGTAGTTATCCTCTATTTCCTTCCACGGACAGTATATACGAGAAGCCACACGTGATCCATCTTTGTTATCTGACATATCTCCAACCATACTTGTTGCACTGAACAAGTTCCACTGTACCTGTATGTAAAACAGATGTTCAACTGTTATATCTCAGGTAGTTTTCATCTGTCATTTATTTTATGAAGTGTAACAATCTGGTGCTCCACTGTATGTACTTTTCATGAATTACTATCACACTGATCAAATTAAAGATAACAAGATAAACTAGCAGCACCATTTAACCGACAACAAACATACAAAACTTGAGTTGGACACTTGAAAGGAAGACACAACTTGTAGGAGGTAGGCATAGGCTGGAGTAAAATATTACACAGATTATAGACAACAGGGAAATAATTTGAGTGTACTTATACTTAATCATACACTTTATTATCCAACTAATGCACAATATATAATATGTAGATACAATTAAAATTATAATATATTTAAAAGTGCTCCATGTTTTGGATCACAGGGAATCCATCATCAGGGAGCCTTGCACAATGCTTGGCTAAAAATTACAAGAATGATTCTATCGTGTCTGTTGACATGGACAAGGTCGGTGTTATGGCAGCATATTCTGACTCGTGCGTGTATGTAGTGAACTGCACACACGCACAACGGGTCAGAATATGCTGCAATAACACCGACCTTGTCCATGTCAACAGACACGATAGAATCATTCTTGTAATTTTTAGCCAAGCACTGTACAAGGCTCCCTGGTGACGGATCCTCTGTGATCCGAAACATGTTGCAGCACTTTTAAATATATTATAATTTTAATTGTATCTACATATTATACATTGTGCACTAGTTGGATAATAAAGTGTTTGATTATCATTGATGCACGGTGCAAACACGAAGAGAGTACTGATACTTAATTCATCAGGCTCAGAAAAAGAGCCAGTGTAGGAATCTGAGTAGTTCCTGACATTTGGAAAGCTCATGGTGCCTTCATCTTCTGGGTGTAAGCATTCCAAGAAGAAATTCTTCTTTATTATTCAACTATCAGCCTCCCAAAAAGTCTACTCTTTAAAGAAAATTATTCTTAATACTGGGACAATCTGAAGCTTGATTACCTGTTCCAGAAGTGCTGGAGGAGCATCATAAAGGTGCTTCATAAGATACTCCAGAAGCAATAAGAGGCGTGACAAGTGCAGTAACTGTGAATCACGCATAGGCTGGCTCACTACATCAGCGCAACGTATCACTCCCCCTGCAGTCAGCAAAAGCACTGACTTCTTCTGCATTAGGTTCAATGCATGAAACAAGAACAGCAGCAGCTGAGCATGTTCTACATTCAGATCTGAAATAACAACACCAAAAACTCTGGATATTTAGTTTACCTGAAAAGCTTTCATCTGAAGTTAGAAGCAAGCTCATCTTACACATCCATATTAAGTACCTGTAATGCACCTTTATGCCAAATGTTAGCTAGTTAAGCTTTCAAAGGTTCAAAGGATAGCCACATTTCTTGGGACTAACATGTTCATAATTTTCAGAACATCAAAGACTTCACACATAAGAAGCTACAAGCACATTAAATTTTACATGCTTGGTTACAATGGTTCAAAAGTTATCATCAAACCGGAAAGGTAAATAAAGATCACAAATTATCATGTTTTTTTTTCACAGCACATAACGTCCTGCACAAGTAGCACACTTCCCAGATCCTAATGTCCAATATTACAAAACAATACATAAGGAACTGTAGAACATTCAATCAGTTGCATTGCTTTTAATGACAACATTAATCTATGAATGTGTGACAGTGACCAAATGCATTATATACATAAAGAGTTTCTCTGCCACCAAACAAATGTTCCAAATGTTTGTGACAGAAAATACCCACAGTACACCAAGATCAAGTTTCCTGAAATCTAAAAATTCCGACAACATTTTGAAATTATATTCTTAGAACATCTTTTCATTAAGATGGAAAAAATCGAATCACTTCTCCCGATCCCAAACTTCTCTTGTTAAAAAACCGATAGTAGTGGAATGTGACTGAATTTCAGTCACTTGAAAATACACTTGTAAAAATCTGTCCATGTAATAATTACATAAAAACTTGGAAATTCTCCTGAACCCAAAAATGAATCACAGCTATAAAACTAGTTAACTAATTTCAATAATACAAATGCTAGACTTGAGGCGCTCACAGCAGTGTTGCTGAGCATTCAGGTCTTCTAGGGTTACACCATGTATACTGGTACAGAGTTATCAACATTCTGAAGGCACTATGATCCTTTGGTATGTTCATAGTAACTACTGATGAGTCAACTCAGAGTAACATCCAATAATACCTGAATCGTCAATTCAAATACTGTTCTGATTCATGTGTACACAAGTTAACTGGAACAAAGGGCCACAGTTTTTATCAAAAATTCTTATACAAGTACAAAATCACTGGACCAAGAACATTATCAGTAACCCTCTATCAAATCAGTGATTACCAAAATTTTTTGTCGCACAAAAATTGTGGGATAATTAGCAGTGACATAAACACGCTTTCAACAAATATTGTCTGCTGCTACATTCCTCATTTCCAAAAACATACGTTTTACTCAAAATGCTCATTTTCTTTGATTGATGTGCAAGTCCTCTTTCATTTACCACCCACACAAACTAATGGAACATATGGACAGAGACCCACCTTCATTTTCAACTTCAAAGGTGTTAGGAGGATTACAAACATTTTCAACCAATGTGTTGATTAGCCTGTGCCAAATACTAATACAGGCAGCTTCTTTTTCCTGCTGTGGCTTCAACAACAGAACCTATAAACAGAAATTAAGAATATAATGCTGTATTCACATGCATACCTTTTTATATAATTATTCATTTCTTGCCAAAAATTATATTATTAAATACACTGTGGCGTGGATTCAATGTGTAATGTTTTCAGGGGGGGAAGAAAAGAAAACTGCTGAGCAAACCCACAACAACCAGCCTATGAATCATAAGAATGGAGTTAATTACACTGTAGGCACAACAGTTAGATTCAGGTTGACAAATACAGAATCTGAACATTAAGTTTTTCACAAAAATAAAACCACCATAGTAACACACAGAGTAGCAGATTTGTGGGACTAGAAATCTTTGAAATAGAAAGGTAACCTTAACCACTTCTGCTTGGAAATGTTTCTCTTCAAGTATTCTGATACTGGCAAACTGAAGTGATTAGAAAATTTAATAGATAATACTAACAAACACACAAGTATTAAAAGTACACTTTCATATATAATCCACTAATACTCCAACACGTTTCAATCTTCAAGATATGAAGAGGATCGAAACTTGTCGGAATATTAGTGGATTGCATGTGAAAGTGTAATTTTAATAAGTGTCATTTGTTGGTACTGTTTATTAAAATGTACATTAATGCATGGTTACAAATAGTATTATAATCAGAAGATAATGTAACTGTGCTGATAATGACCTTGTATAAACCACCTAAGAATTCAATAATGGATATCTTACATCGATAAAAGCACTTTATAGTATAATTACTTGTGCCAGAACAGCCAGCGTTCTTGGGTAAACCTGCAGAGGCCAAGTGTTACTGGTATCCTGGGACCATGGACTCACACCTAGATGATTCAGAAGTGTCCCTTGAAGATTTTCAGACAAGATGTTACGTGCCAGTAAATTGTGGGTGTACCTTGTGAGAGCCTGAGAAAACTCACTGTACAGATTTCCAAGAACTGCTCCAAAATACACCGAAATTGTGCCTGAAACAGCAGATTATCATCATTCAAAACACACACACACACATGGTAATGTAAAGTACATATACAATGATACATGGCTGTATCTCCTGAACGGAACACTGCACTGCTACAACTCCTGCACCACTTTAAAGCCCAAACATCACTATTTAGTGTCAGATTTCAACATGGGCCCCAATATTTTGCACACACTTCTGCAACCTGAGAAACAAACTAAACACTCTAAGAAGTCAAGATGAAGAGTGGCAAACATTTCTTGAATGTGTTGTTCCCATTCAACAAGTTATTTTGGTTTTGATTAGAAGACATCCTCTTTGGCCCAACCCCACACAAAGGAATCACATGAAGAAAGATCAGGACTTTCAACCATATCTCACATTTCAGTAAAGTCAAAGCTTGCAAATGTTTTCACTAAAATCTTCCTTCAAATGATTGTTAATGTTGATATTCACAAGCATAATTATAAAAATTGGCTCATAAACCTGTTTCTGTTCGGGCTGTCTCCCTGTCCAGATCCCTGATAATGGCTGCCAAAATCACCATCTGCTGTTCTGCCAATCCTGCTTGGACATAACGTAATATGAATGGTGATTCACTGCTTAGCAGGTGCTTGTTCATGAACTGAAATATCTGTGATGCCAGAAGAATGTACTGCAAGACAGAAACAAGAACTCCTCTTAAATATCATACATACTGACAGACATTCTTGAATAAGAGTAGCTAATGTAAACCATTATATTAATTCAAACTCTAATGACAAATTTTTGCTCAAATGAGAGTTTCCTTCATTTAACAACTTATTTCAATGATCTCACACCAATAATCTCAGTGACTAATTTCTTACATGAAGTTCAGTGCTGAAATCCTCTGTCACACAAGTATATATAAATATATATTTATATTTTGAAAATGAACATCTGTGAACTCTACTGCTGCACCTTTATGTTACCATGCATAATATAGAACCATATTCTTATACGTAACATACACCTGGTTTCTTGATACAAATGTCCTTTTACAAAATGGCCATGTATTTGAACACTGTAATCCAAGTTTACATGAACAAGCAAGCTGACCTTTTAAATAATGTGACTATCAGTTACAGTAAAAGCTATTCATTCTGCAAAATGAATGTAACACTTACTCCATGAGGTTCTCCCTTTTCAGGCACAATAGAGCCTGCCCGGTCTGTGCTGTGTTTCCCAGCTCCTTCCTGAGAATCTGCTGCTGACTGAGCTGCATTTGATCCTGGAGGTGTCTCAGGAGGTGCTAATGTTTCCTCAAACCACAGTCCTAATATTGGTTCACTGTCATCATCTGTGGAGAAATGACACCTATTGGTAAATGTTACTCATTTGAAAGTCTGGCTGACTTGTATTAAATTATATAAGTAAAAAATTTTGCTCCCACATTTTAAAGTCTATACTGAATACAGTGCATGCCACGATAGTGTACTTGGTACAGTAACTAGGTTATTGGCTGGACAACATGCAGTCCAAATCCTGGCAGGAGCAATTGATTTTTCTTTCCTCCAAAACACAACAAGGGTTCATTCCTGGGAGTACAGCAGCCAAGGCATGAGCTGAACACTCACCTCCTTCTAGTGCTGAGGTTAAGAATGAGTGGAGCTACGCGGTCTGTAAATAAAGTAATGGGACTGCCTGCGTATAGCATGATCTGGCAACACTGCGAGCTCGCCTTTCTCGTGAAGGGTAGGTAAACATCTCACAGACCTCTAGTATGAGTTTCAACTCACCAGCATCACCGTGCTAATTTTAGTGCGGTGTTTTGTGAAGCAGTTTTTGTGTGTGTGTCATGGAAATGGAAAAGTGCAATTTCAAGCAATGATGTGCAATCAAGTTTTGTGTCAAACTTGGGGAAACTGGCATTGAAACTTTCAATAAACTGAAACAGGCCTATGGGGAGCATGCTTTGTCGAGATCACAAGTGTTCAAGTGGTATAAGGCATTTTCAGAGGGCCGTGAATCAATTAAAGATGAACCCTGCTCTGGAAGACCTTCAACTTCAAAAACGGATAACAATGTAGAGAAAGTGCGAGTCCTTGTGCGATCAAACTGTTGGCTCACAGTGTGAATGATCGCTAGTGAGTTAAATTTGAACCACACCACGGTCCATCAGATTTTAACACAGGAATTAGCCATGAGAAAATTGTGTGCAAAGATTGTTCCCAAAAACCCGATAAACGAACAGAAGGACCATCAGAAGGACATGTGCCTTCATCTTCTGGAACGGATCCAAAGTGACAGAAATTTCTTGAAGAATGTGATTACAGGTGACGAAACATGGATATTTGAGTACTAATCCAGAAACAAAAAGACAAAGTAAGGAATGGCACACATCTGCATCACCACATCCAAAAAAAGCAAGAATGAGCATGTCAAAAATCAAATCCACGCTCATCTGCTTTTTTGACAGTCAAGGGATTGTCTATACAGAATTTGTGCCTCAAAGACACACTGGTAATTAGTTTTATTACCGTAAGATTCTTGAAAGACTAAGAAAAATAGTTGTTTGCGTGCGACCAAGCATTGCTAACAATTGGATGCTCCACCATGACAATGCTCCTTGTCACATGGTGATCTCTGTGATTGAATTTTTGGTTAAAAAGGGCATTCCTGTGTTTGCACAGCCCTCATACTCCCCTGATCTGAGTCCACGCGACTTTTTTTGTTCCCAAAACTAAAGTTTTACCTTAAAGGACACCATTTTCGGATGGTAGAAAACATCGAAAAAGCTGTAACCGACCAACTAAAAGCGATTCCGGTTCGTGACTTCCAGTGCTGCTATGAAGAGTGGGAACATCTCTGGAGATGTGTAGCCTCCCAAGGGAACTATTTTGATGGGGACACACTTGATTTGTAGTTTAAAAATAAATACAGAGTTATATTGAATCAGTCTCATTACTTTATTTACGGACCACGTATACCTTTACCCTTCTATAGGCCTTCAAGGCAACGACAGGGACAACTTTACCTTTGTAATGAATATAGCACTTTTAGCTTACCATCATCTGCTGAACTTCCATCTGAACAGCTGAAATCATCTTCGTAGTAAGTAGTTGAATCGGAAGTGCTGAAAGTGTCTCCCTCTGGTGGATGTTTCTGTATTCGTTTCAGTGTGCAAGCCTGCATGTAAATGCACTTCATAGAGATAATCTGTGTATTCTACACAGTTTAAGGAACATTAAGTACAACTATAAATAAATATATACACATACAGATGAGACAAAACATATGGGTTAACAGTTGTGAAGCACCTCACACTGCAACACACAAGCAGACATTGTAATGCAGTTTCATATCGGCAGGATACACCCCACTGGTGTCTTGGCAGTGGGGAGGGTGCAACGTCACATCTCAAAAATAACAACTTCCACTAACACTAAAACCTACACAACTGCAAAGTGTACTTCTTTAAAAGACAGAAGCTTTATTTTAATGTGATGGCACTAAAAATGACAAATGGGATGACAGATCACTGTAAATTCATATGGTTGAATTTATTTAGTTTTATTTACTGATGGTTTTCCAACAATCTCAGTTATTTTGCATCAAAATGTAGGAAGATGTGTTAACTGCAAACAGGAAAGAATCTGGAAAAAAAAAGTATAAAATTCCAAGGACTACCAGGAGAGACTGCAAAAAATCACAGTCAACCTTAATTATAATAGCCACCTTCTATGCCAATATTCCAATTTACCACCTTCAGATTATGAAGGAGTGCAAACACTCTACTGTACTGTGGTATGATCATGGACGACAGTAAGATTCCTTTGAGAATATCAAAAAGGAAGTGTGCACAAAATAAGAGTAGAGGAAGGGCAGGCACTTATGCAGGAAACAGAGGAGCAGAAGGATGAGGAGGAGGAGGAGGTGGCAGCACCAGTGTCTGTGTACTAATACATGCTACTTGCACCAGCAAAATTCCTGCCCAAAGGCACAGTCACACTCCTGAAGTTTCCTTGAACACAGCATAAACCAAAAATACACATACTAAGAATAAGAAGCTTGCAAAACATCATACCTTCCTGTAGCTAATAGTGGCAAGGTAGAATAGTAGCTGGTTTAGTGGCGCAGCTGCAAGAAACTTCGCTGCACGCTGCAAAGCAGTGAATTGGCCCAGTATGTCCAGACTTGCTGGTTCTATTTCCAGTTCTGATCCTTGGCTGATAGACTCCTGACAGCAAGCAGTTTCTACCTGGAGGTCATCTAGAAGTGCTGACATCATGGTCAATGCTTGTGATGCCAATGCCACTGACAACACTCCAAAACCCTGCTGACTAAAAAGAAAACTTAAAATTACATTATGTTGTTATATGAATTGGCTGCGTTTCAAAATGTCACCTTATTACAACATTCTTTAAAGACTTATTCAGTGACAAGGGAGTTCTGGAGCTTCTGTACCTGACAGTCTTGTCCAGCTTCTGGTCATTCCCAAACATTATTCAACTTGCGAAACTCAGCAGCCATAAAGAAGTACATTTGGATCTACCACAACCATCTGATTTTACCTATCATAACGAGCTTCTTGATGAAGGTCCACCAGAACAGAATTCTGGTATTTCACATAATCTTATGAAATCTCACCTTACACATTAAGACACAGAAAGTACAACTAACTTGTAACGAAGACAAAAACTTGAATCACTATGGTCAAATTAAGGTCCTTCATAGCTCTGTACCCTGCCCTCGATTTTCATTATGCATGCCAATGACTGTCAAAAATCAGAGGTATGGTAATTACACACAGATAATAAATACTATAACCTCAAAGGAACTATGAATAACTGCACCTGCAGACACAAGCAAATTAACACAGTACTTTGTATCTAACAGTTTACACACTAATTAGGAATGCCAGATTATGCTGATTCTAAACACAGTAATAAGTCTCCAATTTATATGCATAAATAAATACGGATATGACTAGTGAACTACTACAGGTACACAAACACTAGCAAAACATGACACAAGGTTACCTCCTATCTACTTAATGATGTGAAACAAGAAGAGATCTGATCTACATATAATCTGATTACGTACAGCAAGAAGTGGTTTTTAAACTTAACATAATTATTGAAGACTTCAATATGAAAGTCTCAACAAAATTATGAAAGGAAGACTGATCACATAAATAATTTCAGGTATTGGGTGGCAGGAAATTATTCCAAAGCATGTAAAATATACAAATCTCTCCAATACAAGGGTCAGTCAGAAAATCAGGGTACATGGCACATCATTTTGTAATGAAAGACCCAACAATTTCTCAAGTTTGTCACCAAGACATTATCATCTTCACAGTTGCACCCTGTGTGTTGATAGCATGAAGTCCTTTATTTGTCCAACTAATGCATACAAATTATTATAAAATGCAATGCAGCCACATTACCAATAACTTCAAATAACAATATGTAACTGAAGTCAACATTGTAACTTTGGCGAAGCACAGGCTGAGAGCTCCCTTATGATGGTTTATGTAAACCGAAGAATGTTGGAGCAACTATTATAATTTTAATTTATTTTAACTGTTTAACAATTTTATAATAATTTGTGTGCATTAGTTGGACAAATAAAGGACTTAAGACATTATCATGTTTCCAGGGCTGATGCAAAATTTTGGCTACCACAATGTTAAAGATCAATGTGAGGTGAAACTATGGTGAGAATTAGCAAATAGTACTGGTACAGCATTACAATTAAATCTGAAGTGCTCTTATTCAAGCTGAAAATAAAGAACCGAAAATATATGCACAGTAAACTTACTGTATGACCGATCCTTGAACCAACAACCACACTGAAATCTCATAATGTACTAACAAATCAATCAGTGTTATTCTGATGGCAATGAGTAGATACCAAAAACAGTACAGTAGCTGAGAATTACCTGTGATATGCTCACACAGAACATAATAATTGGAAAGAGGGTATGATCAAAATGTATGGTAGACAGCAAAGAAACACACCATGGAAATATCAACCAAGACATAGCATAAGTGCAAGACCCAAAAGGAGGCAGAACAGGCCAACTAGGCTCAAACCATGAAGTTGCTGCTGCTGCTGCTGCTGCTGCTGATGATGATGGTGGTGGTGATGGTAACAATGACAACCATTTATTTTCTGCTCATATTATATCTTCATGGTTTTCTTCTGTTTTTAATAATACACAAAAATCACTAACAAAAAACAAACAAGAATGAAAATCCACTAACACTTTCATAAGGTTAATCCTGCTGGAGCCTTCACGTAACTTATTAGGAGATTTTCCTTTATCATCTTTGCCTTTGTCAGCTGTGAAGAAGCTGGATGCTGACAGCTGTGTCTGTAGTCCTGTTATCAGTACCCATACTCCAATCAGTAAATGGTTTTGCAATATCTGCAAGTCCAAAACAAAGACAAATTTCATCCCACATAATCTGGTAAATTAGGAAGTTCCTGCTGGCATCAAAATAACAGAAACTCTACCAATATGTTCACAGGTCTATTATGGAAGTCCACGACTGTCATATCATTGATACATATTCTGTATTCAAAATGTCTCAATCTGACAAGCATGAAATGTAATATGGAACTTATAAGCACACCATCATTCAGTGCATAATATCTTTCTGTATGTCTTCAAACCAATAAACAAACATGATGTTAAAGAAAATGTGTGATGCTAACGCAATTCATGGAAGAATTTCAGAATATGCAATACAGTGTAACATATACAGTATTTTAGCTAATGAAATGTAAAAGGAGGAAAAGTGTAACACTTGATTCAATGCAGACAGTATGGAGATGGATGGAACGGAAGTGAAGTTGCGACAGAAATAAAGCACAATATGTCATTCATAGCAAGTTTTCTTACTACTTTTGGTATGTATCACCACATACAATAAAATTAAAGTCACTGGATATCCTTACATGTCCCCCAGCCCTGGTAGATGTCTTGATAACTCCTGACACCAATGAGAATATCTCCAAAGCTTTTTCCACAACAGTAACAGCATGACTGTCTGCACCTCCTTCATCTTCGCCGCCTTTCGCTGCAGCAGCACCTGCAAATAATAAGACACAGACTTTCGTCCAAATATATCTTTTAAATGTTATTCAAAAAGGCTTAAACAAAGCAATGGAAATCTATTCAACAAGAATGGAGAATGTGTTACACAGAAGCTAACAACATATACACCTCAAGAAGAAGAGCAGAGGTAGCCATTATTTATATATCTGCATGACTGTACCGCATCTGCAGCAAGAAATCCCCATAAAATCTTCCCTGAATGTTACGATTCCCACTCCATCTTACTTCTCTATATTTCCCTCCACTCATCTAGCCATTCCACTCACATAAATTTCAGCTGTAATAACATCATAACCTTTGTTAGCTACAAGTGTTCTGCACTGGCTGACACAGGCCAGGCAGACCTGGCGGAATCTGAAACTGTAGCCACCAAGTGGAAAATGTCAAGCATCTATCTTTCTGTGACTTTAGTAGAGTGAGGAATTGAGAATCTGCTTTGGTATCAAACTTGTTAGAAATCATTAATACAAACTGTGTTCAGTGTCACAAGAACAGAAATTAGGAACTCTTGACTTACCAGAGACAGTTCCTGTGCATTTGGGTGAAACAGCAGATGAGATGCCAAGCAAGCTACTGGCTGTTGCATTTGAAACAGCACAGTACAGACATGACATAGTGAGAACACACAACTTCTCTAGCTTCTCTGGAGTCAGTGGTTCTAATACTGGAAGTGACAGGGCACTCCATGTTAAAGTTATGTCATTCACCAGGGCCTGCAGGCTGCAAATACACACATCTTAATTAGTCAGCAACACAAACATTAGTACATGTGACACAGTACTTACAAATACTAATCGTACTTACATGCAAAGGCACAAAAACAAAAAATCATAACTTTAGTGATAAATGGGTGAAATAGAGTTAAACTCCACTAAGCTGAACATGAGACAAATGCAAAATGTTCAACAATATGACAATATTTTCATCCAACATCACATCACCAGAAAACCCAAATCTTCTTCTTCACTGGTATACGGTCCTTATACCTGAACAAGTACCTTCTTCAGAATGACAGCCCATACCGATCCGTCTTCTGATTTCTTCCTCCACCTCTTGACACCCACTGAATTCAATTCATTCTCAATATAGTATAACCACCTTAAATTTGTTCTTTCTGCTATCCATCTGGTTTCCCCAGAAATATGTTCTTTACAGTCCCATAATCAGATATTCTTACCAGAAGACCAACCCAATCTAGTCTTCTTACTTTGTTGTTACAATATTTGGTCTTCTATACAAAACCTGCAAATCATCATTAGTTCAGATTCTCCAGCCATTCTGATCCTTTCTTGGACCATATCTTTCTCTAAGTATTTTCTGCTCCTATGTTTTAAGGGCTGATTTCATTCCCTATGTTATTGCGTAAGAACCCCCAGTTACAAAGCACAAACTAACAACCGCACAAGCAACACTGCGTGATTTTTGCTTTCTTGGTTAAAGAACCTATAATTTTGGTTCAATGAAATGTCTCACTGGAATGCACACTGCTCTCAACCTAAATTTCCTTACAATGACTCTTGACTGTATGCTAACAGAAAACATCTTGTATCTTTAATCTACTGCCTCACATACAATGTGTATATTCCATAAACTAAAACACTAATTTATGCACTTCAAAGCATTAAAAAAAACATAAGAAACATATGCTTCTGTTCAGGTTCACATTAAATGACACACATACTTTCATCAAAGGTAAGGATCAAAGATACCACTGTTACACCTTCCAGTACCAGAAGACATGTAACTGAAATTACAGAAAGGTTTTGTTATGTCCATATTTATCCCAGATGTGAACCTTAAAGGAAATGTTTGCATGATGTTTAATTATATATTCAAACCACCATATGTAAGACATTACATGCAGTGCAGCAGCAAGAAATTTACATAACACAACCTGTAACTACATTATCTACAACTAAAATTCTCCACATTATATACAGTAAACATGAACTAAGTCATGTAAAAATGTAATATCAATCTATACAATTAAAACCGGTGCATCACAGCTAGACAAACTGCATGTCAGTGTGGCTGTCAGCTGTTGGTGAATAAAACACCTATGAAATCCACATCATGCAGGTTAGAGCCTCAGATTTAAATTCTCCCATGCACATAGGTAAATTAACCATGTAACACTGCAATTTTCTGTTCCCCTTTCCTGCTAATGCAAGTCCGGACAGCAGACTTCATATACACAAACTGAAGATGGAAGTTACCAGTACATTTCATCGCAATAAAAACACTATTTAACATTTCTGAATTCCCGAAATTTTGGAAATGTGATAGCAAGATAATATGCCTGTGATCAAGAACATTAAACACATTCAGATTCACGCAAACAAAAACAGGTAACTGTAACATTAGAAACTGTCAATCTTATCCTCCACAAATCACAAACTCAAGGTCAGAATTCTACTATACATCAGACAGGACCACATTATTACCTCTCTCTCAGAATTAAATATCACACAAGTTACCTGTGTCTAATCAATGTAGCCTCAGAATGGGATGATGGAAGACTGAAGCCTTTCTTGGCAACAGCATCACGATACTTATGAATGTAACGAGTTAAGTGTGGTAGATTTAAGCACATATCAATCAAGATATGACCAGCACGCAGTGCTTGAAGACTTGCAACATTCTTCTGGATGAACAGATTCTGCAGACGAAAGCAAAATGTGAAGACAATTTAAGATACATTCTTTATTATAGAGCAAATTAACTTTTCAAGATTGTCTGAAGCTGAAGTTGCCTTTATATCACCAGTCAACATCCATATTACACAGAAAATTGAAATAAATTTACCTTTTATCCCAGTAAGTCCCAATTCTGTGAAACTGACAGACACAAATGTAATTCAAACACAATAACATACAGTTCTTGAAAAAATAAATGATACTTTAACCAATTAACTCTGTCACTTTGATCATGGCAAAGAGGAGACCACACTGCACTCATTTCACTCCTCCAGCTTGGCCACATCTTGCTAGCCTCAGCCTAACCTTGCAATGAAGTCAGTTAAATTCCACTACCTAAACCAGGTTTCAAGTTCTGAACAGAAACGTGAAAATGCAATGTAGGGCAAGTTTGAGAAGTAATGTAATTTCAGGATGAAATTACATCCACTGTTACACATATTAATAAATGAAACCGGAAAGAAGAGTCGGGAACCTATACCCCTGTTCTGACCAGGTATTAAAATGGTAACAATTTACTCTGTCACACAGGAGCGGGTAAACACATGAAACATGCATAATTATCTGTCCCCAATATGTTACGTTTAAACCACAAACTTCAACAAAAGAGACATACCTTGACATCTTGTGCTTGATCTACACCTGTATTCAGATTGTTGGATTCTACCACTTTATTTCCTGGTAGCTCAGAACCTTCTGGCATCTGTGGCCTTGGTGCAACAAAATCATGCAGTGGTGTTGTTAATTGTTCTAGTATAGATGCTGACAAATCTGATCGAGAACGTTTTGGTTCCTTCACAGGCACTTCCTTCTCACCTAGAACAAATGACCATGAAACTATGCAGGAACACAAGCATGCAGATGTCACAAAAATATCATGTAAGTAGAAGTTAAATGTATATAAGACTTTTACCACTGCTACAGCTTTGTAAATAAATTCGTGTCTATAAACATTCCCAATATTTTTCTTTTTACCACTTCCATGTGGCTTTCACATGGTCTCTCTCTCTATTCCTTCCCGAAACAGAAATTATTTCACATATTAGATTACTTACATCTGTTCATTTATCAGCCTGTACCTATACCACTGTAAGCTCTTTTCCTCACCCTACTAATTCAGAGCACTGTTCATCAAACCACAAACCATTCAATAAAATTCAACTCACACATTTCCACTTTTCCATAGGTAATTTCCCTGACATTATTAATTTCAGTCATGTTCCATTTCTTTTTGTCTTTCCTTCTACACTACAGCAGAAACCTATTCATGATTCTAGCTCCACAGTACTCTTTCTTAATTGTGCCATGTCGATGTGCCTAATCAGAAGTATATATAAGAAACATGCTAGACTTCTGTCATCACAACCAAAACATTATTGTAAACATATTTGCTTACTGCATGCTTCAACTACATACCTTTGGATAAGAATTTTCCACAAGATGTAAACTGTACAAATATATACAATGCCAATTTTACTCGAGATATCAAATTTAAATAAGTACTATAGGGAATATGTGTAGTACCCCTTCAGTCACAGTCTTGGTGAACAGCACAGACTTTCAATCCTTCACAAACTGCCAGCCTTGGTGCACCATACATTCCTGAATGCATTCAAGTATATTAAAAATTTAAAATCCCTCCATCCTGAGCAACAGCTGGAATTTCAACCCCCCACATTACTGAAGGGCTAAAAGATTGGTTAAAATCATAAGACAAAAAATCAAGTTTCAAATTGGAAGAATATTATAGAAGGAGTGAAATATATGTGAAACTCTTTGTTGGCCCTATAGTTTGTTTCAAAAGCTTAAAGCAACAAAATCAACCTAAGAGAACAAAACCACTGTCTTAACATATTTTTTATCACAAAAGAGGTGAACTGGATATCTCATGTAAAAAGTGGCACTGTTGGATCTTCGTACACTTTACATCTGTTGGGAAACTCCAAACATTTGGTAAGTATATATATATATATATATACAATAAATGTTACAGCTGTGCCAAAGAAATTCTACCATACTACTTTACACCAGTACACTGGTGGAACTCTTGCTTTTAACTTCTATATCACTCACTTTTCAGATATTAAATATCTCTGCAAGGAATTCCTTCCTTCTCAGTTGTGTGATGGTCATAACCTAAATTCTACAATCACTAAATAGTGACCAGCAGCAGTTAGTCCAGCTGTACTTGAGCTAACATTAATCTTACTCAAACATACTCATTTATCAAATAAAATCCATACTAGTCATCCTGACATTAAGTCCAGTAACACTCATGTCATTCACTTCATTCATTCATTCCTTAGTCTGTATTACAACAGATCCATAACCTCTTAGGAAGCAAGTTCTCAGCAGAGTGTGATATAGTGCTTCCTCTTTCAGGTTCCACTATCCTCTCATTTCCTAAATGTCATCCAGTAGCTGCTTATGTCTCCCTCCATATCATAATACAATATGGATATTATGTGTCTTCATAAACCAAATTTTTTATTGGGAAAAAATTCACTCAATAACCAACCCCACTATCATATGAAATTCCAGGAAATACTTCAATCCCTCTATTATGAACACAATGATGTATGGCGACATGACAGACTGTCTTGAGTTGCATCCTTTAAAAAAAATCAAAGAAAGTCTAAAACCATGGCCACTAGCAGCCATCACAGTTGGCACGTGATATGTGAGAATCTTCCAATCTCGCCTGGTGTCTAATATTACAAGCAAGGCATCAAAAATTGCAATACTTACACAACTATCAGACAAGAAGGTGACAGCAGAGAAACTGCCAAGTTCTCACTGTTGTTACAATCACAGAACTGCTGATATTTCATGTTTTTCCCTTCTCACAAAAAATAAGTTTTTGGTAATTTAAAACACAACACAAAACATTATCAATAAAATGCAAAATTGGTAATTACTCAAAATGTGTGGTATATGTTGAATCATGAGCCCACATTAATAATAATAAAAAAAAACATGAAATTTTAATAAAAAATACATACACCTCTATTCCCTTCTGGGATATAACACAGCACCAATGGGTAGTTTGGTCCTGACATTTTGAGACAATGCAGTAGCCCAATCTTCAAATTGCAGGTCATTTTAACCCCTGCAGATGAGGGCATTACACAGTCTCAAAATGCCCAGATCCATTTACCCAGTGATGCAGCCATATCCAGGAAGAATGGAACCCTCACCAAACTTACAACTCACACAGAAATACACATTTGATGTTCTGGTGACTATGCATCATGATAAATTCTTATAATAAAAGCAATAGATGCATTCACTTCTCAAATTAACTTTTGGAATAAAACTCTACATGTTTCCAACAGTTCGTCTGTCCATCATCAGGTGTTTTTCACTGTACACACAGCAATGGTATGTGTTATGTAGATTTGCTGACAGCTTGCAAGCAGGATCAGTAGGGAGCTGCAGTTCCATCCTGATCCTGCTTGCTAGCTGTCAGCAAACCTGCACAACACAAACACATACCAATGCTGTGTGTACAGTGAAAAACTCCTGATGATGAACAGAGGAACTGTCTGAAACATGTAGAGCTTTATTCCAAAAATAAATTTGAGAAATGAGTACATCTATATGGTTTTATTATAGGAAGAAATACACATATTTATACAAATGCCACTGAGTTATAACATGTGGTGTACCTGGAGTGCTAATTTTAATATGAGCAGGCAACTTTGCAGTTTTCATGGTGGCAGTAAGAGACATCTGATCAGCCCGCTGAAGCATTCCTTCTGCACTACAAAGAGCACGTATTGGAAGAAGCAACTGTTTTGGACACAGCATAGCTCCTGTTGTTGCCACTGTTTCTCCATTGCTCTGGGCTTGCAGGTGAGACAAGAGGTACTGTAGAAGAATGCGGCATGCTTGACACACAACTCCAATTTGACTCTTACATACTGGAAGAAAAACACAATCACACAATAATTTATATCATATATCAGGATTAAAATATATGGCAATAAAGTCCTTTAATTTGCTCAGTTCTCTCTGTTTCTGATTTGGTTGCTAACTGACAATAACAAATTCTCTTACTGAACTATGTCCACTGCTATCTCAATTCTTGGTAATTCTACAATGCATATGGTAATCATCATGTGGCACATCTGTCCACTTCCAGTACTGTACCCTATCATCAACAGCAACATATATCGATATCATTATCAGAAACATTAGCAACTACATTTCACTACAGTTTATTCTAACCCCTTGCCAGTAATGAACTAAATCCTCTAAAATACTCACATGTACCAGCACTTGTGCTAATGTAATCTGCAGCCAAAGGTGCAAATGCAGTGTAGAATGTTTCATATTTATCTTCATGATTCAAAAGCTCACTTTCACTGTCAAAGAACATAAAAGAAACTGATTAGTTAAGATATCACAACCAATGCAATGTAAACTTACATTCAAACTATGATCTATATGACCAAACAGAAATACTGGCAGGTACTTGTATGCTAATATTTAAAGTAAAATGACGTATTCACTCTCAGTACACATTAATAAAAATCAAATGTACTCATAACACATACCCTTTTTGAAGTACAAAGAATAAACATATTATTCTCAGTGAGAAAACTCTCTGCCTTCCCACATCCAGCCCATAGCCTAGTCACTAAACTGACCACACACATATACCTTGAGGAAATGAAGACCTCCACTACAATCATTAGAGAAGATGGCCTCAAAGTGGGGAATAGAACCAAAACCTCTCAAACATGAAACAGAAGCAAGAACCATTAGACTGAGACATTTACTATGAGAGTTTCACATTCAGGTGACCATGCATCATGATATATTCTTATAATAAAAACCAATTAGATGCACTAATTTCTCAAGTTTATTTTTGGAATAAAACTCTACATGTTTTGGACAGTTCCTCTGTCCATTGTCAGGAGTTTTGCACTGTACACACAGCAATGGTATATGTCATACAGGTTTGCCGACAGCTAACGAGCAGGATCAGGACCGAACAAGTTCCGTCCTGATCCTGCTTGCTAGCTGTCGGCAAACCTGTATGACATATACCATTGCTGTGTGTACAGTGAAAAACTCCTGATGATGGATAGAGGAACTGTCCAAAACATGTACAGTTTTATTCCAAAAATAAACTTGAGAAATAAGTGCAACTAGTTGGTTTTATTATAAGAATTTACTATGAGAGGTTCATTAAGGCAGAGAATTCAATCTACTTTCTTCAGCAGCAGCATGAATTCTGTGTCGCATTTGAATGAATGGCTTTTCAACTGGTTTTCAAGCTCACTGGGTAGTCAAGCACAAAATAGCTTCACTTTAGTAAGAACAGTATAAGATGTATGATTAGTCTCTCTGCCATTTCCTTCCTTAATGTCAAAACCATTCCCACAAAGTCTGACAAGAAATCATAATGATATAACCACATGTGAACCAGAGCTTCAGACCTACTAACTGATTAAAAAAATATAAGGCTAAAAGCTCAGATCTGATGAACTAACTTGCAGTGTTAGTTGAAATCCAACAATTTACATGGATTGTCAGTATTTAGAACAGTTTGCCAGAGTGTCTCAAACTGTGTTTTATTTTAACAAAATACTGCTTTCATGTCATCATATGGGCAGCCTCACCATTCAGTGCATAGATACTATCCACATGTGCACACTAATTAGTCGTGAATATGTCACATATCATATTCATATATCCAAATATCTTGAATTCAAGTAGCATGTAACATTCTTTTCTTCTGTGACGTCAAAACATTCAGTGATCCCTCTGCAAATTTCACTCCAAAACCTGAGTTTTGTAATATACAAGTTTTAAGCATAAACTGTATGAACAAATATATGGGAAAAAAATGAAAACAATGAAATAAAAATAAAACTAGATACCATATTGACACAACCGATAAAATATAATAAAGGAGCCCAAAAAGGCTGCTCCCTTTTACTGACTTTAACATACATATCAATCACATTATATACGGTTGGATTGTGAATGTAATGTTTCGTTTATTCTGTAATTTTGTTTTACTTTGCTATTTTGTCTTATCTTATCTAGTTATATTATCCTGTTACTGTGTTCTCTTTCTGTAACTCATTGAAATTTAATGTATGTAATGTGTTTAGCATGTACTACTACCCTGACCGAGGTTTTCCGTGCTTTCCCTCGGTTGTAAGGCAAATGCTAGGGTATTCCTCTCAAAGACGGGGCACGGTCCGCATCCTGACTTCCGCCCAGAGTAGG